>ERZ1034871.877-NODE-877-length-16657-cov-6.252018_pt1 | contig 16657 bp, 22 predicted proteins | sample MGYA00520631_ERZ1034871 | MGnify/ENA primary metagenome ERZ1034871 (study PRJEB33766, sample SAMN09781721) | gut metagenome | biome: gut microbiome | host: Homo sapiens | place: Madagascar | study: EMG produced TPA metagenomics assembly of the PRJNA485056 data set...
CACATACACCATTGCAGACTGATGATTTGTCAGTTGAAGACAAAAAGTCTCTATATGTGGTATTGGCTAAGAAAGGCTTTACGCTCGCCACCTTCTACCTTCGGTTCTTCCAAAAGGGATTCTCTGAATGGGAGATTGCAGGTATTAACGAGTGTAAACGTCAATTCTTACTATTGACGGACGTGTCGCAGCCATTGCTTGACTATGTAGACGATGACGACTCGCAAAGGATGGAGGGCGACAAGGGTTTTCTCTACACCCTGGCGCAGAGCGACGAGCCTGGCGTATTCTATTCTTGCTTGAAGAGGGTGAACGCAGGTATGTGCAACAAGTTCATCGCTTATATGAACGAGCGGGGCATGAGTGCGGCAACCGTGATAAAGCGTTTCACCAATGAGAACTGGAAACCGTGGGAGCAGGAAGGCATACGAGCCATTCTTACTTCTTATACCACTAACGATTAACTATAATGTAAAAAATATGCTTGATATAACGCTTGATTTGGAGACTTGCTCGCTATGCCCTACGGCAGCGGTAATGTCGATTGGTGCCGTGGCATGGAAAAGAGACTCCGAGACTTCACCGTTCTTCCTGTTGAAGGACACAACATTGCACGACCCCTCATTCCAATTTTCTTGTCACATCGACCTTCGTAGTATGTTTGTCAACAATTTTACTTTCGACGGCAAAACGGCGGAATGGTGGGGTGCAAAGAGTGACGAGGCGAAAGCGTCGTTGCTAAGTAATGACAGTTATGAGCTGCCCTGCCGACCTATCGAGATAGCTGTCAAGGATTTTTTTGACTGGATAGCAGACTTGAAGAAGGAGATGGAAGAAAAAGACGTGTGCCTTTGGGCACAGGGTTCTGACTTTGACATCGCCATCTTGCGTAATATATGCTATAAGCTGAATATTTTGGTGCCTGTGCATTATACTTACTTCCGCGACCATCGAACATTCATCTATGAGGCAGCTCGACTGATATGTAATGCTCGTGGTGTTTTTTATCATCCGAGTCAGGCATACGACCTTGTGGAGGATTATAAGGATATGGAGAAGGGTGCGGAGCACGACCCCGTATTCGACTGCAAGCGCAGTATCTATTCAACGTGGCAGATGATGAAAAAGCTGAAGCGTTTGAAATATCCGATTGAATAATGCCCAACCACGAGTACCTGAATTACCCGTATATCCCCAACCGTCAGAACAAGAAGCAGGGTAGACCCACGCATCGTGAATATCTTCACCGCATAGCCTACACCGAGACCGTGCGCGATTATGACAGCGACGATAAAGTGCTGCTTTTCCATGCGCCCTTCGCTCTTGTGAGGGACGTGTGTCAGAAGCTGTTCAATATGATGCGGGGCAATATAGGGAATATAAAAGTGAGAAACGAGCACTCCTGTCGGGTGAAGAACGGCAAGTGCTACTGGCGTGTGGAGGTGGAGGTGATTGCTCTTAATGAGAGCTTCATCTCTTTCAAGGAGTTTGTTCTGATGATGATAAGCTGCATGAGGCGAACAGCCAACTGCACCATCCGCCACTTCCGCACGGAGACGTTTCTGAACTTATAACAAAACAACAAATGTAAAGAACAGTAAGAAACAGAAAGACCTTGGCGGCGATGATGGGAACGGCAACGTCCCATAGTATTTGAGACTGGTCGCGTATGGGAGTTGAAAGCCCCGGAGTGGCTGCCTGTTGAGTACTTAGGACATCATCGTCGGTCTTTCTTTCTTAAAAAAAGAGGACAGCATGGCGATGGAGGTAGCGGCAACGCCCTCCTATGAAGTAAGCTACCCCAGTAAGGACATAAGTGCCTCGGAGACTGGTAATGCTGAAAGAAGTTTGGCACGTCGCCAGCTGTGCCTTTTCAAAACAACAACAGCAACATGTTTTACCATCCGATAATCAACCGTCTTGCCAATATCGACATGATTCCTCGTCTGAAGCCTGCCAACGAGCAGCGCATCGAGGGTCAGACCGCTTGCTTCTGCCCTATCTGTAAGAGAGAGCAGAACGTGGATGTCGATGCCAAGCAGACTCCCCACTTCATCGTATATAACAATGAGCGTGGTGGTCTTTACGACGGCAACGGCGTTGACGGCAATCGACTGGCAGAGCATGGTGCCGTAAAATGGAAGTGTACACGCACTGGCAAGACGGGCTACGGAGCCATTGAGTTGTATGCAGCCAAGATGAACCTTCCAATGCACGGATATAGCCTTCAGCGCATCTGTCAGCGGTTGGTGAAGGACGTTTATGGCGACACCGACAAGGTGCGCCAAGCCTTTCCCGAAATGTTTGGCCGTATGGACTACCGTACCACATCTGAGCGGACCATAGAGAACTTCTCTTTTCAGCCAAAGACCGACTTCTCACCGCAAGAGCTTGCGGCCCTTGGGTGTGAGGTGACACTTGACAAAGGTCTTTTCCGTTATGGCTTCGGTAGCACATTCACGCCCGACATGCTCAACAAGGACTTCCGTATATACTCCCTGCTGAGTGTCACGCTGCCCGACGTAATCCGCAACGGTCAGCATGTGAGCGAGATTATCCACGGTACGCCCTGGAACCCGCTGTTCGTATGCTTTGCCTCGCAAGTGGTAGGGCCACAGAACTCCTACGGATGCTTCTTCCGTCCGGCAATGGCAGGTAGTGAGCCTATAGTGTTCTCTACAGCCGAGGAGCACAGCGTGAGGAAGGTGAGCAAGTGGCTAATGGGCGACAACGTGTTCGTGTATGCTATGGACCAGCGCAAGAGCGACAACACAGCCGTACATGCCGCCATACAGAAGTTTGAGCCCGAAGAGAAATATACCGAGACCAAGGAGGTATGGGAGGAGAACGTGACAAAGGACGGAGTGCCGAAGGGTACTTTCAAGAAGATAGATGTCAAGATACCGACGGGTGAGATAAAAGCCCGCAACATCGTCTTTTGCCGAACACCCGAGGACGCATTGAGCGTTTACTATGCCATGCGCTCCTTGCGTATAGACAAGGCTGAAGACCAACATTTCCAAGACTTTTGTTGGTATCATGTTGCATTTTCCATCGGGCGGAGAAACTTTTGGTATATCGAGCGTGGAGAATGGAAGCTGGAGAAACTCGACTTTAAAGCCGGGCAATATCAGAAACTGAACCGCTTTGCCGAGAACGTCATTATCCTATACCCCAACGACATCGCCTCGCAGCGCCACTGTGGAGCTATATGCACCAAGTTCAGCTCATTGCATTATGCAATGCTACCCGAAGGATTCCGCTCACGTTATTGCCGACGCTGGCAATGGTTGTTCGGATGTTCGCCAAGGTCGGTGCGCGACTATCTGCTGACATACACCATGAACGCAGAAGAGAACTTCCAGTTCGACCATGATGTGCGCCTGCCGCTTTACTCCCGATTGCGTGGAGCAAGAAACACGGAACCATTCGAGATAGAATATCCGCGTGACCCTCGAAGCGGAAAGCCCAAGCCACCTACCTGCAAGGTGTCACCTACAAGATTATGGCTCTTTATGACCTGTCACGGTTATTACCGAATGATAGACCCAGAGAGCACCGACCTCGTGGGACAGTATATCCATTTGGACAAGTGCTTTGTAGAATATATCGACGCCAAGAGCATCATGCAAGCTGCAAAAACTCTATTGATGGATTATGTTGAACAGGCATGGCGGCGCAACGATAATGAGCGACGTATGATGTCCGATTGCGCTAACATGATAGACAAGACGTTCAACGAGAAGTCAGCCGGAGGTTTGCAGAGCATGGTGATAAACTTCGCCGATGCGTTCGATGCCAAGACCGAGTACTTCTACTTCAATAATGTGGCGTTGAAGATTACACCAGATAGAATATATCCTGTGTCTTACGACGACATAAATTTCTTCATCCCCTCGCTCGCCAAGAAACCGTATGACTTCACGATGAAAGTGTTCAACCCTCCGTTTGTCATTAAGGAAAACGAAGAATATCAGAGTCGGCTTCAGTCTATTGACAACAAAGAGGCTATGAGAAACGAGGACGGTTCACCGGTTTTCACTTTATCAGAAATCAAGCAGATGCGTTCCGATCTTATGGTGTGGGCGCAGACCTACCGATGGTTGGTTGAGTGGAACAGCAAGCGCGAACAAGATTTGTGGCCCATACTTCGTGTGGTGCGTGGTTGCTCCAACGTTCTTTGGCAAGAGGAAATGGAAGCCCAGCGCAACAAGAAGTCGCTAACGCCTGATGCGATAGCTATTCAAAACGCCCATTTTGCAAACATGCTTTCTGGCATAGGGCGATTGTGTTATCGTTCGTGGGAAGGTATGCAGAACATCTGCCCTTACTTCCTTGAGGATAAGATACCCGACGAGAAGCAGGCGAGTGGCGGTAGTGGTAAGTCGGTCATGGTTAACCTTGTAGTGGATGCAGCCGTAAACGTGCTGTCTATAGACATGAAATCGTTTAAAGATGTTGACAGCGCAAAGAACAGTCTTACCGACATACTGAAATATCCAGGCAAGTACAGGACGGTGCATTGGGAAGACAGACCAAAAGGATTCCCCTTGCAGTACTTCTATGTAAAGGTGACACGAGGCACCAATGTAGAGCGCAAGTATGGTGACCCGACTTCCTTGAAAATGGAAGACTCGCCCCTGCACGTTATCACGTCTAATTATCCGTTGTCGGACGATGAAGGCTCTACCGTTGGTCGCTTCCCATTGGTTAGTTTTTCCGACCGGTTCTCACGAGGTAATGAAATGAAGAACGAGCCGCCACGCTCGCCTTCGGACGTGATGAAGAACTTTACGATTGACCCCGCCAAACTTACCGACACCGACCGCAATCAGACCATCTACCTTTGCGCCTTGGCTGTCCAGTTTCTCATGCGCTACCACACTTTTGCCATTGCTCCGCAAGGCAACGTGCGCCGCCGTCAGATGGTCCAGAAGCTCACGGAGAGTATTGTCCGCTACTTTGAGTGGTTCTTCTCTCGCAACGAGGTTTACGGAGTGCCAATATGTACGGATGATATGTTCAACGAGTTTATGCGCGACTGGGCAGATGCCTCCGAGGGCAAGAGCAAGGAGTATAGCCGAGCCACCTTCAAGAAGAAAATATACGACTATTGCGAGAACATGTCGATAGCGTGCAATCCCAAACATCTCTTCGAGAACGAGAGCGACAAGCAGCGAAAATGCTTCAAGCTACAGGCTTGGGTTACACAGGAATACTTCACTGGCCGAGAATGGGAGAATGACAACACCATCGAGCCGAAGTTCATCCGCTACATGCAGACCTCCAAGCACGTGTTCTTCTTCTTCCGTCCTGGCAAGGACGCTATACCGAAGGACTACCGCGAGCTCAAGCGCATAGCCAAGCAATATGCCGAGCAGCCCGATCCGCTGCCTTATCGCGACGATGAAGGAAATATCGTACAGCTCACCGACGAGGAGAAAGAACGTTGGGAGAACAACAAAACGCGCAAGCAGGGCAGACGCATGGCTGCACCTGTGGCATCAGCTGCAACGGCCACGGCTGTTGCGCCGGATGTAAAGGAGGAGGATATGCCGTTCTAAGAGTTAACCAAAACAAGAATTTAAGATTTTTAATACATTATAGAGTATGGAAAAGATATTATTACGAAAGGACTACAAGACAAGAGTAGTGCCGGTTGAAGAAGCAGTTGGCCATTACTTGGCAAAAAGAGTAAAGCGTGTCTGGACTGAAGATTTTATTGACAAAGACACTAAGGAGACAGTAAAAATTGACCGTTGCGAGGTGTTGCTGGATTGAGGAAAAGTTCTTACCGACAAATTGGCTAACGGACTTAAAGAGGAAGGCGTTAATGAGGTTGAAATCTCCAACTGTCCGTTTCGTGCGGAAGAAGAAAAATATATGCCGCAACTCTGTCATGTAAAAGTTACTGTTCGTAGCAGCAACAACGATACAGCTGTGCTTATTGTGCGTAGCGACTCTCTGCGAGGAGCACAAGATTGCGCTATTGACTATGCGGAGGGAGCCGTAAACAAAATCTTCCGTTCCAAAGGTGCAAACTATGTGCATATCACGAAGTCGGAATTTATTGGCAAGTTCCATTTTATCGGTCGCACAAATGCCGATATTGAGGAAGAAGAAGAGACTCTGGAAAAAGACCCTGATGCGCTCGTGAAAGAGCCGTTTAAGGTGAAGGCCAATTTTATTGATACAGATGTTTACGACCCAGAAGACCGATCTCATTATGGAGTGCATAAAAACGAAATGTTTGTCGTATGGGCATACGATGTAGTGACGGCTAAAAACATCGTTTTTGACTATCTCAAACATAAATTTAACACCGTATTTAATGATCGTGAAACCTTGCGTATTGTCGGAGCCACACAGTTCTACGCCCATATATATGTGCCGGCAGAATACTGCAACGAGTATATCGAACAGGATAATTTGAAGTTGGCTGTGGAGGAGTAAGCACATGCGTAGCTTTACCCCCCCCCTAAGTGCGAGAGCTGCATATCTTACGACCACATAAAGTGTAGTTGCAGGGAGCAGAGTTCTCCGCTGTTCGGCGGCAACATCAGTCCGCTGCACCTCGCTTGCAGCAGTTTTATCGGACTGTCTAAGGTGTACGCGCCCAAGAACCGAGTGAAGAAATGGTACAGGGTGCGCACGATGGACGATATGAGCGACAGCAGGGCGAGATTGTTTTAAACGATTAAAAGGAACACAAACGTATGCAAAAAATAATGTTCAACGACAAGTATGGACTGACAAAAGCCGTGCTTGAAGGACGCAAGACGCAGACCAGGCGAATAGCAGGATATTGCGATTCTCCCGACATTACTGCCAAGGATGTGTCGCTTCACAAATGCGATTTTGGTAGCTGTTATTGTCACCTGAAAAAGGTCATACACAAAGAAGCTGCGTTCAGAATAGGGCATGATATTGCCGTGGCACAGCCATATAGGGACGTATGCGGCTATTATGAACAAGAATATGAAATTGGAAAGGATTTAGAAGAGGAACTAAAAGTTCACAAAGGCTATAACAACAAAATGTTTGTTGCAGCAGGTCTCATGCCCCATCGCATCCGCATTACCAATATTCGCGTTGAGCGTTTGCAGGACATTAGCGACGGCGACTGCATGGCAGAAGGCATACAGCAATATCCCGATGTGCATAGCTATATGTGGGGATTCTCCTTTATCCGACGCGAAGCTTTAAGGGTCGAGTTATCGCCTACTCCACGTGAGGCTTATGCCAATCTGATAGACAAAATCTGTGGCAAGGGCACATGGGAGAAGAATCCGTTTGTGTTCGTGTATGAGTTTAAACTTGTAAAATAATATAACATAAATAAACAAATAAAAACAACAAACAAAATGGCAAATCGCAGTGGAAACCTCGACCTGCTCTCGCTCAATGAGGCGGGTATTTATACTGGAATTGACAAAAATCGTCCAGAGCGCACGTGGATCTGTGCTCCAACAGACGTGAATGAGATTATCGTCAAAAACTCGCCGTATGACAATCGTCCTATGGCGTTGCTGAGAGTAGCGATATGGGCTCTTAATGAAGCCTACAAGGCAAAAGCCCGTCAGTCAGCACAGGAGCGGGGCGATGAAAATGTTTCGGTTCCGACTCACGAACTTCAGCACTCATTCTCGTCGGAATATATAAAAACGGCCATAAAATGTTTCCCCAAATTGCCTAAGGCGGTGATTGAAGCAAACAAGGACACTCATCCTGAGTTTGCTGAGCAAGATCCATCTGACGAGAACACTCCTTTATTCAAGGCTATTCGTCGTCGCATGAACAAGCGTATGGGAATGCTCTATCAGCCAAAAACAGCGTTGCAACCTTCGCCTTATGCACAGCCCACCTTTGCGGCAGCAGGAGCAGCCGTCGGCTTTGTGGCTCCGGCAGAGGCAAGCGGTACGGACCTCAGCGGATATAACCCAGCAGAAGACGAGGACTTGCCGTTCTAAAGAATATTGTATGTGGATTGTTGAATGTGAAATGGTCGGCGAAGCCGATGAAGAATGAATAAGGAAAGTGAAGAGTTAAAAATCCTAATAATAATTGAAAAATATAGCTATAACAAATAATTCTTCATTGACTAATTCCACATCGGCTTCGCCGCCATTCCACACTCCACACTCCACATTCCACATTGCGCTCTGGTGCAAAGTCGATTACAACACTTAACATTTAACATTCCACATTATGAAATTACAAGCCCAATCATCCCGTGCCCTTCACGCAGCCCTCAACAAGTCGGCCAAGTGCATCGGTTCTAAGAACACGATAGTCATTCTTGACAATGTGCTGCTGACGCGCAGCGAAAGCGGTCAGTTCTTTCTCACATCTTCAACCACGGAGGCGCAGCTTACAATTCCGGCACCCCTCACGCTGTGTGGCGGTAAGTTCAGCAAGCCCATAGTGCTGCCTCTCAAGATGCTCAGTACGCTGTTAAGCACATTGCCCGATTGTGCCGTTACGCTCGACGTGCAGGATGACAGCCAGGTGTTCACTGTAGAGTATTGCACCAATAGTGGCGACAATATCAAGTCGGGCAAGGCAAGCATGGCCTATTTCTCCGGCGACGAATACCCCCAGATGACATTGCCCAATAGTGAGAAATCAATGGTTATCTGTCTGCCAGGTCAGTTGTTCCGTTCGGTTATAGACACAGCCGAAAAGTTTGTTCAGGTAAATGAAATACGCCCGCAGCTCTCCAGTCTGTGCGTTGACATTGCCGACGACAATTCCGAAGTGACCTTTGTCGGCACCGACGGACACATCCTCACCAAGACTGTACACTGTAACGACCCACAGAAGGGAGGCAGTGACTTCTACCGAAGAGGTGACCTTCGCAGGATGCTTATCCACCGCGACTACTTCCGCACATTGTCGGTATTCGACGGAGGCGAGGACATTACAATCGAGAACGACAGCCACACCATACGCTTCACATCAGGCGACACCGAACTGATATGTAAGCACATAGAGGGTAACTACCCCAATTACCACAGCGTAATCCCAAAGTCAAACCCTTACTATGTCGTGTTCAACAAGAAGGAGATGATTGACATTCTGCGTCGCGTCAGTCTGTTTTCGAGCAACGCAAGCAATCTTGTGAAGATAGAGAAAAATGGCATGTTTGTGAATGTGTCTGCAAATGATGCGGATTATGGCATGTCAGGCGAAGACCAGGTGTTCATATCCGACTCGGAGTGTCCAGACAAATTCTACATCGGATTAAAGGCAACAGCCCTTCAAGTCTGCATAAACTCTATCCCCTCAGACACCATCCGTATGCAATTGCTTGACTACTCGCACGCCGTAGTGCTCACCGCCGACGAGCCTGCGCCAAAGGTTCTGACACTGGCAATGCCGATGTTGCTGAATGAATGATGTTAAGTGAAAAGGGAAAAGTGAAGAGTGAAAAATCCATTTGTTAAGGGAAGAACCTCTGAAACAAATAATTCTTCATTGACTAATTCTTCATCGGCTTCGCCGACCATTCAACACTCAACATTCCACATTCCACATTCCACATTGCGCAACGCGCAACTATTCAAAATTCAAAACTCAAAATTCAAAACTCAATATGGACGACACTCTATTATTCATACCGCCTTGCTGCGTAGACAACAAGCTTCCCAAGGCCGTCTTCCAGGCACCCCACCGTATGCTGACGTTTTACACTCACGGCGACGTGACTGTAGAGAAGTTCTACAAGGCAGTGAGCCATCTTGTGATAGACTCGCATGTGATGGTGCTCACCATGCCTGCCCCCAAGCAGGAAACCTTTCTGTTTCTGCAACAGTGCTTTGAACGTGGGTGGATAACCCATCTTGTTCTCTCCACTCTTTACTCGTGTGACTCGCTATTGTATTCGCTATTGTACAAGTATCTTGGCGATTACGCCGACCGCATCATTTACGCGCAAAGCGACGACGTGAGCTATTACAACAGTCACATGGTGCTCTACAACAAGGAACGTGCCCTGACGCTCAACGGACCGATGTTCGATCGTCCGCAAACCGACGCGGCTCTCGTGTCCTACACACTCGTGTTCCATCCCTCCCATCTGCTGAACACATCAGCCGATTGGGGCAACGCGCTACGTAACATTCTCTTTCCCGACGTTCTGCGTCAGCGCAAGAAGATGTTTGCAGGAGGCGTGAAACCGATAAAGGACAAGGAAATAGACAGGTTCATACACCTTGAGTTTCCGCCATTGAGGGAAGGATAAATGTGGAATGTTGAATGTGGAAGGTGGAATGGTCGGCGAAGCCGATGAAGAATGAGGAATGAAGAGTTCCTTCTTCTACATTTTACATTCAACGCTCAACACTCAGTATTGCCAACGGCAATCATTCAACACTCCACATTCAATACTCAACATTCAACATTCAACATTCAAAAATGAAAACTCCAACCCAATCCTACACCGAGCTGCGCCGATACATGGAAAAATGGCAGTGGAACGACCCGCGCACGGGATGCCGTGTCACAGGGTTCAATCCTCCGCAGACGGCAAGGAACGTGCAGCGAATGCCGTTCTATATCAAGTTTCTCACCAAGACGGGACATGTGGATATAGGCACATGCGTTTGTCTTGCTGTAGACACCCTGCGCCATCAGCGCAAGGTGCAGTTTGTGGAGAGTGGGGAGATAAGGGTTGTCAACGACATACTTGTGCTCGAGATAGATGGCACGAGATTCATAACGCATTAGAACGTTTCTTTAATTTCTACGTATATAATTATTTTTTTATCATTCATTGGTTGATGATTTTTTTTATTTGTGTTGCCGTTCGTGAGAATAGTACACCACATATTTGATTGAAGTTTTTATTAACACCATTCTTCGGTCCGTGAGGATAGAAGAATTTTTAATCAACAGAATATTCACTTTAAAACAACATAAACTATGTGGAACCCATTTAAAAGAAACAAAAAGCAAAAACAGTCGCTGCAAGAGCTTCGCGACGTGTCGGTAATCTTTGCCATACTCAGTGAATTTGAGCGTCGTGGCTTAATTCATTGGCAGCGCATCGATAAAATCCTTGTTATGGAGGAGTCGCTTGCAAAACTGAAGCTGACAGCTGGCAGGGAAAGTTTTCTTAACTTCCTCAATCAAGTGGCTTTGTGGCAGAACAACAATATCATCCAGGAAGCCTACGAACAGCATACTTTGAAGGTTGAGACCGAAGCCGTGCGCAAGGCCAAGCAACAGCATCCCTTGCTCAGCAAGGCCGACGCTATGCGCATACGTCAGGAGGCACGTACGAACATGCCGATGTTGCCGTTGGAGCAGTTGAACTGCATCAAGGAGTTCGACATCTTTGTGGTTAGAGCCAGTGCCCCATCTGTACAGGATGCCTCCAAGGAGGACGGCCATCTGCTGGCCTTGGGCCATTTCGACGGCAAGGAGGTGCAAATGGCCATGTATGAGGACGTGAAGTATATTTTGTTCCACCATGATTAGTATAAAACCATTATGAAGATATATAGATTTATGGGCATAGATGAGTTTAGAAAACTCATCCGTGAGGGTGCTACTCTCACCAACAATAAAAAACACAGCGAGGAACGTGGCACAGCGACTACCGCCGTGGGCTTCTGTTTCGGCATTGGCGACCACGACCAGGCAAGGCGCGACTACAAACGCCTGGCAGGCGTCGTTGACCCGCAATACCTGATAGTGTGCGACAAGCCAGACACACAGCAGTTCAAGCCCTGTAAAGGTCGCTATGTGGATTGGGCGAAGTACTCCGCTCTATATGACAATCCGTTTGAATGCCCACTGGGAGCCGAACCGCAGCAGATGTGCGACGAGTATTGCACCTCACAATATTCCCTGTGCGACATTGCACACGGATTCGAGGCTTATGAGGTGTTGAACGCATTAGGCGAACTGAAAACACGAAGAGTGATATGATGGACACTACAGGATTAAAAAATGGCCATATCTATTAGGGATATATGCGACACTATAGTTCTCTTTCCGAAGACGAGATTAATTCTCTCTCTTTGGTTTATCCGACAACTACCAATGTCATGCTTTGTTCTCAGTATGATATTAGCCGTGCTGGATTACGCCATCTTGCTACTGTACATGGATGGGAAAAAGATCGTGCTACAATGGCAATGATGAAGGCGCAAGGCGACAGAATTACGGGCAGTCAAGTAAAATGGTTGTGCGACAACTACGCTAACATGCCCAATTCTGAGTTAATGTTATATTTGGGTATAGGCGAACTTGCTTTGGCGAGATTGGCTCATCAGTATAAATTAAAAAAGTCGTCCGAATATCTCAAGCGTGTGGGGATAGAGGCATGGAAAGCGAGATCTGCGATGAAGAATATTTTACCTCAGCACGAACCATTCACCCCCATTCATTCACGCGGAGCTCGTCGTACTGGCACCATCTATCAAGAGATACAGCGCAACGTAAAAGGACGCGAGCAGAAAGGCAGGGGAGTAGCAGGCCATAGTGTTCGCGGTATCGGCTTCGTGAAGCAGCAGCGCATCCGTTGGGTGGGAGAGATAACAGCTAACTACAAGCGTTATCGTTTTCGCTCTACTGATTATAAGTCGGTGGTGAGCTGGTTGTCGATGATGCAGAACCGACTGGCGGAGTAGACTGCCAGTGTTCTTGTAATCGTTTCATCCCAAGAAACAAAATCGTGCATAAAGATAAAATTTAGATTGTTTAGATTGTTGGAAGGACAGCCGTTGTGATAACGTCTGTCCTTCGTCTTTTTATATCCTCGAAAAATCAAAACTGAACAATTCAAAATGCGCTTGCGCACAATTCAAAACTCAAAAATCAAAACTCAAAACTCCCATTATCTTCCACTCGGCAGCAAAAACCAACCGCCACCTCCACGGAAGAACTTGCAACCTAAGTACAGCGTGTCGAAGGCATCCGTGAAGTCGGTACGTTGCTGCAGGGGTAGCGTGTCTTCACTCTCGGGCTTCTTTTCCTGGCTTTTGTCTTTGTGGAAGCCCTTATATGAGATCTGCACCTCGCACAGCTGCATGGCAATGATAAGGTCAGGGTTGTTCGGTTGGTTGATGCGGATGGCAGGGTAGGAGAGGTGAGCCAAGCCGTCGTTGATGATCTTGTGCTTCACCTCGTGCTTCTCGGGAGCGCCCATATCAATGGCTGTCACGTTCCACCCTTGCTTCTCCAGTTCTTCAATCACGGTCATATAGAATCGCTCGTCTGACGAAGCGTAGGATGCTCCCTGTTTTGCCGTAGCATCATAAAAATACGTCACGTCGCGGTTGATGGCTCGCTTCGGTCCGTAATAATCCGAGAAATCGGCTATCAGTTCACGCAGTTTGCGCTCGTTCTTCACATAGAAGCTTTTGATGACGTTCACACATTCCATGCCGTCGCGCTCATACATCTGTCCCACCACAAGCGTATTGATGTTGGCATTATAGTCGAGGGCTATATATAAAGGTAGGGAGTTGATGCAGTCGGAGTCCTGACGTGAGTCGTTGCGCTCGCCCAATTCTTTAAAGTCGGGTTGATAACTCTCGCTCGTGACTTTCTTTCCACCGATGATGCCCAACACCTTTTGCGTGGAAAATTTTGCAGACGATAGTGGGTCTATCTCGTCGGGGATATATCCGTGGACATGATCAATATCGAGGTTGGAGTAAAAGCCATCGTTTGACTTCTGTATCTTTACGTTTAGAATTGATACGGCGAAGGTATATGGAGGAAGATCACGCTTCATCTGACGAATATAGCCTTCACTCAAAACGTCCACATTGTCGAGCGACGACGCACGACGCACGCAGAAAGCAACGCGGCGCAGCTCACGCAGATAACCTTCAGAGAATTTCTTCGACCGCAGGAACATCTGCATTTCGAAATCCTCTTCTGGCGTGATAAGATATTCGTAATCGTAAATCAGTTCGGCATCGTCCTGCGGAATGAGCTTATAGTTGACAGCCATCTCAACCATGCCCTTTGTGATATGTTGGCCATGGTTGGGCATTATCTTGAACTGTCCCTCATGCTTCATCATCTTCAGAGCCACGGCACGGATCGTTGTGCGCAAAACCTTCGGCACCACATGAACCGAGTGACTGGTCTTCTTGGCATTATACAGTAGGTCGTTGTAGCGTATCACCTTGTTGGCGTAAGCCTCTAACTGCTCCTGCACCCATCTATAGGTCTTGCCCTTGAACGGACCCGTCTCAACTGTCAAGTCCAACTTCTCCTCCTCCCTTTCAAGCCACGACCCTTTGGCCGTAAGGGCAGCATCGGAGAGGAATCGCGTACTCTTATACATCGGATTATACTCCGTAAAGTTGATGTCGCCCAACGGATGTGTCTGGCCTGAAAGAGCGGGCAGCAACTCGTCAGTTACCTTTTTTAGCGGAAAGAACCTCGCCTCGCTGAGGAGGGGTCCTACGTCCCGATGTAGTCAAAGCTTACGTTTTATGCTCTCGCACACCCCAGGCGGGGCGAGGTGTGCGCCTCGCTTCGTCCTGAAGCGGTCGAGGGTGTGGCGGTCGTGTGTGTTTGTTGCTCGTCGGTGGCGAGGTGGTCCGCAGAGGTGCAGCCGTGCGCCTATATAATCAAGGTAAAAAGAAAAAATAATGATAAAAGCAAAAATAATTGCAAAAACATTTGACAAAAGGTAGAAAATTTACTACCTTTGCAACGTCAAACAAATAAAACATAAATAACAATGAAGTACACAGAATTTCACCGACGAATCAAGGCCAAGGGCTGGAAGTTCGACCACGCCGAAGGCTCGCACTACTTTTACACCAAGGGCGGCAAGCTCTCGCCCCCTGTCCCCTTTCATGGGGCAAAGGAGGTGCCCGAGCCGTTACGGCGGAGCATAGCGCGAGCGATGGGAATTTAACAGAAGAAAGAGGAAAGGGGGTGCGCCCTTTCCTCCATCATAACAAACGATATAATATATAAGGATATGGCAAACGAAATTATAATGCTTATTTCTGCAAGTGCCGACAGCTTCGGCGCATGCTCTGAGAACTGCCCCGGCATCTGGGCAGCTGGTGACACCGTGGAAGCGTGCAAGGCCGACACCGTGCAAGCTATCGAGTTAATAAAAAAGAACATGCCGCGCGAGGAGTGGCCCGAACCTCTGAAGGCTGGCGAATATACAATAACATGGCGATACGATACCGAAAGCTTTTTGTATTACTTCGGTAGTTTTATTTCGTTGGCAGGAATGGAGCGTATAACGGGCATTAATCAAAAACAACTTTGGGCCTACATGCACGGACGCAAAAAGCCACGACAGGCACAGAAAGAGAAGATAACAAACGCCCTCCACAGTTTCGCCCGTGATTTGGCGGCGGCCGTAATACTTTAGGTTAGTTTTATTTGTTTGACAGCTTAGGAAATTAGCCGAAGTTATCCCGACAAGGTTTGCACCCTGTCGGGATTTTTTTTGCTCTTACTTCTTTGTTGCTTCTTCCCGCTCCAGACGCTCAACGATGGCGCGGAGCTGCTGCACGGTGTCGGCGGTGTAGATCTCACAGCCGACACGCACGACACCCACCAGGCCACCACCGCCCCCGGCTGAACGCTGCGCCCTGGCTTGCTTCAGCTCCTCAACGACGGAAGGAGGGGCGAGGAGCTGCCAGGGTTCGACATCCAAGGCGGCGGCAATGCGCTCCAGAGTGGGAAAGGAGGGGCGGGAGATTGTGGCGGAAACTGTGGCGCGTTGTACTCCGAGTCTGTCGGCTAATTCCTGTTGGGTCATGCCCTTTAATGATAATATATCTTTTATATATGATTTCATTTGCTTTTATTTTTTGTGCAAAGATAATACATATATATAATGTTAGATATATATCTACGTTAAATAATGTTTAAGTTTGATATATATTTGCGTTTTAATTTGTTTGTTTGATATATATCTACTACCTTTGCAAGTGTAAACAAATAACAAAACAAAAAATACAAGATTATGAAAGAGAAAATAAAAGATTTCGGAGAGTTCAACGGTTTTCGCGGTTGCATGGGTTTGTATTTCAATACAAAACAGCTTCGCCCCTTGAAGAAGTACGGTATAACAGCCGCTACAACGTTAGAAGAAGCATATAACATTATTAACGAATAATATAGCAATATGGATTTTAACGAACTTACAACGATTTCGGGGGCGGTTGTCTTCATCAAACGCCCCGCCCCCTGGAACTGGCAAGCTATAGACGATAAAGGCGTAATTTGTGCAGCTCCTACAAAAAGAGAGTGCCAGCGCAAAGTAAATGTAATGCGCAAGGCTGAGCGTTATTCTCCATCCTTGGATAAATCAACGTGTAAAGGCTTCCCGCAATGAGGACACACAAGGCGCACGCCTTGCCCCGTCTCTTGCGGTGTGCTGGCTGCAACCTCTTCAGGGCTGGCAAAAAGTTGCCACATCGGAATATTAAGCACGGCCGCCCACTTCTCTAACGTGGGATATGATGGCGTTTTGATTTGCTGATACAAACCGACTGGAGAGATACCGAGCAGGGCGGCGAACTCCTTTTGCGTAATATTTCGCTCTTTTAGTATTTGCTTTATCCTATTCATAATATATAATATTAGTATTTGGTATTGCAAAAGTATATAAAATATTAAAAGTATATAGTATATACTTAGTTAATAAGTATTAAAT
>ERZ1034871.879-NODE-879-length-16643-cov-9.863214_pt1 | contig 16643 bp, 41 predicted proteins | sample MGYA00520631_ERZ1034871 | MGnify/ENA primary metagenome ERZ1034871 (study PRJEB33766, sample SAMN09781721) | gut metagenome | biome: gut microbiome | host: Homo sapiens | place: Madagascar | study: EMG produced TPA metagenomics assembly of the PRJNA485056 data set...
CCTTTTGGATTGCAATTCTGTACCAAATCAACATGTTTCTCTTTAAAAATATCTTCCACAAAGAATACTGGCATCTTATTATGATATTTTTCATATAATTCTGTTTCTGGCATAACAGAGTAGATTGTTCTTCTATTATGCAACTCTGATTGTATATAATCTTTTACAATGCTATCTTTGAATCTGTCACCAATTTTGCCACAGATAGTACAATAGCTGCATAATTGTGTCTGTATGTTATTTTTTCCTGCAAATGAAAATTGGTATTGAATTAAACATTCTTTATATTGATGTTTGTGCTTTGATCTCTTTTTAATCTTAGAGATATTACTGCCTGTATTCTTTTTGTACTTTGGTATTTCCTGATTAAAATTATCCATAATCATTCCTTTCGATGATAAATTGGTTGTATAATAGATTTTTTATTTAATAATTGCATATGAGTATGGTAGTGGTTAGATTATAATAACTGGATCATCTTCATCTGGTAGGTTAAATATACTAGACTTCATAAAAATAATAAGAGTTATACATCGCTTACACATTGCCTCTGATATAGATACTGACCCTTTCGCATTAAGCACATAATTTTCAAAGTCTGTTGGTTGCAGTAAATACATTGCTAATGATGGTTCTCTTTTAATTATTTCTAATACAACTGGTTTTATGAGCACATTAAATATAAATTCTGTTGTAAGTACCATATTTTCTTTTCCATAATATTCATTGTAATATGCTTTAAGTGCATCTAATGTTGTTTTGTATTTCGATGTGTCATAGTGTTGTTTGCAAATCATAATTATATCTGTCATTGTTTTATTATCCATTTTTATATCCTCCTTAATAATTATTAGTTATTTATTCTCTATTTCTGCACATCTATTAATATAATTATTAAAACCTGCATTAAGAATTGCTTCGGTTTCTTCTATGATTTGATAAAAGAAACTTGGCTTCTCGTAATGAATTCCTCTGTCTTTATCTATAGAAACACGATCTATTTTAGTCTTTAAATTTTCTTTTATTAGATGATAGATTGTCATATTTTCATCAGTAACCACACCTTCAACATATCTTCTAGTGAGTCTGTTTATAATATGATCACTGTGGGTTTCGACTATTGTTATCTGTGATCGATTCATTGATTCAATTATTTTGTCGGCTATTTCTAATTGTAGAATAGGATGTAATCCGCATTCTGGTTGTTCTAATATAACTACACTATTACTCATAATATTATGTTCTATATCTGCCAAAGCAATAGAACATTCTTTCCATTTGAAATATTGAGTTGGGTATTGTAATGAACATTGTTGTAGAATTGTTGTTTTACCAGTATTATTACAACCAGTTAATACGGTTAATGGTGTTAAATTTAATGTTTGTGTTTCAAATATAGTAGGTAACTGTATTTTAAATGTTGACATAGTATTATGTTCCTTTCTGTTGATTAATCTTTTTATTTTTATTCTCTGTTTATGTTGGCATATATTTAGTAATCAATATGGTCTATCCCAAAATTATTTTCTTATTACGCTGCGAAATACCGTCCCTTATCAAAGGGACTATTTTTATATGGCGTATACCATTACATTCTTTATATGGAGTTATGGGAACTAAATCAATCGTTTTGAGGGTAAATTTTTATTTTTATATCTTTGTTGATAGATTGGTAGGGTAGAAGATAAAATCAATTTTAGAGTCGATTTGATGCGAATTAGTCAAGTAATTGCAGTTTAAATAAAATAAGACAGATAAAGTAAATCATCTGCCTTTAGTTTTGCTGGATAGTTTATTTTCCTCGATTCATATAGGTAAATATCTGTTCTGGATTTTCTATTTCTTGATATGCGTTGTAATTATAATCCACATGCCATTTATCTGCTTTGTGAACTGGTAATTCGTAACCATCTTTATCAGGTAAATCCCAATTATGTGATCCTATTGCTATTAACATGGCTTGATATTTATCTGCTGCTTCTATAAGAGCAAGATGATTTTTCATTTTATTGTTCTTATAGTTCCACATTGGCACAAGGTAGTATTTGGTTGTTCTGGATGTTTTGTTCATTGTTAGATCCTCCTAAAAATAAATTGATTGTTTCTATAGTGGGTTATTCTCTGCTTGGAGTGGAGATGGAAATAGTTTTATATACGCCCTATGGTTGGTGAGTATTTTTTTGATTATGTGGTGGAAGATTGGTATCGTAAAAATGCTTATATATAAGGAAGAAATTTGAGGTTGTGGGATGAAAATTATGATTTGTGAATGTAAAATTTGTGGTTTGAATATTTGATTTTAGCTGAAAATATAAGGGATTTTACGATATGGGGTACGATAAAGGATTAAAAGAGAGGAAAGTGGAATTTGAACGAGATTTCTTGGGATTTAAAGGGTTTGATTTTTGAAGTTGGTGTGGAGATGAATCAGCTTATAGGAATATTGAAAAACAACTAATCTTTTTTGGTTTTTGCTACCCCCATACCCTTTAAACTCACGGTATTTCTATATTTTTCCGTAGTCGAACATTTGTTTTATTAGATAGATCCCTGAAATAGAGCAGAATAAAATCGAACAAATGTTTGAATTATAATTTTATCGTATTTTTTAAATTTTACTATTGACAATCACACATACATGTGGTAATATAGACAATATCAAAAGGACATAGAACCACACGAAAACAACTTTAAAAGTTTTTTTTCAAAAAGTCCTTGACAAACACACAAACGTGTGATAGTATAATCTTAACAAAAACAAAGAACCACACAACAAAGTGGTAAGGCACTGCAAACTCACATAGTTGTCAGTTCAAAAGTTTTTGTTGACAATCACATGAAAGTGTGATACACTTTAAACAAGTCAGGAAACAGTGACTTGAAAAAATAGGGTGCAAAGTCTAGCACACCTTACACCCTTACATAGTGGAACGCATGAAACGCTACACCATAGCATTACATATTCTAGCATATTTCATGCAAAAATTCCACACATTTTTACATCTGCATAACGATTGTTTGATGGTTCGCCTGATGACATAGTGGGTTATTGTAACCTACGCACCATGTAGATTGTTCCTTGAAAAATATAAAATAAATCGGCGGTTGTGAGCTATACAAGGGTTTGAGTAGATAATGGCTTGTAATAAAGTCGCTCCATCCGGGAATACAACTAGACAAGTGCGTGAGAATCGTACAATCAGGGAATAAACCGACTGCTAGTTAGGAATCGTAACAACTTGAGCCGTAGTTATACATAGTTAGAAGGTATAAATAACTTAGATGCGGTTCGATGCAATAGCTCTGGATATGCACCGATAACTAAGGGTTTCAGGTAGAAAAATGTCCCGAACAGACACCAGAAGCAAGCAATGTTTGTACCTTCAATAGTGTGTATAACACTACAATTATAACTTTAAATAATATTGCACCTATGCGTAAAATAGGAGAAGGAGTACATTATGTCAAAGAATCAGATTAATTTTTCAAAAATGAGCAAAGAAGCAACTACACAGTTAAACACTTTTAAAGAATCTGCACATGCGATCGCTGTAGAAGATTTACGGTTCAAAGCTGAGATTAAACCACTTAAAGCACAGCTAGAATCTATTCTTGCAAACCGTCAAAACGACATTGATAATGGCATGAATGTTGATGATGTTATTGCAAAATTTCCACGGATTGAAGTGGATAATGCTATTCGTAAGGCTGAGACAGCACACAAAGCTATTGTTGAGCCACTCTCAAAGTCTATGAAAGATACTTATATATTCATTCCAGATGGTATGCATGACGCTTACACTAAAAAAATCACTGAGCATAAACGTGGTGACTTTCTTACAGCCATTAAAACATTCCTTGAAAACTTAGGTATTGAAGGATGTTCTCAGGCTCAGATCAGCAAACTGGCAGAAAATATGTCTGATATGTTTGGAGCAAGATACGCTCAGAGTAAGAAGATTGTCAATGATAATATACTTGTAACAGCTATTAGCAAAGCACAGTTCAACAAACTTTTCATGGCTGTATTCTGTGAAATGTATATCAAATAAGTAGCTTGTAAACACGCAATAAATCCGCTATACTGTAAGTAGGAAGGCGGTGAAAGGATGGAAGAAATGAGTAGTCGTGAAATGTATAACTTAATAATCAAACTTGAAAAAGAGGGAATGAGTGCCGAAAAAATCATTGAAATCATCAAATTTATTGAAGAGAATAAACTAACCGAAAGTCAACTAAATGATAAATAGCACATAGTTAGAGGAGCAGATCAACACAAAAGGTCTGCTCTTTTATAGTGCACATTATCACAAATTGCTTGTGAATCACACAGTTATGTGATAGAATGGAGGTGTATCTAATGGAGGTAAAATAATATGATTGTATATAAAAAATTAGAAAAAATATTGCAAGATAGAAATATGCAATGGAAATCATTGTGCGATGCTGGAATTTCTGTAAATATGCCAGCTAAATTTTCAAAAAACAAACCAATGAATACGGACATTATAAATAAAGTCTGCGAATATCTCCATGTCCAACCATCTGAAATTATGGAATGGATACCAGATACAGAATATAATAAGACAAATGAAGAAATTGCCTCAATCGAGCAGCAAATAGCAGAACTTGAAGCAAAGAAAAAGCAATTACAAGGCAAATAACAATGCGTTATAAACGCACCAAAAGCACCCAAACGCAAACCGCAAAGGGTGCTATTTTTATACCCAAAAAATAAATAGTATCCAGTCAAAAAGGCAGAGTAAAAAATACTCTGTCTTTTTTAGTGCATACTATTAGCACAAAATAAAACAAAAAAAGGAGAGTTGATTAAAATGGCAAAGGTAAACGTAGTATGGAAGGGAATGTATGTAGGCACAGAAAAGATGTCTACCGATCAGATCCGCAAGGCAGAATATGCAGGTTTTACAATTACATACGCAGAATAAATCTGTGTACGGATAGTGAGTTCGATTATAACTCACACAACTACGGATGCAGATTTAAAGGCAAATGTAGTTATTACATAGTAAAAGGCAGACTATTTCGGTCTGCCTCAATCCCAAGAACACAAAATGAATTGAATAAAACATATTTGTGTTGCACACAAATTATAAACGATTCAAACGCAAATTACAAGAGCGAATAATAAGGAGGAAGCAATTATGGCAAACTGGGCAAGAGAAATCATGGTATTAGCAAATGATTTTTGTTTAAACACATCAAAGGCAAAAGAAATTATTAAACAAGTAGACAATTTATCTGTTCCAAGTGGAAAGATAGAAGATTCATGGAAATATGACAGAGCATATTCACGGCTTAAACCAATGATTATGTCTGCATGAAAGAATGTAAATGTCGAGAAAGTGAAAACTAAAGGCAAAATTATTTTAAGCGACTGCAATTAAGTAGTCGCTATTTTAATTAAAAGAAAGGTTAAAAAGGTGAATATTATGTGTAAGAGAGTTTATTTAACAGCAAAAGAGGCAGAAATGGAAATGCAGGAATTACGGAATAAAGAAGGTTTTACTGGGAAAATGGAAACCGATTATATTTCACGGATGATTAAGGATGCAAAGCGAAACTCCATGATCGGAGATAAGCTTCAGCTTGTAGTAGATCCAATGTATATCCACATTCCTGAATGGCAGAGAAGATTAAAGCTTGCTAGAGCATACACAATCGGAAACACATATAACAAGTATAAATGGGATGTTCCGAAGGTACTGTTCCACAAAGGCAGACTGTATGTTATTGATGGTCAGCACAGAATATATGGCGCATTTAAAGCAAAAATGGATGCTGTTGTCGTAGAAATCATGGAATGTTCACTTGAAGAAGCGATTGATTTGTTTATTAATCAATCCCAAGATAGAGCAAAAATGCAGCCAATGGACATTTATAAAGCAGCTATTGCAGGCGGTAAAATAGATTATGTTAAATTGCAGGAAATTTGTCACAGAAATAATGTTGCAATAAAGGGAGATGATGATAATGAAAACACAGTAGGAACGCTTACATCTATCTCAGATGGTGTTAAATTATCAAAGACAAATCCTGAATTATTTAATGCAATGCTTGTATTACTTGGAAAACTCGGTTGGAATGGATATGCAGATAGTTATAACGGAAAGGCATATACAGCGAAGATAATTCGTGCATTAAAGGCATTATATGCTTATTGCGAAGGTAGAACAGATGAAATGGAACAGGCGTTAATTGAAAGATGTAAAGGAACAGAGTTCTTCGTGGATAATATTATGGATAAAACACAAGCACAGATATTTGATTATTTATCAGACATTGTGAGATATGAGATGGAGAACCCATTTAAACAAGAAAAACCAAAGCGTAAAACAAGAAAAATACAGGCAATGTAAAAGAGAATAAACAACAGAAGGGAGTGATATTTATGGGATCTATGTACAGAAAAACAAAACAGATGCGTGATTTTGAACCTATTCTTAAACGGAATGGGTTCAGATATTTGAGAAGTCATGGAAGCCATTTTACATACATCAATACAGTAACGCACAAACGAATTACAATCAACAAAGATCTCAATCGGATGGTGGCAGAGCGGTTGATGAAAGAATACGACTTAGTATAGAAAGGAAACAGAAATGGAAAATACAGTACGGTTATATACATATCAGGAAGCAGTACATATATATAAGAAGAAACAGGCTCGTAAAAAGGCAAAAAGAAAGGCAATCATCAAACGGAAATTAATCTGGTTATTACGTGCAAATTGGACATTGCTTACCATCGTGCCAATGATATTTATATCAAAATGGTGTTTTGATGGTGCACCAGATTACATATTATACATGATTGTATATAGTTTCTTATGTATATTATGTTGCTACGGACATGTAAAGGGATATTAAATGGGAAAGAAAGTAATTGGATATTTTTTTTGGAAAGGATGGTTATTTTATGAATCCAGATTATGAACAGGCTAAACGTATGGCAATAGAGAATGTAGTGCAGAAAAAGAACAGAAAAGCAGTATATGATTTTCAGTGTCGCCACGCAGGAAAACATTGCAATAGAAAACGGAACAGAAAATAAAAGAGAATAAATGCGTGTTTTCTCGGCTTTAGAAAGGCAGGTATAAAGAATGGATATTGAAGAAATGATGATTGATTTTATATTACATAAGGCAAACGACAAACAAATTATACAGTTTTTCGGTTATTCACCGTTTGATTTTAACAGAGAAGAAATTGAAGATAATCTGAGTCAAATGCCAGATGATGTGTTTGACGAACTGGTAAAAGAATTTGGGCTTCCTACAGACGGAGTTAAGTTATAAGTGAAATTCGCATTTCAAAGGAAAGGAGCAAATTATGGATAGATACTTAGTTGTGTGGTTAAGAGAAGGCAGAGAGAATGTTGATGTCATTGATAATGCTATCACTCCGCATGAAGCGGCTAATAAGGTAAAGGAAATGCATTTAAATGCTAACGTAGTAGCAGTAGGCATTATGTTAGATAACGAACAGTGGAATTATCTATAGTAGTTAAAACTAAGATTTCTTGGTATGATTGGAGGTAAAAAACAATGGAAAATAAGCCTTGTGCAATAGCAGTACGGATTTATGAATCGAATGGAGCAACAATGGCAGATATTAAGACTTCTCCTTGTGATGGTTTAAAACAGGAAACAATTATATGGACAAAGCCAGACGAACGAGAAAGGTTTTATTATAATGGCTATACGTTAATTTATGACGAACGAATTAAAAATGTAAAACCTTTTGAAGAAATTAGATAAGGAGTGAAGAAAAATGACATCTATTGAAGAATCAAAAGAAAGAGCACGAAACTTAAATGAACTCATGGATCACTTGATTAAGCTGATTGAATCGGATGACAAACGGTTCTCATTTGAATTTTGTGCAGGTGGTACAATGGAGATTTACGACAAAGAAAAAGAAATCGGTTATGCAGTTCATATTGCACCGATTGAATATGACGAGAACGGAAATGCAATAAATTTATAGTAACCGCAAAGGCAGTTAGGAGAATATATACCTAGCTGCCTATTTTATTACAAGAAAGTGAGGAAATGAATTATGAACGAATATTTAGAACAGGCAAAGAACTTCTTAAATAAGACAAATGCAAAATGTGAAATCGTGTATGGTGGTATTTCACGGAATGAGAACTGGAAAGAGAAAGAAAAAAGAAATTGGTATGATGTAACAATCACAACGCCAAGAGGCAAAATGACGTTCACATTCTGGGATAGCATTAACAATACAGAGATTTTCACAATGACATTTGAGGAATATGCAAAAAAGAAACTCAAATATAACAGAGTTGAAGATATGTCATATGGTGAAAAGGTAAAAGCCAAAAATGATTTAGCAAGATTAAAGGCAGATGCTGTACCAAACGAATATGATGTGCTTGCTTGTTTAGAGAAATATGATCCAGGAACTTTTGAAGATTTTTGTTCAGAACTTGGATATGACGAGGACAGTAGAACGGTAGAGCGAATTTACATTGCAGTTATTAAGGAATATAAAGACTTGACAAGAATTTTCACAGAAAAACAGATGGAAGAATTAAGCGAAATTCAGTAGGAGGTATGATTATGAGTTATTTATTCTTATTTAGAGAAAAGGATTCGGATGACAGAGATTGCTGTGCATACATTGATTCAAAGAATCCACGATTTGAATGCAATCACTATTTTGGAAGAGTGAACTTAAACGGAGCTTGTTATAGTGGGCATGAATTTCCTGCTTATGAAGATATTGAAACAGTATTAACTGAGACAGAATATAACGAATTGATTCAGTTCAATAAGGAAATCAATGATTTAGGTTATGGAATTACAAAGGGAGATGAACGTTATAACAAAGGAATAGCTTTAGCAAAAGCAGTACAGCACATTTATGATAAGCTCGAATCTGAAGAAGCGAAAGAGTTTCAGCAGAAAATAATTGAAAGTGAAATCGAATATATGAAGGATGAATATTCACTGGATGATACAGATATTGAGAAGATATTTGATGAATATTATCTGGATTACAGAGACAGAGGAATTATTAGCAGTGTGTTCCAAGACAGCTCAGACTTAGGATACGAAGAAGCATGGAGTCTTGGATATATTAAGAATGGAGATTCTATTGCAGATAGATATTTCGATTATGAAAAGTTTGGAGAGGATTTAGTCAATGAGGATGAAAATTATCTCGAACTTGATGACGGACGAGTTGTAAGTCTGAATTATTAGAAGGGAGTGAAGAATATGACAATTACATATGAATTAGATTTAGATAGTTTTAAGGCTTGGAGTGGTGCAGTTGATACACTTGACAGAATACAGAGAGAAGGTAAATGCGGAGAATTAGAAAACATTCTTGAAGATTTATATCCTGATGGAATGACAGAAACGCAGCTTAATGATTTACTGTGGTTCGATTCTGAACAGGTGTATGAATGGCTTGGGATTAGAAGCGAAGAACAGATTAGAAAGGAAATTAAGGAGACAGAAGATGAACTTGCTGATATCCAAAGCGATTTGGAAGATGAACTTGACGATGAAGATCTGACGACAGAAGAGAGGGCAGAAATTATTGACAGTTATCAGCCAGACATTGATGAAATCAAAGAGAGAATTGCAGAGTTAAAGGAAGAATTAGAGAATATTTAATCAAAGGAAATTGTAATTTACAGTGAAATTTAAGAAAGGAAAAAGGTGAATATTTATGGTAGATACAAAGAAAACAAAAAGATTACATATTAGTATGGCTTATACATTTGTTGGAGATACAGGAATTGATATTCCTATGGAATTATTAGAAGGCAAAACAGAGGAAGAACAGTTGAAAATTGCTTGTAAATATGCACAGGAACACATTGATGAAATTCCTGTTGCTACTAATGCAGAATATATTCCATACTCAGATAATTTTGAGATTGATGATATTGATTTTGAAGAAGAATAAAGCACAGTAATACAGAGAATAAATTAAGGCAGACACGAACAAATGTGTCTGTCTTATTTATTAGGAAGGAGAATGTGAAATGAACGGATATGAATATATTTGCGAAACAGCAGCACGGTTTAGAAAGAAGTTTCCGAACTTGTATGAACGGAAAGAAAAGAAGTCTGTGTTTATTGATTCAAGCTTGTTAGACAAGATCGAAGATATTCCAGATGTAATCAAGGCAGAACTGATAGGAGAATCAAGAATATCACGGATGAACAGAGAAGACTTTGCAATCAATACAGAGGATGAAAACGGATATAAATATTATCTTGATATTGATTGTAGCTGCTATGACTTCTATAAAAATGACAAGCTGATTTATTCGGTGCTACATGTAGATGGTGCAAGATGGAATGTATATAAAGCAAATATATATGGTTATTATAGTGATAATGATTTGCCTGTGAAATCAGGTGAGTTAAATTGGAGCAAGAATTTGAATTTTAAGTTGAGTAGAATTGATATTAGTGCTTATGAAAGTGAGGTTGATTGATATGTTAGAAACTTATGTTATGGAAAATGCAGATTATGCAAAAATTAAGAAATTGAATACATTGCACAATATGGAAACATTTTGGGATGACGTTAGAAAATTCACAAAGAATGTGAGATCGGATCATAGTTTAGGTAGATGGCAGATATTATCAGAAGCGAGATATGGTGAATTAATGCAAGCGAAACGTAGTTTTTATGAAGATTAAAATGAGGTGATTGATAATGATATGTGAAATAAGCAAGAAAATATTAAATGAAGTATATGGTGGAGATACAAAAGAATCAAGAAAAAAAGCGATTAAAGATGGATATTTTATGGAATGGACAAAAGAAAGAGTTAAAAATGCATTTAAAGCAGGAAATGGAACAGAAAAGGATTTAAAAAGATATATGAATGATAATAAACAATATTGTGTATTTGTAGAAATTTAAACCCAATTGAAAGAACTGTTTATTTAGAAAGCGAGGTTGTAAGTATGATAGTAAAAGCAATATGGGAATTTGATGTAGATGATTCTGAAATGGATGGAAAATGTGTAGATATAAAAGGATTATGTGAAGATTTAACAAGAAGAGAATTGGATTATTGTTTGAAACACAATCAATTAAATGCAGATGATTTTCAATATGAATGTCATCCTGAATTACCTAGCGATTGGGATTAAAGAGGAGGATTATAAGAATGAAGAGAACACCAAAAATAATTAAGCAGCAGACAGAAGAATGGTTAGATGAACGGTGGATGATTGCAAATATGAAAGATACAAGACCACAGGATATGAGTTATTACATGGGAGCTTTAAAGGCTCTTGAGTTTGCAGGGTATGAATGGAAACGTGATGCAGACGGAAAACATACATTATTCAAATGCTAAGAAATAGCAATTTCATTTTAAGATTGGAGGAATGAGCATGGAAAATATTACAGTAAGAGAATGGGTAAATAAATTTAATAATAAAGAGTTTGAGTCTAAAAACAGAGCAGTTCAGTGTAATGCAGGTTGGTATGATTGGTTTTGTTCAGATAATGCGTTAGCTGGAAGGCTAAAGAAAATGGGAAATATTATAAAAGATATTAAAAGTGATTACATTCTTGATAATTTTAGAGTGTGGTTTAAAAATAATTGTCCTTGTAGCTATCCACTATATGATGATTTTAGATTTGAGCCAATAATGGAAAACGGAGAAGATTCGGACGATACAATTCGTGACCAACTATATTTTGGAGTGCAATGCGGACATCCATTTGGAAGTGACTATATGTATGAAGTTTTTACAGCAAGAAATGGATATAGAACTGAGTTTAAATGCAAAAATAAAAGAGAAGTTCTAAATGTAATTGAACAACTTGCAGAAGATTTTCAGAAAGAAATAGAGGTGTGAGTTGCGATAAAGAGTTAGAAATGGAGTGATGATAATGGAAATTAAAAGTGTTGTAAATAATGGAGTGCAGATTCCGAACGAATGTACTTGTATCTGGTGTGGATCAAAAATGCAGCGTGGTGGTGCTAATAGGATGGGTGCAGGAGTTAATAGTTTTGCTTTATGGTGTGATAATTGCGGAGCTGTAGTTGTACATGCTTGTGATTTTGGAAAGAAAATTACTGGTTATGAAGTGAAATGGGATGTGAAATAGGCAAGTAAACAAGAGTTTCATATGATTATGAATTGAGGTGAAATGAATGAAAAAAGCTATTATATATATGGAAGTGGCTTGTGGTTGTTGTGGGGGGATTATAAACAGAGACTATCATAACAATAAAAGTGTTAAATGGTTAAAAAATGCTGTAAGTGATTGGAGATGGACAAAAGAATATGGAAATACTTGTCCAGATTGTTTGGCAAAGATGAAATGAGGATTTCAGGAGGTTATAAATTTATGACAGAAAAAGAAATTGAAGTAGTGATGAATGCTTTAGCTGGAGAACCAACGCTTACATCTGTTGAATTTGCCAATAAAGTTGAAAAAATATTAAGAAATTATAAGGAGAGTGAAGATCATGAATAAATTTATACAACATCTAAAAGAAAAGGGATATAAAATTTATGGAAACAAAGCTGTACTTCTTGAAACCGAATTTAATATTTGCGAAGGATATAAAACTACAGCTATGGGAAAACAAAAATCTTACTGGTTAGAATTAGAATGAAACGATGATTTCTTGATCGAAAGGAGAAAATAATGAATAGAATAAGAGAATGGTTTGAAAATGATAGTATTAATTATGGTGAACAATATGATATTTATGAATATGAAGAACACTTAGAAGCGAGAACTAAGACAACTATTTTTATGATTGTTTCACCACATGAAGGAAATAAATACAGATGGATGTTTAGAGCATCTACAATTAGTGCTTTTGATAGATGGGCAAATTCAACTGCTATTGAAGAATTTTTTGAGACAGATATTGAGTTATGTAATTATTTATCAGAGCATAAATTAGATATTTATATGCAACTAATTGAATATTTGTCAAGAGAATATGACGAATTAGAGGAAATAGAAAACAGATGAATCGGAAATTTCAAGTCTGAATTGGAGGTTAATGATATGATAAATATATTTAGAACAGACTTTATTGAAGTAAAAAACGAAAGTGTTACTATCAATATTACTACATTAGAAACAGGACAGAAGTTTTATTCTATTAGCGGTGGAATTAAAAATGGGGTAAGATTAAAAACTAAAGAATTTACAACTCCTAATAAATGCATTGATGAATTAAGAGAAAGAGTTGCGTATTCTTTATTGGAATTATAAACACAATAAAAAGCAAATTTCTATACTATATATTATACACAACACATGATATAATTAAAGAAAAACGGAGGTAATTGATATGGCATATTTAATAGCATTTATTATTGTATTTGGTATTCCTTATTATCTTAATCAGAAGGAAGAATCTCGTAAACGACAAGACATGTATAATAACTTAAATAAGAAGTCAGTTGATGAAATGGAAAAATGGAGAAAATAAGAAAGGTGGTTGATGAATATGTTCGGAGGAATATTAGCATTTTTAGGAATTTACGGTGCAAGTGCTGCAAAGGCAGCTTATGATAATTATGACATGAAGAAAACAACTCGTACAGTTGATAAAGATGGGAATGTTCATTATATGGACAGATTATGCAATGATTATATCAATGGAGAGCGAGTAAAAAGAGTTGAAACTACCGATAAAAATGGAGTTAGATTGTATTCAACTGTTGGTGTCAATAGCAGTAAAGTGTATGATACTTCTTATGGAAGGGGTACACAGCAGTTATTCGAAATGAGTGAACATGATAAACAGGAAAATCTAAAATACGGAAAAAATGTATATAGTCAATACAATCCATATTTCGGAAAAACTGTTACAACTGAAATTAGCTCGGGCAGAACAATTACCTGTTTGTTTAGTGGGAAGAACAGAAAGACTGGTAAAGAGTTCTATAGAGTATGGTATTTTCGTCCAGAATGTCAAGGAAAGCTTGATTACAATACTACTGTTGATGGCGATATGGGAATTGAAATTACAAAAGAAGAATTTAATAAGTTGAATTTTGGAGCGTTGACATGCACATGTATGCCAAGTGATTATGATGTAGTCCATGCATTATGGGGTGATAGGTAATGAATAAACAGAGAAGAGAAAAGATAAGGCAACTCAAAACTCAAATTGATTTGATTAAAACCGATCTGAAGAAAGTTTCAACCGAGTTATCTTCCGTATTAAATGAAGAACAGGATGCATTTGATAACATGCCAGAAGGGTTACAAAGCAGTTATAGAGGAATGTGTTCTGAAGATGCAATTGATAGTATGGAAGAAGCGAGTGATAAACTTGATGAAGTGATTGAGTTGTTGGGTGATATTGTGTAGAATGGAAGGAGCAATAAATAATAGATTCATTGGAAGATTGGAGAGTGATTGATATGTTGTATACAGTAGTGCATACAGTAATCAATAATCAAGGTGAGCATCCAGAAGCAAACGCAAGGATACTTGGAATATATTCAGATGAGAATATTGCTATCAATGAAGCAGAAAAATGGATTAAGAACACAAAAACTTCTGATATAAATGTCAAGAGAATAACAGACACAGAATGGTATTTTTGGTATGAAGAGAATGGAAATACCTATGGCGGTTATGTAGATGTATATGGAAAAGAATTAGATAAACAGATTAAATAGATCGGAGGATGATTTATATGGAATACGGAGATATTGTTATATATAAAAAACAGGTTGGTACAGTAGTAAAAAGCGAAAACGAATTCAAATTTCTTCCATGTAATTATGGAAGATGTTACTTTAGTGATTTAGACACAATTACTGATGAAGATGTAAGAGAAGCAGATCATATTGAAAAGTTGGGATTAATAGACAAAGAATTTGCGTGGGGTGTTATAAAAGATATTCACAGTATTGGTGATTACCAGATTGTTGAATATATTGATCAAAAAGACAAAAATATTTGTTATCATGGATATGTAGATTATAAAGATACAAATGAATCATATTCGTCATTAGACTCTGCATTGGTTGGTTGTATAGGATATAAATATGAAGGTAGAAACGGAAGAGCAGCGATGTATTTTGAGAAAATGATTGGATTGGAATAGGTATATTTGAAGATTGGAGAATAAAAATATGATTTGTTTAGATTGCGGAAATATGGATATTCGATATGATGAAAAAGAGAAATCATATCATTGTAATAATTGTGGTTCGAGAAATATTGGTACAAGAAAAGAAGGGTGTAAATATATGCTAGGAAATGGATTATGTGGTAAAAATCCTGCATGTACATCATCTGGAGAATGTGAAGCACCATGTAGTTATTATGAAAAATAGTATGAAACCAAGTTTTCTTGTGACATGGAGGTGTTTATAATTGATATATCGTTTACCCAGAACGGAAATATTTAATAATTCAAACAAAATTATTTTTGAAAGTATAAATTTTGGAGAAATTATAATAGACAAGACAAAGAAGATAATAATTAATAATGATGTGGATATTACTGACAAAATAGATAAACTATTTTGCGGAAACACATTAGATTATAATCTTGCGACAGTTTTACATAAAATATTACATAACAAAATTGATGAAAAATGCCGAGATTATTTACGGAAATTTGATAAAGTAACAGTAAAATAAAAAAGAATCTAAGTTTTGTGGGAAGGAGAATAATATGGGAGTAGAGATGATTCAATGGGCTACACCTCTGTGGGTAAGCAAATTAAGTGATGATAAATTAAAACGATATTTGGATGATTTAAATGAATTGAAATTAAATAGAAATGACATCAATCGTATAAATAACGAATTGTTATTATCTACGGCTAAAACATGGTATTGTAATTATCTATTAAAAGATAAGATTATAAGTCTGGCGCATGATGTTTATGCAGAAGCTGCTATTAGATGGTATAATATAAAATTTGAAAATGAACTTGAAAGGAATGATAAGAATGGAAATAAATAAAATGATATGTGAACATTGTGGTAAAGTATTCTATAGTAAATATTATACTGGTGGATATATAGACCATTATGAGAATTTTTCAAGCCATAAAAATAGCTTTGGAAAAGATATAGACAGCGACATAAGAAAAATTTGTTTCGATGGAAATAATATACGAGAAGATGGAGACATAAGAGAAAGATTGAATTGCTATCTTAAATGGGATAATATTTCTGATAATGTTAAAAAACAAGTGAAAGAGAAATGTGATTTTCTAATCAATAAAATATTAAAAGTAAAAGAACATGCAACAGAAATCGTATCAGGAATGACAATGCTAGAAAGGAAATATCTTATTAAGGCTGCTGAAGAAAATTGTAATACACCGTTTGGAAACGAAGATGATAAATTATGGGAAGAACTTTAACTTTCTTTAGTTTGGAGGTAATGATATGACAAAAAGTCAAATAGAAAAATTCGCAGTAGGTTATTCTTCTTATCCTACAGACTGTGTGGAAGAAGTATTAAAAGTTACTAATTTCGATGAAGATGTGGCGAGAGAAATTTTAGATGATAAAGAGGAAACATTAGCAATTTGGCAGAATGGAACAATAATGATTGATGGAGTAACACTTTGTTGTGGATATGATTTCGCAGAAGATGCTTTTAGCAAA
>ERZ1034871.886-NODE-886-length-16588-cov-8.251860_pt1 | contig 16588 bp, 16 predicted proteins | sample MGYA00520631_ERZ1034871 | MGnify/ENA primary metagenome ERZ1034871 (study PRJEB33766, sample SAMN09781721) | gut metagenome | biome: gut microbiome | host: Homo sapiens | place: Madagascar | study: EMG produced TPA metagenomics assembly of the PRJNA485056 data set...
GTTGAATATATCTATAATTATGAAATCTAACAAAATTGCTTGAAGTAATATGACAGCAGTTTACAATTTTTTGAACAAATAAATATCGCGTAACCACACTTTGAAGTATAATAAATCTGCTCAAAAACATCATTTCAAAGGAGTTACGCAATGAATTCATTATACCTCGAAAATTCGATTATTGGTAGGCTGTTTCGTTTCTTTTCTCCATATTTTTCTACGGCAACACGGCCAACGCGATTCCTACTGACCTGGTTGGTCATCGCTCAGGTAGCCTTGCAGGCCTTCCAGTCTCTTCGTTTTCTTCATTGGAATTTCTTGTCCCAGATGACTCATCGCTACTTAAATAGTTATTACCGGGCGCTTCAGAACGAAACGGTGACGAGCCGGTCTCTCCGCCTGCAAACTGCGGAATTGGCGTGCAGGCCCTACGGTTCTGTGCTCTGTACTCTGTACTCTTCACTCTGCACTTTCAGCCCATGAGTGAATAACTATACAATGATGAAGGCCTCGCCGAGAACTTGTTGACACATACCAGGACATGGGGCTTTGGCGTGTATATGGCGAAGTACAGTACGATAAAGGTAGTTGTCTAATCAAGGCAGAAAGTATCAGCAACGAGAGAATACAAAAAAAGTACAGAAAGGCAGTGATGGAACTCTCGCAGTCCATGCAAACGTTGGTGATAGGCAACCTGAAAAGAAATAATATGCGACGAATTGGTATAAACTTGACGAAATGTATTATAACAGTAAGAATTATAGGGCAACGATAGATTGCTTTAAAAGAGCAGCCGCGCAGAGAAATGCAGCTGCTCAATATGGTTTAGGCAAATGCTATGAATTGGGTTTCGGGGTAAAGCAGGACTTTTAGGAAGCAGAGAAATGGTATCGAAAATCCATAGCACATAGCTATACATTGGCTAAAAAGATTTAAAAAGATTACAAGCTCAAGTACAAGGGTATCGAGATATATTTTGAGAAAGAGTATATAAGAACAGGCGGAAATCCCTTGTTTTAAAGAGGTATCCGCCTGTTTCTATGTCGTTTTGTCGCTTATTTGTCGCTTAAATCTACAAAGGGATATTCGATGATTCTACAAGATGCTCAACCCTTTAATTGAAATCAGTCAAGTGCTTTGCTAAGATATTTGTAAAAATGGTTGACTAATGGTTCTCCGCCCATTCCCGGACGCCACATAAAAAAGTTCTTATTGTAACCATTAAACCAAAAGGCAATTTCTCTGTTCCTTTTTGGATCACGTGTTATATCACCTTCCAACACAACCCAAAACGGCAAAATGTCAGGGTCAGTAATGCCGCCTATTTCACGATATGCTTTAAGCAATCCCGGCGTAAACAATTTGCACATGCGTTCATGCGCATTTCCACGGCCTGCACTGGGGTCTTTTCCTTCAACCCAACCGTCCTGACGCTTTATTTCGCCAAATAATATTTTTCCTGTCCTTTTGTTCGTGATAGAAAAATCAGGAGAAACGCCCCAACCTCTGTTTTGTGCGTGACGCATTGTTTCGGCGTCCGGGTTATATATTTGTGAAAGTGTTTCTGGCGACAACTCTACATTTTCGTACAGATGTTTTAAATCTGTTGGATGGTCTGAAATCGTATATTCTGTTCCGCGAAAAGCTTCACGAAACACACTATATAAGTTCTGTTCCGCTTTCCCTGCTTTTCCACCGGGGCCGGACTCTGTTTGCCAATTATCGCGCCCCTGCAATTCTTCTCTTGCCATTAAAAACAACTCCTTTCGTTACATGTCTTGAAACAGTTCTTCAAGCGAAACATCAAGCCCATCTGCGATTTTCTTAATGTTCTTTAAAGAAATGTTCCTTTTACCTGCTTCAACAGACGCATAGTAAGTTCTGTCCATGTCTATCTTTAACGCGAACTTTTCTTGACTGTAGCCCCTGTCAGTTCTCAATGTTTTGATGCGTTGTGCGAAATCGTTTAGTATCATGCGCGTCACCTCTGTAAAATCGTATCTAATTGATGTTTTTGAAGCAACGGACTATGAGCAACATGGAAGCGTAAAATAGTTTGTGTAAACCGGTATTGCACAAATCCAATTTATCCCCCATAATTGGGTAATCAAATATTAAGGATGGTACTCATGACGAAACGTAAAAAATCTACGCCGACATTCGGAGAACAAATTGCTCAGCAGATTCTTGAAGACTAGATCTTAAAGATGCCCAGGACATACAGGATGCCTTGAAGCAGGTTTTTGGCCCTATCTTTGAAGCCGTACTGAAAGGGGAAATGCAGAATCACCTCGGTTATGAAAAGAATGGGCATTCAGAAGATTCAACCAATGCCCGCAACGGGTATTCCCAGAAGACATTGAAAACCTCGCTGGGCGAAGTCCCTATTCGTGTCCCCAGGGACTGTCAGGGCCAGTTTGAACCTCAGATTGTAAAGAAACATTAGCGCGATGTGTCGTCGATTGAAGGCAAAGTATTGGCTATGTATGCACGGGGGATGAGCCAGCGTGACATTGCCGCCACCATCGAAGACATTTATGGTTTCCAGCTCTCTCATGAACAAATTTCGAATATTACAGATGCGTGATGGAAGAAGTGAATCGTTGGCGCACATGGCCGCTGAAGCCATTCTATCCGTTTTCCTTTGTAGACTGCATCTATGTTTCTATGCGGACAGAACGTGGTATCCGTCAGGTCGCCGTCTATGTGATGCTGGCTTACGATACCAACTGGTACAAAGACGTATTGAGCCTTTGGATTAATGAAACGGAAAGCAAATATGCCTGGATGCAGATTTTCGATGAGCTCAAAGCCCGTGGCATCGAGAATCTGGGAATTCTCTCGATGGACGGCGTATCTGGCTTGGAAGAGGGCGCAAAGGCTGTCTTCCCGAACGTCACCGTACAGCGCTGCATTGTCCATCTCATACGAAACTCGATTCGTTATATTCCCGGAAGCAGTGGAGTGCTTTCACAAAGCAGCTGAAAGGCATTTATGGTGCGGTAAACGTAGAAGAAGCCCAGCGGGCTTTCGACCAGTTTAAACAGGACTGGCAGAGGTATCCCAGCGCCATAGCCGTTTGGGAAAACAACTTCCGACACGTCGATTAGCTTTTTAATTACGGGAGTGCTGTACGCAAGGTAATGTATACGACTAACGCCATCGAAAGCGTAAATGCCAGCTTCCGCAAGGTGGCGAAGAAAGGCTCTTTTCTCAACGAAGAGGCTGTTTTTTAAATCTTCTACCTTCGAATCTTGGAACTCTACAAGAAATGGAATTCACATCGCCTAGCCAATTGGGCGATAATCCGGAACCAGTTGCTCATTGATGAATGGCTAGGCCCTCTGATGGAAAAATATGACAAAGATTTCTAAAAAAGTTACATAAAATTCTTGACATGCCCAGCAATCTTTTCCTTGACTACCAATTAGTATTCGGCTATTCTTATAAAGATTGAAGCAACAACGAAAGGACTGTTTTTTAATGACAGAAGAAAACAAAACAGGCGGAATAACTGCTTATTCCATTTACAAGGTTGAGCAGAAAAAAAGGACAAAAATTAACCCTCTTGAGGATGTTTACCCGCCTTTACCAAACAAAAAGTATGAAGTCATTTATGCAGACCCGCCGTGGGATTATGGCGGAAAAATGCAGTATGACAAATCAACAATAAAATCTGAAAATAAAGATTTTAAGCGGAAAATATTTTTGAGTTCAGCGGCTTTTAAGTACCCTACACTTAAATTGAAACAGCTTAAAGAACTTGATGTTCCTTCAATAATGGCCGATGATTGTTTGCTCTTTATGTGGACAACCGGCCCACAAATGGCGAATTCTATTGAACTGGGCAAAGCGTGGGGATTTGAATACAAAACGATTGCGTTTGTATGGGACAAAATGGTACACAATCCCGGCAGATACACTCTGTCGCAAACAGAATTTGTGCTTGCTTTTAAGCATGGCAAATTTCCTCAACCGCGTGGAGCAAGGAATGTTCGCCAAATGGTAGAAATACACCGCGGGAAGCATAGTGTTAAACCTGTTAAGGTTATTGATGGAATTACAAAAATGTTTCCTACACAGAATAAGATAGAACTTTTTGCCCGTAATAATTATGTTGGTTGGGATAACTGGGGACTAGAAATACCAGATGAAAAAATTGACATTAAAACCGCTGAAGAACTTGAAAAAGAGCTTCGTGAAAGCGGTGATAACGTCAATAAAAATACAGATAACAATCCCGCTGAAAAGGAAGAATATGTTCAGCAAGAATTAAATCTTCAACAGCGATAAAGGAAAATCACTTTTTCTTCTTGCAATACAGGGTCAGGTCATTTTTATATCCCTCATAAACAACGGCGCACGTTATAAGGTACAAGACACTCTTGTACCTTATAACGTGCGCCGTTGTTCTATCTGCCTGGTAGCCGATTTGAAACAGAACGAAACGAACAATATGAAGATTGCAAAAATCTATATGTTGATATGGTAACGAGGTTGAAAAAAAGATTTAGTTAGTCAATTGAAATTGGAAGGTATGCTTGCCATTAAGATGCACACGGAGATGTTCAAAATTCTGACTATCGTTCGATTGTATCAAATACGCCCCCCTTGAGACCCTTGCTGTGGCAATGGCGGTATATTTGTCCAGTCCATGAAATTTGTAGACCGGAATCAGGGAAACAGACAGCAGATTTCTATTATCGGGCAGGAAAGCAATGTCGATACGTGGCGGCTTTGTAAGATGAATCTGGCTATCCGCGAGATTGCGCATAATTTGGGAGAAAAGAACGCCTCTACGTTTACCGAGGACCTTCATAAAGATAAGAAAGTCGATTATGTCATGGCTGGTCCGCCTTTTAATCTCGAAAATTGGTGTACCGAAAAAGAGCTCACGAATGAGCCGCGTTTCAAAGGCTATGGAGAGATCATGCCGCCCGTAGCCAATGCCAACTACGCATGGATCGAACATATTATTTCCAATATGGGGATTACTTTTGAAGAAAAGGCGTTTTATGACATCTTGGTCAAAGTCCGGGATGACCATGATTTCCCCTATGCTGACAAAAAATGCATCGTCCTGGCGAAGAAGATAAAGGAACTGGTAGATAATAAAGCCCGCTTTGCCGACTGGTCTGTACGCGATGATATAAAGAATCAGCTGAACATGGACTTAACCGTCTTGCTTTATGAAAACGGCTATCCGCCGGAATGGGATGAAGAAGTCTTTGAAAAGGTCATGGCCCAAGCAGAAAACTTCAAGAAAAATGAAGGCTGATCCAAACTGATTCACAGACTTGACGAAAAAATGTTCTATGGTAAAATGGAATCAAAGAATGAGGGCATAATCTTTCCCGCACGCGCGGGGGTGATCCTGTTGCTGTACATGAATTTCTCCACCAAATGAAGTCTTTCCCGCATAAGCGGGGCAACAATTTAAAGAGGCTGTCGCATTATGCAGGTGTTTGCTTAATGCGGCAGCTTCTTTTGGTATCCGGGGTATTCTCAGACTCAGATGCGGCGTTCCGCCGCGACAGACTCAAACTAACAACGACGCTTCGGGATACCCTCAGCGCGTAGCGGGCCGCCCGCCGTTGCTATTCGTCAGGGTAACTGTTCTTTACCTTACGGGTCAGAAAGGCTCTGGGCGGCCCCTACGGTATCGCATACAGGCGATGGGAGAGAAAGAGGTCACAGATTGCAAAAAAAATACACGGCCACGGCCTTGTGCGTAGGGGCCGACCTTTAACCTCTCAGACCGCCTTTGGCGGCCAGCTCCCCTATAAAGGGAGCCTTGTGCGGCCCGTTGCGAGATTTCATCACAGCCTTTTCGAGTATAATGGTAGGTTTTTACGAGCCACGAGCCACGAATAACGAGCCACGGCCGTTGTCACGAGCCGAGGGTTACTCAAGGCGGCCGGTGGGGCCGTCGGATTCCCACTTGATGAACTAGCAGAAAAAAAGCTTGACAAGGTATGCCTAAATCTGTAAAATGAATAGGTAAGCTTTTCACTTGGACTCCACTTAGCCCCGGAGAAAGAGCACCAAAAGCTTGGTCAGTTAGTTAAATTCAGGGAGGAATCACACAGCATGAAAACTACATTTATGGCCAATGCAGGCAACATCGAACGCAAATGGTTTGTTGTTGATGCTGAAGGCCAGACATTAGGCCGTCTTGCTGCCGAAGTAGCTAAAGTTCTTCGGGGAAAACATAAACCTACTTTTACCCCGCATGTTGATACAGGCGATTATGTAATCGTAGTAAACGCAGCAAAGGTTAAATTAACAGGTAAAAAATTAATCCAGAAAACCTATTTCCATCATTCCGGTTATCCCGGTGGAGCTAAATTCACTCAGGCCGGCCACATGCTCGAAGCACGTCCGGAACGCGTTGTTGAAATGGCAGTTCGCGGTATGCTCCCGAAAAATAAATTGGGTGAACAGATGTATCGTAAACTGAACGTTTATGCAGGTGCTGAACATCCGCATCAGGCTCAGAAACCTGAAGTTTTGAAGTTAAACATTCGCTAATTAATACCGGGAGGAAGATTTCATGGCAGTAGCACAGTACTACGGCACTGGCCGTAGAAAGACATCCGTTGCTAGAGTTCGTCTGGTTCCGGGTCAGGGTAAAATCACAGTCAACAAAAAAGAATTGAACGAATATTTCGGTCGTAAAACACTGGAATTGGTTATTAAACAGCCGCTCGTACTCACAGGCGTAACTGAACAGTACGACGTCATCGCTGACGTTAAGGGTGGCGGCCCGTCCGGCCAGGCCGGCGCAATCCGTCACGGCATCAGCCGTGCCCTTTTGGAAGTCGACGGCGATTTCCGTCAGGCTCTCAAAAAAGCTGGTTTCCTCACACGCGACCCGCGTGAAAAAGAACGCCGTAAATACGGCCTCAAGAAAGCTCGTAAAGCTTCCCAGTTCTCGAAACGTTAATATTTTTCCAAGATATTTTCGTCAAACCTATGCAATTGAAAGGCGCTGTCGCATGAAGACAGCGCCTTTTTTTGCAGTCAGCGGCCGGCTGCTAACCCCTAACTGCTAGTCACTAACCCCTAAAGGCTTGTCGTCTTGCGACAAGCCTTTTTTGCACACCTCCCGCCACTAGCCCAAGCGGCCTAAAGATGTTAAAATGGATAGGAAATAAGCTGGTTGCTGTGTGAAGGGGGAATCTGCATGTTTACGTATTATATGCCGACGAAGGTATTTTTTGGAAATGGCTGTATCGCTCAGTCCGGCGAAGTGCTGGCTGACCTGGGGCGCAAGGCGCTGCTGGTTACGGGGCGTCATTCGGCCAAGGTGAATGGTTCCCAGGCTGCGATCGTGGAAAAGCTGGATGAATTGGGGATTTCCTGGTTCCTTTTTGATGAGGTCGAAAACAATCCGTCTGTAGCGACGATCCGCAAGGCCGCTGCTTTTGCCCAGGAAAAGGGAGTCGATTTCGTCATCGGTATCGGCGGCGGTTCGCCCATGGATGCGGCCAAGGCCATCGCCCTGGTCTGCACCAATGAGCTGGATGATGAACAGTTGTTTACCGGGCCGTACCGCAAGCCCTTGCCCATCGTCGCCGTACCGACGACGGCCGGGACGGGCAGTGAAGTGACCAAGGTCAGCGTCCTGACCAATCCCAAGGCCGGGACCAAACAGTCCATCAATACGCCGCTCATTTTCCCGGTCTATGCCTTTGCCGACCCGGCCTTTACGGACAGTGTGCCCGAAGCCGTCACTATTGATACGGCCATCGATGCTTTGTCCCATGCCATCGAAGGCTATATGTCCACGGCGTCGACGCCCATGAGCGATGTCTGGGCCGAAGAAGCCATGCGTTTCCTCGGCGTCCATTTGACGGACCTCAAAAGCGACGTTTCGCCTGTCGTCCGGGAAGACCTGCTCTATGGCTCGACCCTGGCAGGCATCACCATTGCCCAGACGGGGACGACCATGGTCCACAGTATGGGCTATATGCTGACCTATTATAAGGGGCTCAGCCATGGCCGGGCCAATGGCCTGCTCCTGCCGGCGTACATGAAGCTCATGGAAGAAACGATGGCCGATAAGGCAGAAAAGGTCTGGGCCATCCTGGGCCTGGCCGGACTCGATGACTTTACGGCCCTCATGCAGGACCTCATGGGCGATACGGTCGACTTGAGTGATGAAGAAATCGAAAAATTCGTCACCATGACCTTGCCGACAGGCGGCGTCCAGCGGACACCCTATACGGTCACGGCAGAGTTGCTCACTCGTATTTATCAGCAGTTGGCTGGGACACATAAATCGTAAAAGCGTAATTGCCGTATGACGATAGCGTTTTTTGAGTTCGCAGTTTTTAGTTTTTAGTTTGTAGTGAGGGCAAAAATTTAAAACCCAATTTCTACAAACTACAAACTCTATGCTATAAACTATTAAAAGTAGGAGGATTTTCATGGCAGAATTATTAGCCCCGGCAGGCTCTTTAGAAAACGTACTCACCGCCATTGACGCCGGTGCCGATGCCGTTTATTTTGGCGGGAAAGGCTTCAATGCCCGCAAATTTGCTCATAATCTCGACGATGCTGAAATCGGACAGGCTGTCCGGACGGCTCATTTATTTGGTGTAAAAGTCTATGTCACAGTCAACATCCTCATGGCAGACACGGAATTAGAGGCTTTGTCGGCCTATTTGCAGCGCCTCGACTCATTCGGTGTCGATGGCATCATCGTCCAGGACTTGGCCGTAGCCGCTTTGGCCCGGAAAGTCGCGCCGGATCTGCCGCTCCACGGCAGTACGCAGATGACTGTGGCCGACTTGGACGGCGTCCGTTTCCTCGAGGCCAATGGCTTCACCCAGGCCGTCTTGTCCCGCGAGTTGTCGGCGCAGGAAATCCGTTTCATCGCTTCTCAGTCGTCTATTCCCATTGAAGTCTTCATCCACGGCGCGTCGTGCATGGCCTATTCCGGCCAGTGCCTGATGAGCAGTTTCCTCGGCGGCCGCAGCGGCAACCGCGGTGCCTGTGCCCAGCCCTGCCGTCAGCCTTATACGCTGCTCTGCGATGGCCAACCTGTCATGAAACACGAGGCCTATGTCCTCAGCCTGAAGGATTTGAAATCCCTCGATTATATCGACGACTTGCTCGATGCCGGCGTCACGTCCTTTAAAATCGAAGGCCGCATGAAGGGCGATACGTACGTCCGGACCGTCGTTTCGGCGTACCGCAGGGTCATCGATGCTCATTACCAGAGCCCGCAGCAGCACAAGGCCGCCCATCGCGAAGCGGCAGCCCTCCTGGAAGGCGCCTTTAACCGCAGTTATCAGGCTGATTTCCTGGGAGATTCCGTCAGCCGCCGCACGTTGACCGAACGCAATCCGTCGGGACGGCAGACGGCTGATGACATGGCCGGCGGCCTGACGCGGAAACTTTCCATCTATGGCCACGTCGACACGGAAGACCAGGGGAACCTGCGCCTGACCTTGTGGGATGAAAATGGCCATACCGCATCGGCCGTAGCCGATTTCCAGCCCGAACCGGCCCGCCAGCGGCCGGCAACGGCCGATTACGTCCAGGGCCAGCTCGGCCGCCTGGGCGATACGCCCTTTGCCCTGGCCAGTGTGACCGTGTGGGATGAAACGCGCATGATCCCGGCCAGTGTCCTCAACGGCCTGCGCCGTCAGGCCGTCCAGGCTTTGACCGAGGCCATCCTGGCGGATTACCCGCGGCCGGCAGCCGGAAAGGCCCGGCAGCGGCAGGCTCCGGACAGGCAGCAGGGGGACAAGGAGGCCATGCAGCTCGTCGTCCGCTGTGACAGTGTCGACGGCGTCGTCGCCGCCGCGAACCAGGGTGCCGACGTCATCATCTTTGGCGGCGAATCGTACCATCATCATCCCTTCGGCACCAAGGCCTGGCAGGCCGCCGTCCAGGCCGCTCATGAACAGGGCGCGGCTCTGTGGGCCGGTACGCCGCGTATTGTCCGCGAAGAGAACCGGCTGGTCGTCCAGAACGAACTGGAACGGGCCATCACGGCCGGCGTCGACGGCATCTATGCCGGTGCCATGGCCATTTTCGCCATGATAGCCGACTTGAATATTACCGTGCCCGTCCGGGCCGATTGGTCCCTCAATATCTTTAACAGCCAGGCGGCCCGGGCCTATGCATCCTTGGGCTGTACGGCCATTACGGCGTCTGTCGAAGCGACGCTGCGCCAGCTGAAAGAAATGGTCCGCCAGAGCGGCTGTCCCATCGAAGCCGTCGTCCAGGGCCGGGCCGAAATGATGGTCACTGAGTCCTGCGTCATTTCGTCCTTTGCCGGCAAGGGCCAGAAGAAAGGCTGCCCGGGTGTCTGCAACCGCGGTGCCTACGCCCTGCGGGACCGCCGGGACGAAACGTTCCCTGTCGTCACCGACCAGTATTGCCGCAACCACATCCTCAACAGCCGGGATCTGGATATGGCGCCGTATTATAAAGACCTGTGCCGCGCCGGCATCGCCGCCATCCGCATCGAAGGCCGCGGCCGCACGCCGCAGTGGATCGGTCAGCAGGTCAGCCGGTACCGCCGCCTCTGTGACGGTACGGAAACGATGCTCTTAGGCAGGGAAGACCAGACCGTGACGCGCGGTCATTTCTTCCACGGAATCTTATAACAACAGGAGTAATGCCATTTATGAATAAAAGAAGTATGAGGATTTTGGGATTCTACCAGGTCCAGAACATGCTGGTCCGCCTGGCCCCGTCCCGGTTGTCTAAAGAAATCGCCCGCCGCCTGAGACCGGTGAACGATGGCGATGTCATTGAAAAGAACCTGACCGATACGGAAGAAGCCGTCCGCTGCATGCAGACGGAAACGAGCACGCCCTTCGGCGGCATCGTCGATATCCGTCCGTCCCTGGAAAAGGCCAAGCGCGAAGTGACCCTCGATTCCCATGAATGTATCGATATCTGGAATAACCTCCAGCATTATGGGGAAATCCGGTCGTTCTTCGCCGAACGGGGGGCTGAGTATCCCCAGCTGGCCGAACAGGCAGAGGTCATCGGCGATTTTTCCCAGCTTTCTCATTCTTTCGCCACTGTCTTTGACAACAACCGCCAGATCCGCGACAATGCGTCGCCGGAATTGATGCGCCTGCGCAGCCGTATCGTCGAACTGGAACGGCAGACCAAGCGTTATGTCAATAATGTCCTGCAGAACAAGGAATACCAGAAGTATTTCCAGGATGCCCTGGTCACAGTGCGCAACAACCGCTATGTCATCCCCATCAAGCAGGAATACCGCCATGCCTTTCCCGGCATTGTCCATGATACGTCGGCCAGTGGCTCGACGCTCTATGTCGAACCGTTGGCCATCGTCAATGCCAACAACGACCTGCAGGCCGCCCGCATTGGCGAAACGAAGGAAATCGAACGCATTTTCCGCCGCCTGACGGCCAAAGTGCAGCAGCAGTACAATGACTTGTATGACAGCACGAAGTGTGTCGGTCAGCTGGAATTCGCCTTTGCCAAGGCTCAGCTGGCCTTGAAGATGAAGGCCTGCCGTCCGGCCATTTCCAAGACGCGGGAAATCAGGCTCATCCAGGCCCGCCATCCCCTCATCGACGCCAAGCACGTCGTGCCCAATACCATCGTCATCGGCGGCGATTACCGCATCCTGCTCATTACAGGCTCCAACACGGGCGGCAAGACCGTTTCCATGAAGACCCTGGGCCTTTTGGTCCTCATGCATCAGGCCGGCCTGTTCATCCCCGTCGGTGAATCGTCGGAACTGCCCGTCTTCCGCGACGTCTTTTCCGACATCGGCGACGAACAGGATATTTCCCAGAACCTGAGTACCTTTTCCAGCCATATGAAGCAGCTTATCTACATCCTCAAGCACTGCGGGCCGGAAGACCTCATCCTGGCAGACGAACTCGGTTCCGGTACGGACCCGGCCGAAGGCAGTGCCATCGCCATTGCCATCCTCGATGCCTTTTACCAGAAAGGCTCGTATGTCATGGTCACGACCCATTACAACGACCTCAAGAACTATGCCTATAATACGCCGGGCATCGAAAACGGCCACGTCGAGTTCGATATGGAAACGCTGAAGCCGACGTACAAGCTGCGCATCGGCTCGGCCGGCAGTTCCCACGCTTTCAGCATCAGCGAACGCCTGGGTATGCCCAGGGATATCCTGGAAAAAGCCAAAGACCTGCGCAGCAAGGCTCAGGACATGGATATGGAAAAAGTCCTGACCCAGCTCAATGCACAGGCCAAAAAGATGGACGAAGAACAGGCGGAACTGGAATACCGCCTGCGCGAAGCCCGGAAACTGGAAGATGATTTGCGCAAAGAAAAGGACAAGGTCACGTCGAAGCGGCAGGATATCATCGACGCCAGCCGCCGCGATGCCGTCGACCTCAAGCGCAACCTCCGCGTCGAAGCCGAAAAGATTATCCGCGAATTGAAGGCCCAGTCCAAGGAGGGGACGGACCGGGAAAAGGCCAAGGCCATCGACAAGGCCCGCCGGGCTATCCAGCAGATTTCCCTGCCTGAAGCGGAAAAGCCCCAGCGCGACCCTGTCGACCTGTCGAAATTGAAAGTCGGCCAGCAGGTCTTCGTCAACAACCTGGACAGCGTCGGCACGGTCGAAGACATCGGCAGCAAACAGCTGACCGTCTCCGTCCGGGGCATGACGGTCCGCGTCAAATTCAAGGACGTCAGTGCGCCGTACCTGGACGAATTGAAGAAAGAACAGCAGGCCGAAAAGAAAGCCGCTGCCGCCTCGTCGTACCGGCCTATCCGCACGTCCAGCGTGGCCACGGAATTGAACATCATCGGCAAGACATTCAGCGAGGCCCTGCCGGAAGTCGAACGCTTCCTCGACCAGGCCCTGGCTGCCGGCTTCAGCCCGGTCAAGATCATCCACGGCAAGGGCAGCGGTGCCCTGCGCCGTCAGATCCACGCCTTCCTCGACGACCAGCCATTCGTCAAGAAATACCAGCTCGACGACGTAGAAGGCGGCGGTGCCGGCGTCACCCTGGTCTATTTCTAAGGGAAGAGGGGGCTGTTGCACGAAGGTTTTTGCCATCATGCAAGACCCCCCTTACTTTATAGTTTGTAGTATGGAGTTTGTAGAACGGAGTTTATAGTTTGTAGGGGCCGCCCGTGGGCGGACCGCCCCTACAGAAAAAGGAGCTGTCTTCGTACGACAGCTCCTTTTTTCATGTAATATTTCCTATGCCGACTACGCCATCGCCATGGTCGACGAAATCGAAAAAGGCCATCACATCAATCAGCGCATCAGCGTCGTCGGGTCCTAAGTTTTTCTGGATCTCCTAAAAAAGAAGCGGCCCACCTTGCCGTAACCACTGTATCGCAGTGGCTGCGGCAACATGAGCCGATAGAAGTCGTCTTCAACGTTTTTACCGAGGAAGACCGGATAATATATGAACGAGAACTAGTGGAAAAAGGGGAATAGTAGATTGTACGGTAGGGGTCGCCGCGTGGGCGACCCGCTTGGCCTTTGGAGACGCTCTCCCCGAGTTGGAAAATCGCTCATATTCTGGGGCGGGCTTGCCACGTGCAAGCCCCTACGAATCGAACAGCGGACAGCGGGCCGCCTTACCAGGCGGCCGATGCCAACCTCTACCGAAGAACCTCTCAGACCGCCGTTGGCGGCCAGCTCCCCTATGAAGGGGAGCCTTTGGGCGCTCCTGCGCCTGATTTCCAGAGTCTATTGCGGCGTCCGAGCAAACAGGTCCCTACGGCGCGGCCATAAGGCTGCAAAAACGAACCACGAACATTAAAACAGCATCTGGAAGTGGATGCGGGTCATTTCGTGGGGGTCCTGGCTGCCGGTCTTGGCCTGGCTGGCGAAGGACTGCATGACGCTGAATTTCAAGTTCTTGGCGACGATGTAGTCGGCACCGATGCCCCAGCTGCGCTGGTTGTCCATGTCGCTGGAGAAGCGCCATGTAAAGGGGTTGCCGCCCATGAAGGAGCCGTCGTCGAGGTCGAGGTATTCCAGCCAGGCATCCCAGCTGCCGGGCGTGTGGAAGTCGGCTTTGCCGTACTGGAGGGTTCCCATCCAGGCGTCGCCGTAGTCCTGGCCGTCGACGTTCTTGAAGCCTTCGTTGAAGCCGATGTGTTCGTAGTTGGCCAGGGCGCTCCATTTGCCGTAGTTGCCGCGGACGAAGTAGCCGGCTACGTATTTAGCGAAGAATTCCGGTGCCAGGTCGTTGGTCTTATGCAGGCGGTTGTAGTAGAACCCGGCTTCGGAACGAGCGGCCTTGCCGCCGCCGAAGAAGGCGTCGATTTCACCGTAGCCCGTTTCCAGGCCGGACGTACTGAAGGCGTTGGAATAGGCCTGGGATGCGTGGATGGTGTCGACACCGGGTTTCTTGCCGTCTTTGAATTTGCCGTAGCCTGTGGTGATGGCCAGCTTGTCGTTGTGATAGCGCAGTTCGGCGCCGTCGAGGGCATCGAAGTACTGCAGGCCGTAGGCGTCGCGGCCGATGCGGTAGACGTCATTGCGGCCGACGCTGAGTTCCCAGTTCTTGCCGCCGAAGTTGTAGTCCACTTTGGCCAAATCGACATAGGGATTATTGCTTTCATCAGACGCTGCGCCGTTGCTGGCGAAAGGGCGGAAGCCCGTGCTGACGCCGGCCGTGACCTTGGTGCGGTCGTTGACCTGGCCCTGGGCGCGGATGCGGAAGCGCGTATCCCAGGAGCTGTCGTCCTTCTTGTTGCCGTTCTGGTAGCGGTAGCGGACGAAGACGTCGCCGAAGACGCGCGTGTTGCCGACGCGGTTTTCCAGGTTGGTCACGCGGACGCCGAGGCTGTTCAGTTCGTCGGCGTATTCATCGGCCAGCTTGTTGATCAGGGCCCGCTGTTCGACGGAAGCCTTGTCCATATGGGCCATGGCTTTGGCGACCATTTCAGCCGCTTCGTAGCGGGTGATGTTGCGATGGCCCTGGAAATACTGACCATCGACGCCCTGGATGATGCCGGCGTCGGCCAGTTCGACGACGGACTGGTAAGCCCAGCTGTCCGTCGGGACGTCGACAAAGGGATTGGCGGCGAAAGCCGACAGGGAAGTGACAGCCAAGGCGGCTGCCAGGGTACAGACTACTTGTTTCTTCACGAATAAAAGACCTTCTTTCTTCTCATTCTTTTCGCGTATGCAGAAAAGTGCATAAAATTATACATTGCCTCTAGTATACTACGATGTGTTATGACTGTGTGTCAAATGAGAAGAAAGTTTACTTTTTCTTTATAATTTTACGTGACTGAAGACTTCGCCAATCGGGTCGTGGAGGACCAGGTCGGCGGCGCTGTCCATGTCGGTGCTCGACTTGTTGATGAGGACCAGTTTATGGCCGCGGTAGTAACGGACCAGGCCGGCAGCGGGGTAGACGACGAGGCTTGTGCCGCCGATGATGAGCATGTCGGCGTGGCTGATGTAGTACAGGGACTGTTCGATGACGTCGTTGTCCAGGCCTTCTTCATAGAGGACGACGTCGGGCTTGATGGTGCCGCCGCAGGCGTCGCACTTGGGGATGCCTGTGGAATTCTTCATGTATTCGGCGTCGAAGAATTTGTTGCAGTGCATGCAGAAGTTGCGGTGGACGCTGCCGTGCAGTTCCAGGACATTCTTACTGCCCGCTTTCTGGTGCAGGCCGTCGATGTTCTGGGTGACGATGGCTTTCAATTTGCCGGCTTTTTCCAGTTCGGCCAGCTTGATGTGGGCCATGTTGGGCTGGGCGTCGAGGGCCAGCATCTTGTCGCGGTAGAAACGGTAGAATTCTTCCGTGTTGTCCATGAAGAAGGAGTGGCTGAGGATTGTTTCGGGCGGGTATTTATAGTGCTGGTTGTACAGGCCGTCAGTGCTGCGGAAATCGGGGATGCCGCTTTCCGTCGATACGCCGGCGCCGCCGAAGAAGACGATGTTATCCGAATTTTTTACCATGTCGACGAATTTTTCAATATTTGTCATCGTAATTACCCCTTTCATACATTATATGTGTCTTTTAATAACTGCAGGCCCGACGGGGTGCGGAACACCTTGTCGCGGAAGGTGGCAATGGCTTCCGGTTTCAGCTGGTCTTCATAGGCGTTGACCAGGAAATCGGCTTCCAGGAGTATCTGGTAGTCCAGGCCGTCGACACCGTCGTAGGTGTGATGGTGGGCGATGAGGAAGCAGACCCGGTCGATGAGCTTTTCATCGGCACCGAGTTCTTCCAGGATGGCCCTGGCCGGAGCGGGGCCTTCGATTTCCTGGTATTTGCCCGACGAGGAACCGTATTTTTCTTCGGCTGCGTGGATGCCGATGTCGTGGAGGACGGCGGCCGTGCGCAGGATGTCCTGCTGGTCTTCGGGCAGTCCTTCCAGGCGGCCGATGGTGTCGGCGTAGGCGTAGACCTTGAGAAAATGGTGGATGCGCCGGGCATCGCCGTGGTCGAAGGCGATGGCCTTCTGTATTACTTGTTCAATAGCTGTCATGTAAATCCCTGCCTTTCTGTTTCATTATACTACAGGGCCGGGAAGATAGGAACGGCCTGATACAAACCATCCATAACCTATTGACAGATTATCACATCATACCGTATCCTTTTTATAGGACTTTTTTTTT
>ERZ1034871.904-NODE-904-length-16308-cov-8.016059_pt1 | contig 16308 bp, 26 predicted proteins | sample MGYA00520631_ERZ1034871 | MGnify/ENA primary metagenome ERZ1034871 (study PRJEB33766, sample SAMN09781721) | gut metagenome | biome: gut microbiome | host: Homo sapiens | place: Madagascar | study: EMG produced TPA metagenomics assembly of the PRJNA485056 data set...
GTGCAGCAAGAGAACACCCAAGAGGTGCAGCAAGAGAACACCCAAGAGGTGCAGCAAGAGAACACCCAAGAGGTGCAGCGAGAGGATTTACTTGAAGGTCAGATAATTGTTAAGCCGGCGCAGGTTAAAACAAATCAAATAGTTTTGCCGAGCGAATCTGAAGATGAAATTGCGAAGCTTGAGCAAGAATATTATGAGCAACTTGAGCAAGCATATTATGAGCGACTTGAACGGGAACGACTTGAGCAACTTGAGTACTAAGAATAATGGCACAGTTTAAATTAGATTACGATAAAGCTCAACTTTTGCAGATTTCTAATGATGCTTTCTTTTTTATTACTGAAGAAGAAGAGCCGCTAGATGAAGAAAATTTAGAAGAGGCACAAGAGATTTTAGGCATGTTTCCAAATGGCTTTTATATAAAAGAGGATTGGGCATTTGTCAAAGATTCAGACCTTATCGAAGCTACATTTGTACCATATATAGAAGTTAAAAATGATGAGAACGAGGATTGGGACGAATACCAATATATAACAAAGTTTCAGCAGACACAAATAAAATGGCTTGACGCGGACCACGTTCGAGTATGGTGGTATAATAGCCAAAATGGCACAAGAGAATTGCGGGGTGATTTTAAAGTTTATACTAATCAATATGGGCATAAGTGCTTTCATACGGGAAATCAAGATAAAGAGCCCGAGCCGGGAATGAGCATATATTTCTTAAGGCATTTTAAGAAAAAAGATACAAAATAAATAATAAAAAGGCTAATTCGTAAGAACTAGCCTTTTTATTATTACTGCTCTTCTCCATTTATAGTAAGAGAATAACCTAAACCTCTAACAGTATCTATTTTTATTCGCTTATCTTGATTTAGATAATTTCGTAAATGGCACATGTGCACATCTAGACTACGCTTGTTAAAATAGTTATCATCTTTCCAAACGCTATGCAATACTATTTCTTTTGAAAGCAGTTCATCTTTATAGGCACACAAAAGCGCGAGAATTTTAGTCTCTTTGGCTGTTAGATTCAGCTCTGTTGAATCTGACTTAAGAATGCCTGTCTCTACGTCAAACGTATAGTTACCAATTTTATAAGCTTTTTCAAAGCCTCTAGCTTTAACTCCGCATCTATTCAGAAGTGCTTTAATTCTGCAAACAAGCTCTTCAAGATTATATGGTCTAGTGACATAATCATCAGCGCCAGAGTTAAAAGCTTCTATAATATATGAATAGTCAAATAGTGCAGATACAAAAAGTACTGGCCTTTTTGTATTGAGTTTACGCAAATAATATAAGAGGCTTAAATCACCTGGCGTATTAGCTTTGAAATGGTCTAAAATGCACAAGTCATAACTGCCTTCACGTAATTTTTCAAGTACGTCTTTTTCTGACGTATTTATTACGTCAAAGCCAGAGACGATTAAATAATCTACCAATACGCTACAGTCATCATCTTGGTAAATTAAAATTCTCGGTAATGGAGTCTGTATATTCATATCACTTATCTATTTTATTTTTTAGTTCATTATATAGTATTTCAAACCAAAAAGGATTCAATTTGAGCAAATCAAAATACGAATACACTCCTTTTTGTATAATGAGCGAGGCGTATTTGAGCTCTTTTTCTTGCCGTTTTTTAAGATGCTCGTGATAAAATGCTATTGCTCTATCTATAGAGTATAAAAAATTTGATTTATTTTTAATCAGCATTTTTTGCTCTGTATTTTGCTCAAAGTAATATGGTATTTGAGGAGTTGCCCAGAATGTTAATCCTCCGCCATATTCTTTACTAGCTTTATACATAAAACCAGGGCACGGCCGAATCGAGTCTGGGTAAAGCATTTTACAAATCCTTATGCGCCTGGGTATAAGCGGATTGAGTAATGTAGCTAATCGCCTATTTATGTAATCAGAGTATTTATTAATCATGCGAGTATGTTCTTGCGTCAATGTAGATATAAGCAACTGTATATGACACTTTTCTATCTTATCACTTAATCTTATATACTCTTGATTAAAGGCTTCTCGCTGAATACGTATTCTATCTTCTTTAAGCCGTTTAGCTTTTTTCTTAAAAGCTTTTACACGGCCTTCAGCTGATTTTTGCTTGCCATAAGGCCCATACAGCACGGTGAGACGGTCGCGATAGCCTACAAACGTAGGAGGTTTTCGCCACGCGTCGTCACCGTAATAAGATTCAATTTCGGCATTCTCTGGCAACTCTGAAAGAGCAGACTGAACTTCTTCGTCATCAATTTTATCAGTAGCTTCTGCTTCAATTTCCTCTATATCTTCATCATCAGATTTTATTTCTGCCAAAAATTCGATTAGCTCTTTATCATTTAAATCTCCATATTTTTCAATGTCTGCCATGCCAATTAAATAGATTTGATATTATATCTTTACCGACTTGCTTTTGAAACATTCCAAAATAGGAAATTGCTAATAATAACCTTGCTACTTTGTGGAGTAGCCAAAATACGACATATATTGGAGCATAGATTATTCCTATTATATGCCAAATAACTTTAAGTATCTTTTTCATTTTCCTCAATTTTTATTTGTTCTACAGTTCTATGAAGAGCTTCATCGCATAATCCTTTAATAAAGGTTCTAAGCTCTAATGGATAATCAGACGTATTTATATCCTTATCAAGAATTTTCGCATATAACGCCGCAAGAGCCTTAGGATTATATACTCTTTTTTCTTGGAGCCTTTCTATTGGCCCTCTTTTTAATTTTATCCCTTTTTTCGCACAAAATTTCGCTCTTATCTCATGTAATTCTACCATAAGAAGTTTTACATGATTTTCAAAAGCTGGTAATTGAATAATATCAATTACTTTAAGGTCTTTAAGTTTTTTCATTGCTACTTATTTTTATAGAATTTTTCTTGCATATCAAAATGCTTTTCGTATATATGTAAATCATGAACGAAGTGATAATATGTACCTATAGGTACATTAAGTTCATTGGCTATTAATTGCTGAAGCTTAGTCCAGCAGTACTGGTCATTGCAAAAACCATAAACCAAATCATTACTGCGCATAGTTACGCACATATCGAGAGCTTCAGTGTTAGGCTTAATATCAAAGCCTACTGACAAAGTACAAGGTGTATCATACTCATAATTATCCTTCTCTTTACCATCAAAAATCGTAAACCAAGCTTGGCGAGTATTTTTATCTTTTTTAAGCTGCTCAATGCACTTATCTAATTGTCTATGGCGCATCCATTGCCAGCCATAGTTAGAATTAACTATGTTACTGCCGTTGTGCATTTTGTCCCATACAGAGGCAAATTTCTTAATATCTGCTACGCTTCTATCGCCTGATAAGTACCAAGCAAATTCGTGTTCAGCATATTGCTTACTAAACTTGCGCCACTCTGTTGTTATTATACGCTGCTGAGGATTATGTAAATAAAAGCCAATATTGTAAATAGCTTTAGTTCCAATACTAGTATTTACTCCTTGACTCATAATAATAGCATATAAGTCCTCAAAGGCTTCAGTTGCATTTTTATAAGACGTAATCATTTTTTTATTTCTTTAAATTTCACTACTATATTATTTATCGCGCTTCCATAGACCTTTGCATTGCCGTGAACATTCGCGCATTCATAGACTTTAGCATGCTCATAGACTTTAGCGCTTCCATAGACCTTAGCATTTTCGTATATCCAGGCTTCACCAAACTGTGAAAGATTTTCCTCTTTCTCAATCCATCCGCCAAAGTCTTTTGCTTTGACAAAGGAAAAGTCTTTAAGAGCTTGTATTCTGTGAAGTATCACGCCCTTGAAATTGATGGCTTCATTGGTAAGTTTATATTTCTTCTGTTCCATATTAATCTATTTTGTTTTAATTCTTCTCCACTTTGCGAATTAACCAATCGAAACGGTTATTTATCACTTTAAAAGCAGATGCTTCTTTAAAAGAATTAAATGCTCTAATAGCAATACCCGCAGAATCATAAACAACAAACTTTCTCATACTACGTATTTATCTAAGCTACTGTTATATACTTTGAATAATATTTCTTCAGCTTCATCATTCATAGACTTACAAATGCTATTAGCTTCGTTGAAATCAAGGTATATAAGCTCTTCGCCGTTATCATCTTCTGCGACTTCGCCAGTAATGCACCTTATCTCATAGTAATAGCTATCAATGTCGTCTATTGTTTTTTCTAAAGCCTGCAATCCTATATAGTGAATCGCCTCCCAATATAAAAACTGTGAAGCACTTATATCTTTTAGCACTTTGATAAAATTATCTTTGAGCACTTGAGGTTCAAGATAACCAGCTGCGCTTATTTTTTTATATTCAATACATAGTGCTCCATAGCTTTATTAATTTTATATTCTCGCGCGCTTTAGAGCGCACTTAATTTTCTGAATATATTTCTTTTTGTTCGTACTTTAAGTGCGATATTACGCGCGAGAATAATACGAGAATCAATCTATTTAATAACTCCCCGTTGAGCCTAGTGCTCCATCTCCTCTTTGAGAAGAGCGGCTAAAAATATCTGCAGCAGACACTTCTTTAAGCTCCTCATAAGACACAGGCACAAGAATAAATTGCGCTATTTTCATACCTGGTTTAATATAGACTTTAGATTTGCCAACATTTATAATATGTATATGGATTTCTCCTTGATAGTCTTCGTCAACAATCTTAGCGCCAATTGTAACAACACTTTCAAAAGCTTCTAGCTTTGGAGTTCTACCAGCTCCGATGCACGCCCATTTAGAAGTTACTACTCCTGATTTGTCAGCGGCCATAAGCATATAGCCTTCAGGAATTTCCATCTTAATGCCTGACGGAATAAGAAGGTCAGTTCCTGGATTAACCGTGAATCCCTTATGATTATCGAAATTCGGTACATAGAAGTCAATTCCAGCGGCTCTTGCGGTTCCGCGCGTTGGAGATTTTACATTTCTTACTTTACAAAATTTCATAGCGATGACAACTTATTTATTAAATCCAACATAAATGCATTATCTTTGCCTCTTCTAAGGCGCATCTTATCAGTAAGAGCAAAAAATATTCGCTGAACGCGTACCGTATAGCATCTTACATTATTGTTATCAGGGATGTGCACTAAAATCCCTTGGCTCATCACGTCGTCGTATTTTTCAGCGCTAGTTAAAATAGCATTTACCTTAATGCCGCTTACCACAAATGTATAGCATAGGCCTTCGTATTTATCTTCAGCAACTTCTGAAAGAGCTTCAAGCTCTTTTAATTTTGCTGTTTGTTCTTGATTTAGGCCAAAGACTTTTATATCTATGTCATGCGGCTCTGATGGAATGCCAAGCATAGATAAGGCGACAGTGCCAGTTATCATATACTCGATTTTATTCGCGTTGCAAAAATCGATAAGTTTAAATAAAGCTTTTTCAATATCCATATTTTATTACATTAAAAAATTATTCACTTAAAAGACATTTTTTATTTTGCATGTCAAAGTTAGGGCATCCAACACAAGTATATGGATGCACTTCCATACATTCTTTTATAGTTGGAACGGTTTTATGCTCTTCTAAATAGTCATTCATAGAGCCTATATAAGCTACTGCATCAAGAAGATTATCCTCTTTATGCATAAAGGCTTCACGTGACAACTTAAGAGCTATCATAGCCCGATACATACCAGAAGTTGTTATCTGCTGATTTTTTGGTGACATTAAATTATAAAAGACCGCAGCTCTTTCCATTGATTTGCGGAATGGCCCATACTGGCGCTCTTTCTCTTCTGAGCGCTCATTTACAATCTTATTCGCCCGCTCTAATATATTACTCATAAATATATTCGCTATCATCATTTGACTCGTAATAGCCCAACTCCTCATAGTGTTCATGAGCAAATATTGGGCATTTCATACAGTCACAATTAATACAATAATCACAAGTTGAATCCATATTAAATCATCGATTTTAATTCTGCTTTTAACCGCCTAGCATCTGCTCCTCTGTATGTTTGAGCATTCGCTAAAAAATATCTCGCAATATCGCCCGCGGTATCATAATAATACATATCGTTCGGGTCTGACGTGTCTAATGTGAGAAGTGCCTCTAAGTAAGGTACAGCTCCAAAATACACATTGAGCCAAGTTGACTTAATGTCTCTTGCTATTTGCTGAAAAGTACGTTTATTCTTGTCCATATTATTATTTTTTAATCGCACTACAAAAGTACAAATTTTTTTCGAGAATAAAAAATTTTTTCGCTATTGATAGCATGTATTTAATATTATTTAACTCAGCCATTATCAATACACTTCGCGCTTATGTTTTTCAGGAATTAAGCCATTTGCTTCCCTGAGTTCATTCTTAAGCATTACCGAATTATAATACGGTGGAAATGGCTTTACTATTTCATATACCGTATCTTTGTGCATTACAAATCCGTTATTTACAGCTTTTATATATCCAAGCTTTATAAACTTGTAGAGGTATGAAGTCTCTGAATTTCTACCAGGCTCTTTGCCCAATAGTATTTCAGGCGATGTTACTATTTTACCCACATTGCTGTTTACAAACTCTACAACTCTTGCGAACACCGGCGCATTTTTTCCATTACGTCCCATGATTACATAAATTTTTTATATTTGTTAATTTTTGCTTTGATACTATCCATAAGAGCATTTTGCTTTCTATCTTTTGCTTTAAGAGCCTGTATTACGTCTTCATCGTGCGTGCCTTTTACAACAAGATGGTGTATAATAACTCCTTTTTGCTGACCCTGCCGATACAGTCGAGCATTAAACTGCTGATACAACTCTAAACTCCACGTTTGCCCAAACCAAACAATTATATTTCCGCCTGCTTGGAGATTAAGGCCATGACCCGCAGAAGCTGGATGCGCGAGCATTACTTGTATTTTGCCAGCATTCCAATCAGCTATATCTTTACTAGTTTTTAGTTCTCTTGGCGCATAACTTTTCAAATATTCAAGTATTCTATCTCTATCAAATTGATAAGTCCACGCTACTAGTATTGATTGGCCATTAGCATCTTCTACTATCTCTTTAAGAGCATTTAGCTTAATGTCATGGATTGGAAATACATTTTTATTTTCATCATAAACAGCGCCATTTGCAAATTGCAATAATTTATTTGATAAAGCTGCGGCATTCACAACATTTACCTCAACAGGCTTTTCTACAAGCACAGTATTACCATTCTCATCTTCCTCTTCTACCGTTTCAGTAGTATTGAGCAAATCGAGTACTTTATTCTTTTCAAAGTCGTCATATTGCTTTTTTATATTATCCGGCATACTAAGCTTAATATAGTTATCTGTGCGCAAAGGCATCTCAAGATAATCCTCGGCTTTCATGCTTATGCAAATGTCCTCTATCTTTTTGTGGATTAGCTGCTCTGACTCGCTTAACAAGTTATAAGAATACACGACGTGGCCATTTGTTTGGCCTGGCCGAAAATACTTCTCTCTATATCTTGAGATAGTTTTTTCTAATCTATCGCCTTTATCCATAAGATATATTTGAGGCCACAAGTCAATGAGTCCATTAGGCGCTGGAGTGCCTGTTAGGCCCACTAAGCGCTTAAGATAAGGCCTTGCTCCGCGCAGTGCCTTAAATCTAACAGACTTATAAGACTTGAAACTACTAAGCTCATCTACTACTACCATATCAAATGGTAATTTGCCTCCGCCATATAAAGCGCATAGCCACGCAATATTATCTCTTGAGATTATGTATATATCAGCTTTTGTTTCCATAACAGCTGATATGCGTTGCTTTTGAGTGCCTATTATCTTTGAAAAGCGTAAATGCTGTAAATGCGCCCATTTTTCAGCTTCTTCTTGCCAAACAGACTCTGCTACACGCTTTGGCGCTATTACCAAAACTGAATTGATTTCGCAATAATCATTCATAAGGTAATTTATAGCTGTAAGCGTTGATACAGTTTTACCTAAGCCCATGTCAAGGAATACTCCGCAAAATGGGTGCGCGATTATGTGCTCAACACATGCTCTTTGATATTTATGTAAATTGTTTTCTGTTAACATATTTATAAATCACAAGTTATATATGCGCGTGCGTGCGGAAGTGCTTCTATAAACTCACAAAATTGTTTCCATTCTGGCAATCTATGGAATCGCCTTTGCTTGTATATATTACGTAAGCACTGCGCGCTAAACATATCTATTGCTCTTTGTTCTTTGCCCATTGAAATTTCAGCTTTTGCCTTTTGAAGTTCTGCGCCTACAAGACCTTTACAGTCTATATGCATAGTACTTTCACAGGATAAACGCTCTCTACCAACTCTATATGTTTCCATTTCTCTCCACCAATATATTGGAGCATCTACTTGAATCCAATACATAAGGCCGCGCATAACTTTAGCATGCTCTGGACCTGCGAGAATAAGCTTTTTAAGTAAAGCTCTATCTTTTTCATAAGTTGCTGCTCTATCTTTTCCAAATGGCAGATGTAGTGCTGCATATACAGAATTTAAGCCTGCAACTTCTAATAGTTTAATTTTCATTTTTTATACTACTTATAAAGTTATTTACTCCTTTTACTGTGTCGATGATTTCGACTTTAAAGCCAAGGCCTTTAAGCTTGTTGTGCATAAATATTTGAATGCGCCTTGGTTTTTGGCCTGTCGTTTTAAGCTCAACAAAAGCAATTTTGCTATGTGGCATTAAAACAAGCCTATCAGGTAATCCAAGTAAGTTGTCACACAAAAGCTTTATGCACATTCCGCCATTTGCTTTTACTGCTTCAACTAACTTGCGCTCTACTAACTTTTCGCTATCTACTACCACGCTTTAATCTCTTGCAATATAAATATCGTATTCACACTTATCTAAGTTAAAGTATACGCTATTTACTATAAATAACTGTCCTGAGAACATAATATGCGTCATTCTTTGAGGGACACAGTCTACATTCTTAGAAATTAATAACTCGGCGCCACCTCTCATAGTGTCGCGAAAACGCATTTTATAAAAATTTACTATCATAATAAACTATCTTTACGTCTATAATATTTTTGCTTGCCGTATATTGAAAAGTTTTTTGTTGAAGTTGAAGCCTCCCAGTCAGACAATGAGCGCATTATGTCATTTATATCTCTGGTGTTATATCTTGACATATCATTTTTCTCTTTACCGAGACATTCACACCAGATTTCAGCTACGCATACAAAATCCTTTTGCATTGTTCCAGTTTGCGATAATGGGTCTTCTAGCCATCTACGTCTATCATAAAGGTCCATACTACTCCAGTTATCAGGATATTTTGTATTGAGATACTCTTCAATAATGCCTTTACGCTCATCTTGCTCTGAGTGCTTATGCTGCTCAATCTTAGCAATAGTATCTTCTTCGCCTGTCATATATAATGACTCGCCGTGCTTATACATTTCATAAGCCTCTGCCCATATTTGGTCTACTTCTTCATCTGTGAGTTCTTCTGCTACATTTTTAGTAACATATTCTGGCCTCACGTCAATTGGCAAAAAACGTCGATTTCCTGTTGGGTCACGTAAGAAGTCTTTTGAATTTGTAGTACCGAAAAATACGCATTGTCTTTTGTATATTTCTATAGTTCTACCATAAGCCGGTCTGAATGAATCTTCACATTTTGATATATAATGCTTAATTGTTTCAACTTCTGCTTTTTTAAGACCTGAGAGCTCAGCTATTTCTACTAGCCATGCTCCTTGTATCTGTTCAAATGATTCTTTACCTTGTACAGTTGTAAAAGTATCTGAGAACCAGCTTTTACCAAGCTTTTTTACAAATGTACTTTTATACGTAGCTTGAGGGCCCACTAATATAAGTGCCGTATCAAACTTAGTACCTGGGTGAAACACTCGTGCTACTGCAGCGCATAGCATTTTTCTTATAGCTGCCCGCGTATATACATTATCTTCTGCGCCAAAGTAATCTATGAGCAGTGTGTCTACGCGAGGTGTTCCATCCCATTGTAAAGATTTTATATACTCAATAATCGGATGAAATTTATCTTTTTCAATCTGGAGAGCAAGTGCGTCATCCACTTTTTGACTAGACACAATGCCATAAATACACTCAATATAATTACGTACACCAGAATAATCGACATCACGAAGAGGCTCCATATCTTCGATTTTGCGCCATGGAAGTGTTTTTGTAACATACCTTTTATTGTCAAATGCATTTAACTTGAAAGCATCTTTAAGAAAAGAGTCAAATTGAAATATAATATTTAAATTATTTGCCGAATTTTCATATTCTCCTTTTGTATTAACTGTAAGCTCCGAAGTCCAGGAATTGTCCTGCTCTTCTGACGGTTTTACTTCTTCAGCAAATTCAAATTTAGCTTCAGCTAATTTCTCTTCTGCAATATGCTTTTTTGTTCGTGAGTCTTTTGCGGCAAACTCTTCCATTGCCTTAAAACTCTTTTTACTTTGCTCATTTTTCTCTTTGCCCGTATCTAAATGGCCAAATTTATGAATACGAACAAGGTCAAAAGCATTGCATAATCTCCCACCAGCTGGGTCTGTTCCGTGGTGCGAATAAGCAAACTTATCGTCATATACAATAAGTCCAGCTGCTGTTGAGCCATTTACGTACGTGTATCGACCTTCTCCTGCGGGTTCATATACATTTGAAAGAAATGCTGCTATCGCCTCTTGGATTGTGTATGTTCTGCAAAATAAGCCAATTATACCTTTTTTATCTTCTGGGTCTTCTTGCTTTTTTATAGCTTGCATTATAATATCGCAGCTATCAGAAGTCGTTGGCCATTCGCTTGTATCATGCCAATCATTGTACAATCCTAATATATAGTCTGCTTCAAGAAATGGCCCATCTTGATACTCAAAATAATATTCAGCATCTGAAGATATTGATGGCCAAAACATAAGTCTGTTTACGTCAAAAGTTGACTGGTCGAATAAATCAATATTTATATCTCCGGCAACTTTTCGTGCAATGGCCTGATATTCTTCTTGAGATACTTCTCTATCAAGTGGAATTATCAATCTATGTCGAGGCTTTTCTGCACATGATTTATGCGTCGAGTGTATTACTGCCGCACAATCAAAAAGCATTGTGAAGTCCCACCACAGATTCTCATGCGAGAAGTCTATATCTAGCGCTATGAGCTGACGGTATAGTACATTAGACTTATCGCGACGGCCATTTGTGAGAAAACCTCCCACAAAGCCGCCAACGTCTTTTATTTTACTCTGCTCGTCTTTTGTAGCGTGCATAAACTGCTTGTATGTTTCAGTAGTTACAACAGGCTCTGATAGCTTTTGGACTAAAGCGCTCCAAGTAATTTTAGTATTTTTCCAAACTTTACTTGTAACACTTAGTCCAACAGCTATGCTGAGATTTGCGTCATGCTCAAATTTATCTATTTGCATATTATAGCATTAATCTTTTAAGTAGAACGGAGTTATATAGCCATCGGCCTTTAATGGAAAGTCAGAAGCCCATTCAGGTACTTGCTCCATAGTTTTTACCATATCGTAATAATGCTTATCTGCATTTTCAATAGGTATTTCAGCTATAGCTTCATCGTGCACATGCATAGTTATAGCAAAACCTTCTTTTTGCATATTTAGCATAGAATTACCAAGCAAATCACGGGCAATAGCTTGTACTATGTTCTCTGTTAACTTACCGCCATACGTATCAATTTCTCCCCATTGATTCGTTTCCTGTATAATACCGCCATAGCAAAGTACTCTTGTAGGCACAGCAGAACGGCCAATTGTTTTATTCTTAAACGCAGGATTCGCGTAAAATAACTTTCTACCTGAGGGCAATTGAATTGTCATAAATTGCCCATCGCAGTCAAAGATTAGATTTTTGCAAGTGCAAGATACAGGTCTTTGATAACGAACTGCCTCTTTTGAAGCTCTATCAATTTCAGCCCACATGCTTACAATTGCGGGATTAGCTGCACGCCATTTGCGTACAAGACTCATCATTTCAGTATTTGATAAGCCCATTCGCTCGCCGCCCATTCGCTTAAGTGCTCCTAATGAACCTTCGTACCCAAGTGCAAGCTCTGAGATTTTTGATTTATCTCGTAGCACAGAGCCTTTAGTAATCGCAGACATAGGAACATTGAACATTTTAGAGCCTGTAGCTTCATAAATTTTTCCATCTCCTTTGAATACGTCCATGCGCCACTTTTCATTGGCAAGCCAAGATATTACTCGAGCCTCAATAGCTGAGAAGTCAGCAACGGCAAAGAGCTTATCTTTTGGCGCAATAAGAGCTGTTCTTACTAATTGGGATAAAATATCTGCTACATTATCATATAGCATCTCAACAGTGTCCCAGTCTCTTGCTCTAATAAGCTCACGCGGTATCTCTATATGAGAAATATGGTTTTTTGATAGATTCTGCAACTGCAATAATCTACCAGCCCATCTTCCTGTCCTATTCGCTCCGTAAAATTGAAATAGCCCTCTACACCTATTATCACTCATCGCACAATTAAGCATAGCATAGTACTTCTTAATTGAAGTTTTTGATAGCTTTTTACGGATATTAAGCATCTCAATAATATTCGGATAGTCTTTAAACTCTTCGAGCAAATCAGGCATCGATTCTTTTGATAAAGATGAAACTGCATGACCCGTTATACTCTCAATCCATTTGCGTATCTGCGTTGGAGAGTTTGGATTTTGAAGTCCTGTTAACTCTTTCGCGCGATTTGTTAAAAGAGTTGTATATTTATTATCTACTGCAATTGCAGACTGCGCAAGTTCCATATCTACCAAAATACCTCTATCATTTATATTTTGGTCGAGTACATACATTTTACGCTCAATATCTGGGATTTCATAAGCAGACAACTTCTGAAATATTTCGCGTTCAGCAAGTACGTCATACGTATTATACTCCTTATACATATCCCATTTCTCGGGTGCATCACTCGGATAATTACGCGTGCGCATGCCATTTATTCTTGTTGGCTTGCAAGGGCATGAGAAATATTTTATAAGAGCTTTACCCGTATCGAGCTTTTTATCTGTTAAGTCTAATCGTTTTGATACTGCGTCCAATGAAAGCGGTAATCCGCAATACGCAGCTTTTACAGCAGTACAATACCACTGCTCTGTCGGAATATTATATCCAATGCGCTTAAAGCTTAATCGCTCAAATACAGCATTATGCGCTACTTTAGTGCACTCTGAATCAAACAAAGCCTCTTCAAACTCTTCTGGGATTTCATCTCCTTGCGCTAAGTCGATAATATTGACCGGCCCGTCGTCTAAAGCATATCCAATAATAAGTATCTCAAAATCTGATGACTCAATATACTTATAGGCACCAGATTCTTTAATATTTACCGATGAATATGTTTCAACGTCTATAAAAAGATTTTTTGCCATTATTCTTTAGTATATCACGTTATAAATAGAAGTATAAGCGGGACTCGAACCCGCATAGCAAAGAGCAATTATGCTCTTTGCTGTTTTACCATTAAACTATTATACTTATCGACACAAAAAGCTAAAATTACATTAACTCATCATCGTAGGCATTTTCTCCTCCGAAGTCCTCTTCAGCTGTTGCGCCACCAGCCAGCATCTCTCCATCTTCGAGCTTTTGGAGATTATTCAGGCCTGCAGCAATGCCTTTAGATGAGACATTAAAGGCATAAAAGTTAATTGACACGCGGCCATAGCATCCGCTATAGAACTCGTCTTTATCCATAATAGGATTGAGGTCGCAGTCAACGATACTCGGCTTTCTCTGAGAGTTAGCATTAATAAAGTAACAGTTCTCGAACGCGGGGTCGTCTGCGCGCTCTGCGTCACCATCGCGAAGTGGAAGCTTCAAGGCTGCATCAGCTGGGAGTTGGCCATTCTTGTTGGCAAGCTTAGCCTTACCTGCTTGCTTAGCAGCTTCAATTGCATTGTTAATCTCGTCAAGAGTCTTTGTATCGCTCTTAGGGATAAGAATACATACGTTGTACTTAGGAGTCTCGCCATCGTTCATTGCTGTGGGCTCAAACACATTTGCATAGCAAAATCTTACTTTACCAGTTACGACCTTGGTTGAATTTACTTGATTACTCATAATTTTAATTTTTTAATTGTTATATTTACGTTGTTTATTCTTTAAAATCTGCTTGCGCTTGGCCATATCCCATCTCTGGCCTTTTATCTTCGAGTGGCACGAGCGTCGGTTTGCCCTGCGGCTTTACTACTACGTCTGAAAGGATTTCAGCAAAGCGCTTTTTACCCACTATTTTCTCAATAGAAGTAATTGGCTTAAGCTTCATGCTAAAAACCTCATCCTCGCTCAACTCTGGGCATCTTGCAAAAATAGCATTTGAAGCTTTGTCTTCATTAGACCATTTACGCCTACTAACGCCCTCAACAAGTTTAAGACCTGGCCATCGCTTATTCTCAGTAACGGCCTTTGATTGCGCATATTCTGCAACAGAATTAGCCCACTCAATAAGCTTAGGAGTACGAAGCACAATATCCGCGATTTCGTCGTCTGTAAGGAGTGCAGGCTCGGCAAATTCGTGCTTAGCTATTTCAAGTTGCTGCTCATATAATTTTCTGCACTGATTGCGAACGGCACAAAATCTACACCAATCTCCTGCACTAAGCTCTCCTTTGCCCTCAAAAGCGAGCTTGGCTTTTGGCATAAGTTCTTCTTCAGCCCATTTGCGAAGCTCTTTTACAGATATTTGCCACGAAGATATATTGTTAATACGCGGCTGCACAATTGTCAATCGCACCTCAGAAATATCATACATTGTATCATATTTCTGCAGCACCCCAAGACCATAGAGCATAAGTTGCTTATTCCACTCTGCGTATACGGGAACACCTTTTCCGTATTTCAAATCAATGACTTCTATAAGATTATCATTAATAATTACGCAATCTGCTGTTCCAAAGCTCTCAGGCACAAAATCTGTCAAATCAAGCTTCTGCTCAATTTCCATTACAGCCAAAGAATTTGCAGTTTTAGCTTCTGCTAACTGAGAGGCGCAATAATCTGTATAAATTGGAACTACGTTAAGCATCTCCTCACTAAACAAATCATTTGCCATAATTTCCTCGAGACCACTGTCAAATTCTTGCTCACTAATAGAAAGCAGAATATCGTGCTTGATATAGAGCTCTGAAAGTTCATGTGCCAAAGTGCCTTCTTCTGCAAACACAGAACTTTTTCTTTCTCCATATTTATCTTCGAGTTGTGCAGACGGAGTACAATTGAGCCACCGTGCAGCGCCAGAAGCCGAAAGAAGTGCATGACTTCTTTGGCTATGTTTTTGTAACTTAGTACTAGTCGTTTGCGTACCCATAAAATCTTCCGTTTTTAAAACCCACAGTTACTTCAGGAGCTCCAGTCTTTGCAATAAACAAAGCCATTCTTGAGCATAGCATTGAGTATACATTACACAAACTCGGGTGCTCTTTTTTAAATTTAACTGTTGCATTTTGCAGCGCTTTCTTATTTGCCATTATAGTGAATTTAAGAAATTATACATTTCATCATATTTTGTTGGGTCGAGCTTTGTTACGCTCGGAGCGCCAAGCTCATTAAGCTTCTGCTTAATAGCATCGCGATGCTCATTTACCTTTTGAGCAAGCAATTTACGCACGTCTTCAATGCCTTTAGAGGCAGAAGTAGCAGTTTGAGCAGCAGGTGCTCCAGGAGCAGGAGTAGCAGCGGGCTTTGTCTGGGCAGGAGTAGCAGCGGGCTTTGTCTGGGCAGGAGCTGCAGTCTGTGGCTTTGAAGCCGGAGCTGCAGTCTGTGGCTTTGAAGCCGGAGCCGCAGTCTGTGGCTTTGAAGCAAACAATGACTTAATAAAATTCTGCGTATTTTCTGACAGGTTTACGCTAACCTCGACTGAAATTTTAATCGTTTCCATTTTCATAATCCTCAATTAAGTTATCTAAATAGTTAATAAATTCTTGAACTGTCATTCCTGGAACGTTTGAAATTTTTTGCTCAATTAATACATTATCTTTATATATAGATAAGTACACGCCATTATAATTAAGCTTTGCTTTATACTGACCTTTTGACAAAATCAAGCATTTATCTTCAGCAAAACTTTTCCAAGTATTCGCCGAAAATAAATCAGTTACTAACACGCCAATATAATTGGCCAATTTTTCAACCTGCGTAATATCCAAGTCACTTTCGCCTTTTAATATTCTATCAAAGGCCTGCTTTGGATATTTAACAGTTGGAAATAGCACTTTTGCTAAGTCTTCAGTATTAAGCTTATAATGCTCAATTACCCTGTTAATATTGAATTGTTCCATATTTTAGTTGAATTTTTTATCG
>ERZ1034871.916-NODE-916-length-16138-cov-11.260586_pt1 | contig 16138 bp, 19 predicted proteins | sample MGYA00520631_ERZ1034871 | MGnify/ENA primary metagenome ERZ1034871 (study PRJEB33766, sample SAMN09781721) | gut metagenome | biome: gut microbiome | host: Homo sapiens | place: Madagascar | study: EMG produced TPA metagenomics assembly of the PRJNA485056 data...
AACTGAAGCCCCTGAGTATATAGCTCCTTTAGCTTTTATAAAATTATCTATATCGCTATTTGTTGCACTTCTATATCTATCAGTTAAATAAAGTATTTCATTAGCAATTTTATAAGATGAAAAGTACAACGTGCCGTTTTCAAATAATAAATGGTTTGAATCCGGAATTGATATAATATTGGACGAGATGGCGTTATATGTATTCTTATTTAACCAAATATTTAAGCCATTTCTTGAAAGACAATTAGAAAAGTAAAACCTCTTAAAAACTATAGTAAATAGTTCTTCATGTTCTGTTTCACTTCTTTCTCCCATAAATAGAGCTTTAATTTGTTTTTCTTCAAACTGATCTCCAGTTATTTCATGTAAAACAGAATTTCTAACAGCATCGCAAATTATGTCAGAAATAACATAATTTTCCATTTTGGCACATTCGTCTTGGTCTAATTTATATGTTGGAGAAAAGTTATGGACTTCCATAGAATGAAAAGAGCCCACTCCACTTTCAAAGTTATTCTTTATCTTAGACAAAGTATCCTTATCAACATTGATTTTGTAAACACACAATTTATCTTGAATCTTAGATAAAGCATATAATGCTGATTTTTCAAACATTCTAACGCCCCACAAATATGTACGGAAAAATTTGAATTGCTGAAGATATTTCTTTTGGTGAATAAATAGTATCTTTAGTAATTAAAAGACAGCCATCAACACCTTTTTCTACAGAAATCTTGTAACAATGATAACGAAGAATAACTAAAAAAGGGGAAACAATCACATTCCTTAAAAAACACATTATTGCACATACCATAATGACCAGCGACAATATCATAAAAAGATTATTGTCTTTATTATCAATTAAAAATGTGGTTAAAGGAATTAAATAACTTAACAAAGATCCAAGAAAGGATTCATCATTTACCTCAACAGAATTAATAGAAATAGAAGTCTCTGGAATATTATGTGATATCCAATTAAATAAAATATGTAATCCTACAATTTCGGCAATAAAAATAACAATAACCAAAAGTAATGTAAAAATGCCAAATTTTAAATATAAAACAGGGCAAAAACCTAACAAGACAAATGGTAATAAAGAAAGGATGTAATAAAATATCTTCGCATATATACTTAGCATAATCTTACCATCACTAACGTAACCTGTATTCTCTTATAATATTGCATTCATGTTGTTTAAATCGTTCAGGCCTTTCAGGGTATTTACCTAAACAGTCATGAATATAATCAGGAAAAACTTCAATTGTAAGGAGTGGAGGCATAACTAAAACAGTTAGTATATATGAATTTGTCCCTTTAAACATCAGCTGTTCAATAGGTTCGTTTCTTTGTTCAAGATACAAACAAAATAACCCCGGCACGTAAAAAATACAAAGCAGAAGAAAGATACCGTAAATTTTAAATTTTGTCTTTTTACTCATCTAATACCACCACCGTCCAAGTATTATTTAAATAAATAGTTTTGACGTTAAATTTCTCTACTTGCTTACATTGTTTTGATCGTATTAAGAAGTCCTCTCCTTTATTATAGAGTATTCTGAATTGACTAAAATCGCTGTTGAACAATAATTTATAATTTGATGAAGGAAAAGGACTAAACAATTTATCTATATATGACCAAAACAACAGTGGATAAGTACCCTTAAACTGAAATCTGTCATCTGCGTATACTGCTATTTCATTAACAGTAATTTTGATTCGTCCGTTTTCTATTGTTTCTACTGTTCCTTTAGGTAATAACCTAATAGTAAAAGCCCCCATTGCAGCAGTTAAACCAGTAATACCAAGTAAATCAGAATACCAATATCCAGGTATAGAAACATAATTTATATATTGTTCTTCCCAATCTTGAGGGTTCAGTGAATAATCAAAAGTTCCTGACACTTCAGACTGCTCGCCGTATTGTGCTCTTAATTTATCTGCAAGGATTTGTGCGGACTTGTAGTTTATTCCGTTACGAATTATTTCTTCGATAGCCTCATTTACACGTTGATAAGACAATAGCCAATCAAAGTCAATTAGAAATATATTGTTTGAATAACTCTCAAATTCACCGTTTCTAGCCCCATTTCCAAGCCATCTTTCAAACATTAAAGCTAGATAGTTCCACCCTTTTTGATCTTCTTCACTATCTGCTAGATATGCCATATTTTTGGCAATTTCCGGAAGGCTTAAGATAGTTCTATCTATCTCATTAGCATCTTCCCATGATAGTGTTTTTAAAACACTTGACTTAACACAATTACTTGTTGCTTCCCCGCCACCGTTGCCAATATTCACATTAGGAGAACCTGCAGCAACAGAACCACCACACGTAACAGGATCACCTATTCGACCTGCAGCCAGTCCATTGATAAAAACATGAGGAGAGCCTGAAGCTATATTTCCTACATGAGGAACATGTGCAGGGCAACCGTGAGGGATATAAGGGTCTCCCACACGCCCTGCAGGAATTCCATTTATATTTACATTAGGAGAACCACTTGAAAGAGCTGTTGACGGACATGCATCATGTCCGGTGTTGTTGTCTCCTACGCGAGTTACTGCAAGCATATTATCCCCTAGTTAATGTTAGTTGTTGAGCCTTGAAGCGTTAATGTTCCACCGGCTGTAATTGTGGTATCACCTCCTGATTGCATGGTGATATTACCACTTGCAGTTATATTGGCATTTGTTGTATTGATGTTGACTTCCTGAGGAGTGGTAACATTTACTTTCTGTCTGTCAGCATGAATATGAGTACCTTCTATAACAACATCCAGTTCATGAGTAGCACGGTTATAAGTAACAGTGGTTCCGTCTTTGAATTTAACTTTGCGTTCATCCTGATTAGCTGTAGGTCTTGCAACTTCAGAAGCATAAAATGAACCTAAAACAAAGCCATCTTCAATTCCACCTGGTAAGAAAACGCATAATACATCTTCTCCAACATCAGGCATATGAAAGTCTGAATTATCTTTGGTATTAGGGCATAACACTGGAAGCTCATGACTTACATCACCATCATCAGGAAAAGCAACTCTAACCATATGCTTTGATGGTATGGTAGTTGTTACTTCTCCAACTCTGATAATATTCATCAGAAATTCTCTAATCTGCTCGCTTATCATTGACGAAATTACCTATAATAAAAAGAAAAGGAGTAAAGATATGTTTGATAAATACAATCATTACAAGAATTGCGCTGAAGGCAGTGAAGTTCTTTCTTCTGAAGAAAAGAAATCTTTAAGTGTTCAGTTCATACTTCTGCTCATCAGTATGTTTCAGATAATTAAATCTCTATGTGAACCGGAGATATTTGCTTTTTCTGTAGTTATTGCAGCAATTATCTGTTTTATTCTGATCTAGTAATTGTTATTCACTCGTCTTACATCAATTGAAGTTACATAGCCACTGTTGTTCATTGTGTGCGTAGCTTTTTCGATAATAAAATTGCCGTCAAAAGAGCCAAAGTTAACCAATCTGATAACAGAGCCTGCACACATTAAAGGATCTCCGACCATTGATATGGAGCCAGTAAGCTGTCTTAAATTTAACTGTCTTAATTTTGCTTTAGCTAAACGTTCTGCCTCAGCAAGAGAAGAACACCTTTTTTTTAAAACATAGACCTGCCCACTGTCGTCAACATCAGGATCGTCATAAGTATAGTCAATGTATTCTGCCTTTTTAGCTGTACTGCCTTTTTTAGGTTTTGCTCCTTTATTTGGAGTAGAGCCGTTAATGTAAGAATCCAGAATTGCCTGTCTGCTGTTTGCTGTATTGGATGATTTGCTACCAGAGGATGACTTCTTTGAAACATTGCGCCATTTAACAGTACATGATTTATAACGCTCTGACTGCTGTGCATCAAATGACCATGAAAGGATATGAGAAGCATTTTCTACTAGAAGTTTAATAGGGTCTTCCTTCTCATATTTGCTTTGGTCAAATACAATCAGTGTTTCAGCAGAAACTTTAACTGTAAAGCCTGCTTCCTGACATTGCTTCTTTAAGAAATCCAAATCAGATACGCGCTCTTGATCTACTTTGTCATATGTAGGATTATCTTCACAATCCCACATAAACTCTAAGTTGTTATCGTTTGCAATCTGATTGGCAATATCCTTTAAAGTAGTATTCTCATACTTTCTTGTTTTTACCGTTCTTCTTACAGTGCCATTAAGAGGAATTGATACTGCAGAAAAGCTGAATACTCTAGGACGTCCTGAAACTGATAATCTGTCAATTATCATGTTCTTTGTTTCGAGTGCGCCCCTTGCCTCAGTAAGAAAGGTAACTTTGACCTTATCACCTCTTGTTGGTGTCCAATTATTCGCCCATTTGCCTTTCTCATCTTTCAGGGTAATGCTGACCTCATCAGCCTCATCATCAATATGATCGGTATATTCACACTGCAGGAGATCTGTAGATACTTCAGTTGAAATATCTGTTTCATTTCCAGCAGTCATATACTGGATTGATAAAAGAGTTTTAAGAGGTGTAGTTCTGATGCCTATCTCTTCCATGGTGGCAACTTCTCTTTGTATGAGTCGGTTGAAACTTCAATTTCAGGTAATTTAAGTTCAATTCCAGACGGAAATATCACAAAATTACGACAATTAAAATTCAAATTCATAAGTGCTGTAAGATACTTTTCATCACCTAAGATTTTGTAGGCGATACCATCCCAGGTATCACCCTGCACTGTTGTATAAGTCTTACTCATACCCTAAACGGCTCCTTTGAGCAAAATACTGTTCAATCTGCTTTTGGAAGTTAGAAGAACCTTCAGCAAGGGCCTTTCTTACCTGGTCATAAGCATCACCTGATTCACCGTTGGTTGTAACGTTAATTGTCGGATTAAAATTAATGGTAATGTTTGATAATCGTGCTTCAGATTTAGAACCAGATAAAAGATTATCAAGTTTGGATAGAGGTAAAACAGCTTCAGATTCAGAACCTTCACCTATCATGGCTGTTGTAGGCTTGGTTACAATGCCACCATTTGCGAGCATTGGGATTTGAGGTAATTCAAATCCAAAAGTTTCACCTCCCATTCCCGGTACCCAGTCAGGTACTGAAACAGAAATAGAACCTATAGCTGAGAAAGTCTTGTTTATAAGAGTTATAAGCCCATTGATAGGAGCTTTGGCCAAGCCTGACAAACTGCAAAACATATTAACGAATATATTTTTGACATTGTCCCATGCCTTGCCCCATTCACCGGCAAATATGTTTTGAACAAAATCTATTATCTGGGTAAACTGATATTTAATATTGTTCCAAACAGTAGATATAACTGTAACAATACCATTAAAAGCTGAAGAGAAAATATTAGCTAACCAAGGACACTTTTCTGAGAACCAAGACCATAAATCAGCTGCTTTTTCTTTGATTAAGTCCCAGTTTTTATAAAGCAGAACACCTATTGCAATAAGTGCAGCTATTGCTGTTATGATTAAAAATATAGGATTGGCAAGTAATACAGCATTAAAAGCAAGCATTACCGTCTTAGCAACCATGATCGCATTTTTTAATACTATTAAAATCTTCCATAATTTTAGGGCACCTGAAACCGCAGACATAATAATATAGCCAGCTCCACCCCAAACCATATTGAAAGAAGCCATCATGGCAATAATGCCACCGATTGAACCTGCTACAGCAACTAGGACTTTCAGTAAAGATTCGTGATTTTTGGCAAATTCACCTACTGCAACAATAGCCGATGTAAGATATACAGTACATTTTCTTATTGCAGGAGTAACTGCATCAGATAAAATGAGCTGTGTTTCTTCATAGGCAGAATTTAACGCAGCAAGCTCTCCATCCAGATTATTAGTCTGCTGAATTGAAACTCTCTCTGCTGCACCTGCTTCTTTAACCTTTTCAATAAAATTCTGAAGGGTACCGTCTACTGCATTGTTTAATAAAATACCTGCAGCAGACATTGCTTCCTGTCCGAATATATCTTTTTTAATTGCTGACTGAGCCGCCTGAGGTAATTTTTGTAAAGCTGTACCAATGTCTTTTAGGACGTCAGGCATATTTCTAATATTGCCTTTTGCGTCCTTTACAGCAACATTTAAAGCATATAAAGCTTTCTGGCCTTCTGATGCTGGTGCAACTAAACGAGTAAATACAGCACGCATTGCTGTACCTGCCTGAGAGCCACGAATAGCATTATCACCAAGCTTACCGGCCATGGCTGCAACTGTTTCAAGATCAACTCCCATAGATGCTGCAACAGGTGCCACATACTTCATTGTTTCGCCTAAGCCTGACAAATCAGTTGAAGAATTGGCAAAAGTATTTACCATCGTGTCAGCCACTCTTGTGATCTGACTTGCTTCAAGGCCAAAACCGTTAAGCATAGATGCAGCGATATCTGAAGCATTGGCTAAATCTACCTGACCTGCAGAGGCAAGATTTAACATACCAGGCATTGCTTTTAACATGTCATCTGTTTTAAAACCTGCCATAGCAAGATAGGTCATACCCTCTGCCGCCTGAGATGCTGAATATACAGTAGAAGCACCAAGTTCACGAGCCTTATCGCGTAAACGACCAAGATCTTCAGCTGAAGCATTAGACACAGCGCCTACTCTGGCCATGGTCTTATCAAATTCCATGCCTAGTTTAATTGGAGCAATAAAGTTTGAAGCCATTGATTTTAACAGCATCATCTGACCTGCACCAATAGCGAACTGTGCGCCATAAGAAGATTTTGAAGCCTGAGAAGATTCTATCTTCTGGTTAAGAGAAGCCATCCTCTGGGCACTACGTGATGCATTCTTATTTGAAGGTGAACAATAAGGCACTCCACCATAAGCATTATCAGTAACACCAATAACACCTGCCAGATGAACTGAAGCGTGGTATAAGGTCTCAGTATTACGAACTATTGGCCAGCATAAAATCTGCTGAGTTAGAACAAGATTGTTATTCTTCTTCCACTGAGGCACTGCAGAATAAACCTGAACATTTGCATCTGCAGGAGCATCACATAATGCCATTGCTCTGAAATTACCATTCACGATAATTGCCTTTGCAGCCATGATTGCAGCAACTTCAGGATCTGATGAGAAGCCAGGGGCAAGAATAAGAGTAGGAACCAATGAGAACTTAGGATAAACCTCATTCATTAGTTCTAAGCCTTTACGCTTGCCGGTTGTTGAATCAATACCACCGATAATATCAGCCTTAGTTACAAGTGAAGCATCAATCTTATAACCGTTAACGGTGATTGAATCAGGTAACTTGTAAGCAGAACCTTCTTGCAGAGAATTGATTACCAGATAACCATCCTCATCAAATGCAGTCTCATAATCAGTGCCTGCTACGTAAGTATGAGTTTCACCTTCAACAGTAGCTGTAATAGCTAAAGTTTCAGCAATAATGCCTAATGTCTTAATGGTTACAGAACCATCTTCAAGAGTATAGGTATTTTCTGTTAATGCACTCTTATGCTTTGAAGGATCTAATACGTTAACAAAAATGCAAGGCACAATGCCATAGAAATTGAAGTTTGCATACATGAATTCACACAGACCATGAGCAAATTTCTTATCACCATTATCATTAAATACTTGAGCTGCCTCAAAGCCAAAATACTTAACAGCTTCAGCATATGAATTGATTAAAACTGGTTCATTGATTTTTCTTGAACCTGCTGCAACCTGATTGATTGGTGCAGTGCCAACAACAAAAGGTAAAGCACTCTCTACTCTGACAGTAGGAATCAAAGAGGTGCCAGTCTCACTGATGTAAACACCATGCTTATAATTTGCCATTCTTATTCTCCTTTAATTAAAAGGGCCTTTTCGTAAGCACCATGTAATCTTGAGCCTACCTTATTAACCTCTGAAAGAGCCTTAACATAATCCTTTGTTGGAACGATTAACGTATTTAATTCTGGATGTTTTTCAACGAGAGCCTGAGCTACAGCACTCAATCCGTCTGCAAATACCATATTGACCTTGAAATAGCCTTTTGGAATTGAAGGACCAACATAAATACGTGGCCATGTAACGTCTTTAGTTGCTGTAGTAACAGCATCTGTTTTCTTTGCCATCTTGCTTATCCTCACTAGATAGATGAATCAAATTGACTTGAATAAATGTGCCAGTTGGTTGTTAGCACGATCATGAAAAAAGGTTGTTCCTGCTCAAAGGGCATTGACCATTTCATTGAGCCTACGCGCTCATATTTCTGATCAAGCAGATTGTCTTTAAGCTGAGCTAAGCGCATCAGAATGCGTTGAGCTACATTTGATGTGTCATGGTAAGCATCCTCATCACGAGAAAAAGTTCCTACCACAATTTCAATGGTTAACTGTGTAATACCATTATCAACAGTAGCCTCACTGGGCCTTACTGTCACAAATGGATAATCTGCAGGAGTTGCAGCATCTTTGTTAGGTAACCATCCGTCATGCACTGCAATTTCATGTAATGCTTCAGGATCTTCTGCAAATTCAGGAGTATTTTCTTCAAATAAGCTTCCTGGCATTCTTTCTGTCTGTCTAGACGGCGCAGACAGTCTAAAATCTTCTACTGCCTTTTTGACAAACTCAATTAAGGCCTTATTACAATTCAATGCAATCATTTAACATTTCCTTTCAGGAGAGCATCAACTTCATGACTTAAACGCTTTTCAAATGACTTTTGAGCATGTTCCTGAATCTGAGGTAAGATTTTTTCAGAATTCAATAACTGTGGAACTGTAGGGCCAGTTTGTTTAATGATTGGTAAACGTTCATCACCAGAACGGCTAAACACATTTCCGTTCCATACAAAGCCTTTCTCTAATTTGATAGGCTTGCCCTTGATTTTTTCAATCGTTACAGCTCTATGAGGAGAACCGGTTGTATCTCTTTTTGGATTAACCTTGTAACGGTTGAGAGGTAAACTTGCGGTATATGATCGACTTTTTAACTCTGCTACCAGACTGTTTGGCTTTGCTCTGACCAAACTCATTGTTTCATTGATGGTAGAAGCCTTTAGAGTATATTTAGTTCTTAGAGCGCGTGATGCCTCAGTCTTAGCAGAACTGATTGCTCTGTTCATTGCCCTTGCAATTGCTTTAGGTATAGCCTGAGGCATAGCTTTCAGATAAGATGTCATATGGGCAATGGAATCTTCATCAAGACGAATAAAATCATTTCCCATATTACTGATCAATCTGTTCTAGCGTTAAGATGTCAACTCCCTGCTCTACCTGCACATCTCTGCAGATATAATGCAGTTTGTTAATGGTTACTGTTGAATTTACAAGGGGCAGAGGATTAAGATCACCCTGCCTGATATAAACCACTGCAGTAGCTTTAAAAACACCCTGAATCTGAGCTTTCTCAAAAGTATTTACAACAGAATTATCAATAACCGCTTTTACGCTTTTACCGTTGATAGTCCAGTAATCAGCAAATTCACCATCATTGATAAAAGTGTCTAAATCTTTTTTGAAAGTCTGTTTCAGATTCATTTTTTACTGCGCCCTTTCTTTGGTTCAGAAGCTTCTTCAGTTTCAGTCTGTTCTACCTTTTTGGTATCAAGCACAATCTTTTCAGCAAGACCGCGCTCAATCCAATCTGATGCTTCCTTATCAGATAAAGAAAAGGTAGTTCCTATTTCAAGAACTACCCCTTTGTGTAGAACATTAGACTTTAGTCTTACGTCCATTAGTTAGTTACCTTTAAGATGTAGAAGCCTAGAGGCTCATTAACGATCATCAGAGGTGCAGACTTAATCTGAACAATACGGCCTGCAGGGTTTGAACGCTGTACCCATGATAGAGGTACACGATCACCTTCAACAAACTCAACTTTGTTTTCCTCATCGTTAACAACATCAACAACACCATAAGCACGTGTAGTCTTTACACCACGGCAGGCAATCAGAACTGAATCTTCTGGAATCAGAGCCTTATTGGTTGAAGTTGCCTCGTCATAGTAGGTTTCATCATAGGTGAATACATCTAGGTTTGGTAAACGTAAAGCACCAACATACTGAACACCGTCCTCTAGCTCACGTGGATTGATCTGACCTAAGTCAATTCTGCGTGAATTTAATGCAGTGTTATCTCCCTTAAGAGCGTTTAACATTGCATCAACAGCCTTAGAACCGGCAACAACTTCTACTGGAGTTAAACCAGACTTCTGAGAAATAGTTCTGCAAACAGCACGTAAATCACCAAGAGGATCAGCACCTGAAGCAGTCCATAAAGTTGAAACGGTTGATTTTGGCTTATCTGCTGAAGCTAAATCTGCCCAGAAGTCAACCTGATCATCAACACCTTCACCCTTAATAACAATCTTACCGGTGGTTAAGGCCTGAGCACACATAACTTCCTCAGTACGTGTGATTTCCTTATCCATCTCATTCAGATCCTCTGCGAGAATAGCTGTAGCTCTTTCCTCAGGAGAACGACCTGAATATAAATGCTCTCCTGGTAAACGCTGCATTGCATCCTCAGCAGTGCATACACGGTAAGGGGCAATGAATGCAGGCTTATAAGTAGTGGTCTTATAGCCATTACGTAAATCTAAAGAGCCACCAATACGAGGACTTACAAAAGGTGCAAGCTTACGCTTACCTGGTCCTTTAATATCAATATCTACAGTTGGTGTATTAAAAGTTTTTGTGTTTGAAAAATAACGGTCACGTAAGAATGAACGAGCGCGGAACTCTGAGTTCACCATTTCAAGCATGGTACGTGGCTCAAATAATGATACTGGCATCTTAATAATCTCCTATTAACGTAAGAAAATCCCAACATTACGAGCGGCTTTAACAAAGTCCTCAATGTCAACACCAGAAGGAACAATAACTGCAGCTTTGTTGAAATCTCCAGTTACATATACAACACCTTCAGCATCTGCATCTGAAGCATTTACATCATCAGTAAGAATGCCAAATACATCTGAAGCAGGAGTATCACCATCTGCAGCAGAAACTGCAGATACCTTACCATTTGCGAAGGTCACTAAAGCACCACGCTTTAAGTTCTGACCAGATGCAACAATTACTGGAAAAGTCTTAATCTCATCACGATTAAGGCCGGCAAATAACTTGTCATACTCAGTTGACTCAGTTTTAATTAAATCAGCCATTTTCAATCTCCTAAATTATTTTTTATAACCGTTGATTTTTGCCAACTGTGAATGAACAGCAGCAACCAACTGAGCACGTGACTCAGCATCCTTATCCTGAGGCAGAGCGCCTTCTGCATTATCAGCACCGGCTAAATCACTTGCTAAAGCCTGAGCATCCTCAGTTAATGCTTTTGCATGTTTATCACTCTGGCTTTTCTGCATTTTGATAGTCTCAATGGCAACCTGCTCTGCTGTCATTGGCTCTTCAAACATTGCCTTCATTACCAGGTCATGATTTGCACCGTTATCAATCTCTGACAGAGCTTGAATGCGCTTACGCTCTGACTGAACTGCTTCAGCCACAATTGCTTTAAACAAATCAGGATGTTCAGCATTCAGTTTTTCTGCTGTCATAGCCTCTGGTTTCTTCTCCTCAGCCTTTGCAACAATCTGAGTATCTTCTACCTTTGCTGCAGGCTTTGGATCTTCTAGTCTCTTACTCATTAACATCTCCTTAGATGGTTTACGTAAGTTTTGTAAATCCCATTCTTTGCCTGCAATGGCCAGAATGTGATCGTCTTTCATATAAGCAGATACCTGCTCACTGTTATCAATCTCATCTGCAAAACCTTTCTCTACAGCTTCTTCAGCGGTAAACCAGGTTTCTGCATCCATGAGAGATTTGATCTCTTTTTCATCAAGTCCTGATTTCTCCATATAAATGCTTCTCATTGATTCAGCGCATTTATTGAGAACATCAATCTGCTTTTCAAGTTCTTCTGCATTTCCAAATGCGCTAGACATTGGATTGTGAATCATGAACAGAGAACCTTTACTGATTACTGTCTTTGCATTTTTTAAGGAAGTAATCAGTGTTGCAGCAGAAGCAGCAAGGCCGGTCACGTGAATTGTGATGCCGGCCTTGTGTCTCGATAAAATTCCGTTGATTGCCAGAGCACTTGCAACACTTCCACCTGGCGAATTGATATAAATATCTATTGGTTTATTAGGATTGACTGCAGCAAAAGCTTTTGCAACTTCTGCCTCATCAAAGCATTTCTCATCTTCAAACCATTTCTCAGCAATAGGTCCAAAGAAATTCAAGATTGTAATTTCTTCTTTTTCCTGAATTGCCAAAATTGGTCTAAGCTCTGTATTTGGCATTGGTTTCATCCTCTTCACTGTGTTTTACTGAATTAACACCAGTTGTTGGCCTGATGTTGTTTTCATTCATAAGTTTTTCTTCTCTGCCCCTCTGAGCTGCAATCACGTCAAAGCTCATTCCAGTAAGTTCATTTGCTTCATGCTCACGTGTACTGAAACCTTCCTCAACACGAACCTTAGCAGCTTCAGCTTCTTTAAGTGGGTCAAGCTGGCCTTGAGTATCACCAGACCAATCAGCTAAACACCATGCTTTTCTGATTGCAGGATCATCAAAGAAGCCAGGAGCACTGATTCTGCCCTTTGCAACAGCTTCAGATAACCATTCCTCATAAACTGGCTGACATAAACGGTTAACAATCCACTGTCTTCGCATTCTGAACATCTTCCATGCTTCAAGTAATGCGCCACGAGAAGCACTATAAGAAGATGTGAAGCTCTTCATCAGAAGTTCATAAGGAATTTCCAAAGCTGCGCCGATCTGTCTGCAGATAGAAGTAACAAAACCATCAAAAGCAGTATTAGGTCTGCCTGGGTTTGCTGTTTCAACTTTCTCTCCTTCAGCCAGATTAACAATAGCTCCATTACCAAGTGAGACATCATTCTGATCTGAAGTCATGGAGCTTACATCAGCACCAGGCATTCCTGACATTAAAGAGTCAAGCCCATTCTGTGGATTATCCTGAGTGATAAATACAGTGAAATAACCGCTTACAACTGCAGCAACAAGTTCTGCATCAGTGTAACGGCCTAACTGCTTTAATGCCTCAATGACAGGGGCAAGAAGAGGTATACCTCTGCGCTGTCCTGGACGTTCCATATCAGACATCAGGTGGAGCATGTTTCTACGCCCTGACTTTGTGCCAAAAGCCTGAATGCGCTTCCATTCCTGCTTAAAGGAATTTAAAGGACGGTGCATTGAGTATGGATGATATTTTGCAACGTAATAAGCTACTGGTTCACCATACTGACCAACCTCAACACCTTCAACAACTGAATTTTCTGTAATTTTGAATGAATCTAAAGGATTGCAAATTCTGTCAGACTCAATCAGATCGAGTTTGAGGTCATAAGGGCAGTTAGGACGTTTAATAAACGGTAAAGCAACAAAGCAATCACCACTCATCAATGTTGATAAAAGGGCTAATGCCTGAAACTCATAAAATGTGCACATTCTTGCAGCATCACAGTTCGTTGAATCAGACCACAAAGACCATTCGCGCTCTGTGTTTTTCTGCCATGCAACTGCCTGCTCTTCTGTAAGTCCGAGTTTGTCACGGTCAATATGAGAATTCATCATAAGACCGGAACCAATCACGTTGGTTCTGATAGTCTTAATGGCACCGGTTGCAAGAGGAACGCCCATATATAAATCACGTGAACGCTCTCTTAACAGCTTGATGTTATCAGCAATATCCTCATCTGCAGAAGCACTGTGGCTCATCCATCCAATCAAGGATTTACGAGCATATGAAGCTCCATAATGACTATAGCCACTAGCGACAATTCTGTTATTCTCAGAAGCGGTAGGAGTTTTTGCTTGCTGAACTGCTGCAGTTTTAACAGCCTTAGATCTAGTGGCCATTGCCTTACGAGGAAGTTTTTTCTGTGTCATATCTTAAAAATCCTGAGGAATAGCTCTTTGAACTTTTACACCACCGCAACCACTTTCACACTTAGAAACAATGTCTGACCAATATTCAATTGCTTCCTGAATAGCGGTTAAATTTGCTCTGGTTAAGGTTCTTGATCCAATGGTGTAACTCTGACCGGTTAAAACCACATCCAGAGCATCTAACAATGCATCAAGTTTCTTTTTAGCAACCTCATAAGGAATGCCTTTATATTTTTTTAAAACTGGCATTAGATAACTCCTTTAGAATATTTGCGGGTTTTAACTGGCTTTGATTGAATTACTGCAGTATTTGCATTTACCCCCTGAGCACAAAGCTGATTGAATGCAGGTCTTACTATTTCAATTGCAGCAGTTGCATATACAGCACAATCAAGTGCCTCATTACGCTCTCGTAATTTCTTCCATCCTTCCTTAACCCGTCCTTTTTCAAACTTACGTTCAAATACCTCAGCAGTTAACTGCTTGAAATATTCTTCTGTAAAGCCTGAATCACGTGCCATTGGATAATGCACATAGGCAGGGCCAAAATCATTAACTTTTAGGCGGTTAAACAGCAGTCTTTTACCTGCATCAACACCGACCACAAAAAGAAATGCTCTGTAACGGTTATTCTGAGAAGGTGGACCTATCAAGTCTTTACCTGCTACAGATGAGCCTTTTGAAGAGAATACGCGCGATTTTTCACGTGCTTTAGTGTACTGGTAAACAGTATCAGTCATGGAACCGTCACCAGAATCAACCAAAGTACATACAATGCGCAATTCCCTGCCATCCTGCAGATGGAAGTTTTCTATCAGTAAAATATCTAGCTGAGACCAGACTTCATTCTGTTTGGTGTCGCCAAAGAAAACCCTATGACAAACACCCCAGGATTCAAAATCTGCGCCCCATCCAAATACTGTTGCTTCAAGACGGTTCTGCTGAACGTCAACTCCACATGTAAGCATCAGGATTTCTTTAGGAAGACCGGCTTCAGGATAGAACTCTCTTCTCTGAGCAAGTTTTTCCCATAAGTTCAAATCAGCTTCATCTTCATGCCAAGGTTCACCAAGCTTTAAGTTGATGAATTCCTGAAGGCCTTTTTTATCCTTTTTATGATTGGCATCAACCCATTCTTCAACGAGATCGCTCAATTCAACCCATGGTGAACATAAAGACGTTAAGTGATAACCAATGGTTCTGGCTTCAGGGTTCTTAGGAATCCACACCCCAGATTCAAGCAGATAAGGATCAGGTTTTCCGTTGCCTCTTACTTTCTGATTGCAGTGAGGACACTCCATTCTGATTGAATCTTCAACCAGATCCCCCTGCTCATCATTTGACCAGTGAACATTACCCCACTCCATTTCAAACTGCTTACCGCAATGAGGGCAGGTTACAAAGAAACCACGCTGATCCGACTTCATGAATTCTTCATAGATTGTCGGACCGCCTTCACGCTGTTCTGTAGTTGGTGTTGAGACAAATACAATCTTGCGGTTAGTGAAATTCTGTGTTCTCTGAACTGCAAGCTTTAGAGGATCACCTTCCTGAGTTGAACCGTATCTGTCAATTTCATCACAAAGTAGTACACGTATAGGACGAGATGCCAACCCAGAAGGTGAATTGGAACCTACCATTGCAAGATAACCACCGGTGAAATGCTTCATACGGATAGTTGAACTTGATTTTCTTGAGCGCCCCTTTTCATCAGAAACTGTAACGCTCATTTTTTCTTTCAGAACTGGTGAAGCCTGAATGGTAGGATCAATACGTTCTTTGGAGAAGGCTTCAGCATTTTCAACAGTTGGCTGAATCATCATGATTGATGAAGGTTCCTGATCTATGTAGTAACCCATCACATTCATGAGCAGTTCTGATTTGGCAACCTGAGAAGCTGCCATAATCACAACCTTTTCAACGCTGTGAGATGTTGCCATATCCAGAGGCTCCTTCATGTAAGGAACTCTGCTAGTTCTCCATTTACCTGGTTCAGGTGATGTTCCAGGTGCTACAAAACGGTATTGATCTGACCACTCAGAACCAGTAAGCCTTGGTCTAGGCTTTAAAGTTTTATTTAGAGCGGTAAAAAATAGATTCATAGGCTTAAAATAGAGAAAAGCACAGACAACCTTCGATAATCATCTGTGCTTATTCATAAGGGATAATTATATGAACAGTAACTCTACAAATAAAACATTTACAAAAGAAGAACGAATAAATATTATAAATCGACTTATAAACTTAACAGAAAAGGAGCAAGCTTTACA
>ERZ1034871.919-NODE-919-length-16122-cov-8.807120_pt1 | contig 16122 bp, 11 predicted proteins | sample MGYA00520631_ERZ1034871 | MGnify/ENA primary metagenome ERZ1034871 (study PRJEB33766, sample SAMN09781721) | gut metagenome | biome: gut microbiome | host: Homo sapiens | place: Madagascar | study: EMG produced TPA metagenomics assembly of the PRJNA485056 data set...
ACGCGTCGCCCCCATTAGTGCTTGCGTTTCTTCAAGCACCAAACGCTACCGCCAAGCGCTACCTCTAAACGCTACCTCTAATGGGGGCGACGCGTCTCGCGTCGGAGAGTTTTTCAGCAGCCTCGTCTCTGCGTCGGAATAGAGAAAGGAGAGAATAACGCACGCTACTAAATAATAGCTGCATCTTTTCCCGAGGCGAGACGCCTCGCCCCCATTAGTGGTAGCGTTTGGTGCTTGCGTTCGTTCGTTAACGGTGTTTTACCGGACAGTTCCCTTTGCCAGAATGGCAAACAAGTTGAGATAATAACAAAGATGATATTTGAACTTTGTTATATAGAAGTGATAAGATGAAACAAAACAAGGGCTGCACCAACTTGGCGCAGCCCTTGATAGAGATATATGAACCGTTAAGTGTTCAAATAAGGATTACTGAATCTTAACAGTAGCACGACGGTTGTATGAGAACGGCTCGAGGTTCATTACACCACCCTTAGCTTCGGTGATGATGTTGTCGCGGTTAACGCCCATCTTAACGAGTTCGTTAGCAACAGTCTCGGCACGCTTCTGAGAGAGCTTCTGGTTGTATTCGGCAGAACCAGTCTTGCTATCAGCGTAACCAGTAACAACGATCTTAGAGTTGTTAGCCTTAGCATACTCGGCAACTTCCTTCACGTTAACGAGATCCTTGCGGCTGGCAACCTTAGCAGAGTTGATGTTGAAGAATACGCTTGAAGTAGTACCAACAAATTCCTTGGTGTTAACAACAGGCTGGTTCTTGGCGTTAGCAAGCATATCGCGCAGACGTGCATTTTCGTCCTGCTGCTCCTTGAGTGACTGGTTGAGAGCGTCCATCTGCTCTTTGTTCATAGCCATGAGGGCGTCAACATCGGGCACCTTGTCCCAAGTGCACTTGCCGAGGTTGTAAGTAACACCTACATCGAGGCGGAGATCCTTGTCCCAGTGCTTCATCTTGTTCTTCTTGTAGCCTGCCCAGTTGTCGTTGGCAGCCTGGTCAAGAGAACCTTCAGTAGCACCTACGCTGAGGTCAGCAAAAATTTGAACGTGCTTGCTTACGCGGAAGTTGTTCAGTAAACCTGCAGTGTAGTAGATGTCAGCATTCTTGCCGTTGTTCAACTTAGTTGATACACCGATACCTACATAAGGAATGAAGTTCCAAACGCGCTTTTCGTTGTAACCGCAGAACATGTTAGAGAGGTTGAACATAACGTCCTCGTGAACGTTGAGTGCGGTATAGAGAGGGTGGCTCGTTTCAGAGTTAACCTGCTTACCCTTGATAGCGTCGAACTTAGTACGAAGACCGATGCCTGGAGTGAACCACTTACCTACAGCTACAGTGAATCCGATAGTACCACGCTTGTCGCTGAATGGGTTGTTGCTAACACCATGCTCCTGTGAAGTGTAGTAAGCTGTACCAGATACACCAGCGCTTACAAACCAGTTAGCCCAGAATGAGTTGGTGGCCACACTGTACTTCTTGGTAGGAACTTCAGTGTCTTGAGCCATAGCCGTTGTGGTCGATGCAAGACCTACAAAGGCGAGTGCAATCATTAATTTTTTCATAATTAGATGAATTGAAACTATTAATAATATTGTATTTGTTTTGTTGTCGTTATGTATTGCGCGGCATTTGTAGGGGGCTACTTTTGCCTGCAATTCATTGCAAAGTTAAGTATACTTGTGTGTTTGACGCAACTTTTTGCGTGAAAAATAGCTTTTATGCCGTGATTTAGACTTGTTTTGTAAGGTGTATTGTGCGTTTTGGCGGCTTATGACACCTAAAGGCGCGTCTAAAACATTTTTTCGGGATTGATAATAATCATTGTGGGCGCTCCGTCGGGTGTGATGGCCGGTGACTCGCAGCTGAAAAGTTGGCCAATGAGTTCGCTCATTTCGGTGGTGGTGAGGTATTGGCCAACAGGCATGGCCACCTTGCGGGCGAGGGCCAGCGCAATGATGTGTCCGATGGTGGCGGCGGCATCAGCTTGCCCGGCAATGGCATCGGTCAGGATAGAGGTGACGAGGGCGGTAGGCGACAAGCCTTCAGTGCCGACGGGGGTGCCTGATATTTCGTAGGTGTTGGGGGCTGTGGTGGTGATGTCAAATCCCACCTCCTTGAGCTGCGGCATAATTTGTTCAAGCACAATGCCCTCAGAGGGTGACGTGGTGAATGGCTCGGGAAAGAGCATTTGCTGCGAGGGCGCTTTGTGTGCCTGCTGTTGCTTGATGTATCGCTCGTACAAGATGCGCATGTGCGCTTTGTGCTGGTCGATAAGCGCCAGCCCCGAGCTGATGCCCGTCACAATGTAGCGGCCGTTATATTGCAACAGGTCGGCGGCACTTTTGGCTTGCCACTCGTTTTGGTCGGGCAACGGCAGATTGTTGTAGAGTGCGTTGTCTGACGGTTGTGGGAGGGCATCGGGTGTGGCAGGCATGGTGTCACTTGCTGAGGACTCGTTGTTGTAATGACTCTCAATCTCAATGGTCGCTTCGCCTTGGTTGGCAGCTTGTGGTTGCTGGGCAGCCTGCCTTTGTGCGTTTTCGTAAATCTGCTGCCAGTCGAGTGGGGCAGGTGCGGGGTGGTGTGTGCGGTATGCTGCCGCAGAAGGGTTGTCGCTGCCATGTGGTGCAAAGTCATTGCTGCTGGCATCGGCCTGGCTTCCTGTGTCGAAGGGGTTGAATGCCGTGTTGACATGAATGGTTGGCGGCGCAATGGGGGCAGACGACGCATTGAACTCGTTGTTGAACGTTGGTATGTCGGGACGCCCCTCGGTGTTGAAATCGATGGCTGGCACGGCGCCATATTTGCCCAACGACTCGCGGACAGCTGCCAGCAGAATTTGGAATATGGCGCTGTCGTCCTCAAACTTTATTTCAGTCTTTGTAGGGTGAATGTTGACATCGATGCGTGCGGGGTCAACCTCAAAGTTGATAAAGAACGGCACTTGTTGCCCGTCGGGAATTAGACGTTCGTAGGCTGTGAGAATGGCCTTGGCAAAATAAGGGTGGCGCATGAAACGTCCGTTGACAAAGAGATATTGGTGTGCATTCTTGCGTCGTGCTGCAGCGGGCATGCCCACAAAACCGCTGATGTGTGCCAGGGTGGTGTCAACCTCAACCGGCACGAGGTGTTTGTCGATGCGGCGGCCGAATATGCCCACGATGCGTTGGCGGAAGTTACCACCGGGCAGATCGAGCATGACACTGCCGCCAGAGTGGAGCGTGAAGGCTATGTCGGGGTGGGCGAGTGCTATGCGCTCAAACTCGCTTGTGATGTTGGCCAACTCTGTTTGGTTGGACTTTAAGAACTTGCGGCGCGCCGGTATGTTGAAAAACAAATTGCGCACAGCAAAGTTGGCTCCGGCCGGACAGGCCACGGGTTCTTGGCAAGTGACCTTTGACCCCTCGATGCAGATGCTCGTGCCAAGGTCTTTACCCTGCTGCTTGGTGCGCAGTTCAACTTGGGCCACAGCGGCTATTGAGGCAAGTGCCTCGCCGCGGAAGCCCATGGTGCGCAGTGCAAACAGGTCGGTGGCCTGCTGAATTTTAGATGTGGCGTGACGTTCAAATGACAAGCGTGCATCGGTGTCGCTCATGCCACAGCCGTTGTCAACCACCTGCACGAGTGTCTTGCCGGCATCTTCAACCACCACTTGTATGTGAGTGGCGCTGGCGTCGAGAGCGTTCTCAACCAACTCCTTTATGACAGATGCTGGACGCTGTATCACCTCGCCTGCAGCAATTTGGTTGGCCACAGAGTCGGGCAGCAGATGTATGATATCACTCATATAAATATATATATAAGTAGGCGAAATTAGTAAACAAGTTAACGGGTTAACCCGTTGGCGGAATTTCAGGTTAACGGGTTAACAGGTTGACAGGTTAACAAGTAAGTATGCTTTACACCACTTATTATGTTAAAGCCAGAATGACAGGAAACTTAAAAAGCTTGGCAAACTTACCTGTTAACCTGTCACCCTGTCAACCCGTTTACTAATTCCGCCAACGCGGTTGTTATAATTTTTGAAGAGGAGCCTCGCGCCTTATGCTTGGCTTCAGAGTCGTGCCCTCTTTTTTGCCACGCCAGTTGAACACATCGTTAGGCGACAGAGGGCGTATGTAGTCAAACCACGCAAAGCCCGGGAGCTTTGTGCGGTCGGCAGGTGCCAGTCCGATGGGGTAAAAGTAGCCGTGCGAGGCTGGCGCCCATATTTTGTACAGCTTGCGGTTGCGCATAAACATGCGAGCCTGTGCGGTTTCGACATAGTTTTGGTAAAGGATTGTGCTATCCTTTTCGAGCGGGTAGTTCACCACCATTACGTTGCCTATGGCGCGGTTTTCCTTCACCTCGCCCTGCGTGTCGAAGTAGGTGCGCATTTGTTGTGATGCCACCTGGTTAAAGTGTGTAGAGTCCACCCGTTCGATGGTAAGTGCCTGGCGGTCAACGTAAATGGAGTCGAGCGTGGAATCATTCATATAGGCATTGATTTCCTCGCCCACTATTTGCTTGTTGTCACTCCACACAATGGGGTCGCGGTAGAGCGTCACCTTTTTGGTACGCGATGAGAACACCAGCGAGTCAGCCACCATTTGCATGTCGGTGCGGAAAGCGCGAGCGTGGAAATAGCCGTGCAGCACACGGTAGACAGAGTCCGTTTTGAGGTTGTACGAAAACATGCGCAAAGTGTCGGCATGCACATAGAGCGTATCCTTACCCTGTGAGTAGTCGCGTGCCAAGGCCCGTTTGGTGGCTATGGCCTCGCCAGTCAGTTCGTTGTAGCGGGCGTAACCGCCAGTGAGAATGTTCTTGTTTTTGGTGTCCTCGCACGACACGTTGCCGAGCCCCTCCATCACGCCCGTTTTCTTGTCGTAGTAAACCGTGTCACCCTGCATGATGCGGTCCTTGCCAAATGCTTTAGTCCCCTTGTACAGACGCACTTTTTCAGAAACCGTGTTATAAAAGCCATGCTCGGTGTAGATGCGGTCCTGTCCGGAATAGATGTTAGACTTGCCTACAATTTCAGCCCATTTAGTGATGGTGTTGTAATGCAGTGTGTCGGTTATCAGTTTGAATTTAGGGTTCTTCAGCTCCACATTGTAGTTAAACGTGGCCTTGCGTGTATCAGTATGATATTCACCCCAGTCAGATGTCAGGTGGTTGTTGCCGTCAATCAGTTCGCCGCCTTCAAAGTAATATCCCACATTATACATGCGGTCGTAGTTGAGGCTGTCCGTGCGCATTATTTGTTTGCGGTGCGTCATGACCACGTTTTTGCGCATCTCGGCCATTTGGGTGCTGCCGTCGTAGTGCAGTTTGTCACCTTTAAGTGTGAGCGTGTCGCCCTGCACGATGCGTACCCGTCCGAAAGCGTCAAACGTTTGTGAGTCATCATTCAGCACTGCGCTGTCGCAGTGCATCACCATGCCCGCGTGTGCCAGTATCACGTTGCCGCTGAGTCGTTGCGCCTTGTTCATTTCGTATTCAGAAAAGCGCAAATTATCGGCATGTCGCAGCACAATGCGTTCATTGTTATGAGTTTGTTTCTTTCGGTGTTGGTTGACATTGGGCAATGCGTATGCTGCACAGCCTGCCAATACTAATATATATAGGAGTATTTTTCTCACAATCATTTCTTTTGGGTGCAAAGTTAGTGCAAGGCGAGCGAAATGCAAAATGAAAGTCCCGAGACTTTCAATTTTGCATTTCCGAGCCGCTGCCTAACTTGCGCGAAGCGAAAGTGCAAGGCGAGCGAAATGCAAAATGAAAGTCCCGAGACTTTCAATTTTGCATATCCGAGCCGCCGCCTAACTTGCGCGAAGCGATAATAAAGGTCGCGAAAGTTGCAACAATGGTGAAAAAGTTATACATTTGCGTTATGATAGTATAGAGAAGTTTAATCCAAACCCCAAAGAACCATGAATATGAGAAAACACACACTTCTGTTATTCCTGCTATTGATGGCAATGCCAGTGTTGGCAGAGAACCGTTCGTTTCGGCAAGCTCGCGAGATAGCCGAAAGACATGCTGCAAAGAATGGAGCGCATATAGGGCTGCAATCGGTAAAGCGTGCCAAGGTGCTGAACAAGCAACAATCAACCACCAGTAGCCGAGGATATTACGTATTTCCACATGATGGTAATTGTGGTTATACCATCGTGTCGGGCGATGACCGAATGCCCGAAATCGTGGGCTATTCAACCACAGACACGTATAGTGAAGAAAACATGCCAGATGGCATGAAGCACTTGATGCAGGCCTATGAAGCCATGGCAACAGCATTGGCCAACGGTGATGCCAAAGTAGAGAGATGTTTGGCCGAGAAAGAAGCACTCGCGGCTGACTCCACATACCGGCAGCCCCGTGTGGCGCCATTGCTTGCCGATGTTGCTTGGGGGCAAAGTGAGCCTTACAATAACCTGTGTCCGATGTATGATGGTCAACGGCGTACGGTAACAGGTTGCGTGGCCACAGCCATGGCGCAGCTGATGATGTATTACAAATACCCCCAAACGCTCAAGAGCGACATACCTGCTTATCAAACCAAATCTTATCAGTTGGACATGCCGTCGGTGTCTGCAGGTGAGCGTTATGATTGGGACAATATGCTGCCACAATATTCGGGCAGTGCGTATACGGCAGCACAAGCCAATGCTGTGGCTAAACTCATGTACCATTGCGGACTTTCGTTCGAGGCCGATTACGGGCCGTCGACAAGTGCATGGTGTAGACCAAATGTGTTGGTAAAATATTGGGGGTATGACCCTGATGTGATAAGGCCTTTATATAGAGAAAATTTCAGTCTGCGAGAGTGGACAGCCATACTCGATGCAGAATTGCAAGCGTTGCGTCCGGTGTATTATAGAGGTTGTTCGACCACATCAGGAAGCCATGCCTTTCTGTGTGACGGTGCCGATGGCAACGGGTTGTACCATATTAACTGGGGCTGGAGCGGCTGGAGCAACGGCTATTTTGACATAACCGTACTAAACAGTGACTATAGTGGCGCCGAATCGGCTACAGCCCCAGCAGACGGTTTTAATTATACTTGCAGCATGATAGTGGGAATCATGCCCGATAATGGTGTGGCAGATGCCCCATTGATAGTAACTCCGCTGCTAACAGCTGATAAAAATGAATGGGTTGGTTGTGATTTACTCACCACCGAACGCGCTGATGCCAATTGGTCGTTCAGATTAAGCATTGCTGCAGAGTTTGCAAATTACGAGAGAACGGCATTCGACGGCTATGCCGGTGTGGGTTTGAAAGATGAGAGTGGCATATATTTGCCTTTGAGCACAAGCAAAATCTACCTTGGGGGTATGGGGGAAAATGGTTCATATTATTCCGAGCCGTTAAGATTTAAGATAAACTATTCTTTCCCCGAAGGACGTACCCGCATATACCAAATATATTCAACAGACGGCAATACGTGGCAACAATGTGGCAATTCTGACAAATTGTTCTACGAATTTGACGCCACAGATACCACGTTGCGTATGGTTGAAGATACCTTGGCAGCAAGTTTGGCGAGTGTAGATGAGTTTGTAGAGGGCTGTGATGCCAGCTTCAATCTGACAGCCAGCACAACGGCATGCCGCGAGCAAATGGTTATGCTGTATGTGTATGGCAGTCAGACTCCCGACAAACCATCTGAGTGCGCACAACCCCTCTATGTAAACATTCCAGCCAAAGGCCATGTGACCCGCCGCTTCGCATTACGTCCCCCTTCGGCCGGTGACTTGTATGTGTGGGTGTGTGATGAAGATGGTCGCGAACTTGTGTCAGCCCAAAAGTTTGAGGTGGCAGAAAGCCAAACACCAATACTGACTTTGGCCAGTAAACATGTAAACACCACAGCAGGCGATCTTGAAACAGAAAACGCCTATTTATGGGGCTATCGTACGGCTGTGCCAAGAGTGAATGCCGATGAGGCTGTTTTGACCTATAATGTACGCAATGATGGTGGCTTGTGCTATGCGAATGCTCTTTTGGTGTCTGTTGCTTTTAATAGTTCAACTCCAGATGGCGTAATTTCGAGCCAGTCTAAACGTGTAAAGCTTTCAGGCAACGGAGCGGTTACCACCTTGACTTTCACGCTGCCTTTAGCTGATTATGAAGATTTGAGGTCGCTGAGTTGTTACTTGACTCTGTATAATTCTTCTGAAAGTGCGGAAATAATGGATTTAGACGTGTCAGAGATACCAGAAGTGAAATACTACATGGTCGATAGTCCAAACTGGTATTGGCTGCAGAAAAGTTCAGACTTTATGTTTTACATTGCTGGGGCCCCCGTTGGTGTACATCACATTCAGGTAAAAGACAACGGTCTCACCGTGCAAGGTGGGCATGGCTGCATGATGCTGATGTCGAAAATGCCCCGAAAGGTAGGCATCTACAATTTGCAGGGCCAGTGTATAAAACACGTTGCAGTTGAGGCTGGTCAGCAGCAAAATATCAGCTTGCCTTCAGGCATTTATGTGGTCGAAGGTAAAAAGGTAATAGTGTATTGATCTAAGTTCGAGCAAAAAAATGATGTGCAAACGTGTGCGTGGTAAATAAAAACGCACACGTTTGCTCCGTTTATGCACGAAAAGTTGTAAATTTGCAGCACAAACATATAACTATCTCATTAAAATGAAGATAAAGGACGTCGCTGTGACCCTTGAACGGTTCGCGCCCCTGCCGCTGCAAGAGAGCTATGATAATGCTGGCTTGCAGATTGGATTAACAGAGGCCGAAGATGTGTCAGGGGTCTTATTGTGTCTTGACGTGACAGAGGAAGTGATATGCGAAGCCGAGCGTCAAGGGTGCAACCTTATCGTGTCGCATCACCCGCTCATATTTCGCCCGTTGCGCCACATCACGGGGCAGACACAGGTGGAGCGTTGCGTGGCCATGGCCCTACAAAAGGGAATAGCCATATATTCAGCACACACCAATCTTGACAACGCACCGGGTGGAGTCAACTTTATGATAGCCGAAAAGCTTGGGCTCGACAACGTGCGCTTTCTGCAACCTGCGGCAAATGGTGCCGGTGGCAGTGGGGTGATAGGCAACCTGCCGAGTGCCGTATCCCCCGCCGAGTTTGTCAAAACATTGGCCTCAACCTTCAACGTCGAAGGCGTGATGCACAACACCCCCACCATGAACCAGGTCCACACCGTGGCGTTGTGTGGCGGGGCAGGCGACTTCTTGCTCGACGAGGCGGTCAAGCAAGGGGCAGATGCCTTTTTGACGGGTGAAATGAGCTACCACCGTTATTTTGGCCATGAGCACGAATTGCTCATCGCAGTGCTCGGGCACTACCAGAGCGAGCAATACACCATAGAGTTGTTGCACCGCATACTGCACGAGGCACACCCCACGCTGCGTGTGCTCGAAACAACCATAAACACCAATCCGATAACAATAAACTAAAACATACAATAAAGACTATGGCAAAGAAAGACGTTGCGGACATGTCCGTTGAACAGAAGTTGAAGAACCTTTACCAGTTGCAAACCACCCTGTCGGAGGTTGACCGCATCAAAACGCTTCGCGGTGAACTCCCCCTTGAAGTGCAGGACCTTGAGGACGAAATTGAAGGTTTGACACACCGCATTGGCAAGTATAACGAGGATATCGAAGGCTTGCAAACAGACATTGCTGTCAAAAAAAATAAGATAAAAGAGGCACAGGAAGCCATCGACCGCTATAAGAACCAGCTTAACGATGTGAAGAACAACCGTGAGTATGATATGCTCTCAAAGGAAATAGAATTCCAGGGTCTTGAGGTTGAACTTCAGAACAAGAAGATTGGCGAAGCTCAGCGTGCCATCGACAGCCGCAAGGCCGACGTTGAAAATGCCAAGCATCAACTTGAGGAGCGTCGTGCCGACCTTGACATGAAAAAGTCTGAACTCGACGACATTACAGCCGAGACTAAGGCCGAGGAAGAGAAGCTCCGCGAAAAGGCCAAGAACCTTGAACAGACCATCGAGCCCCGTTTGCTCGCAGCCTTCAAGCGCATTCGCAAAAATTCGCGCAATGGTTTGGGCATCGTTTATGTACAGCGTGATGCTTGTGGTGGTTGCTTCAACAAAATCCCGCCCCAGCGCCAGCTTGACATTCGTATGCGCAAAAAAATCATCGTATGCGAATACTGCGGTCGTATCATGATCGACCCCGAATTGGCTGGTGTAAAGATCGTAAAACCCGCCGACGAAAAGCCCAAGCGCCGTTCGCGCCGCACTGCTACAAAGTAAGTAGTGCCAGAGGGGAGGGTGGCAAAGCAGTGCTACCCCTCGTCATAAAAATAAATAACCATTAAGCCGTTGGTGCTAAATAGGTCCAACGCGTAATAACAGGCAGTAACTCAAGGCGATGGGGCACAGGTGATGTACAACACTTGTACTCCGTCGCCTTGAATGCTTTTTAGTAATTCACTACATGAAAATACAGTCAGCCGATTTCTTGGTGAGCAACAGCCGCGCCGACCAATGTCCGCAGTCCGATTTTCCAGAGTATGCCTTCATTGGCCGAAGCAACGTGGGCAAAAGCAGTTTGATAAATATGCTCACCGGTCGCAAAGCATTGGCCATGACATCGTCAACGCCAGGCAAGACCATGCTTATCAACCACTTTGTTATAAACAATGAGTGGTACCTTGTCGACCTTCCAGGTTATGGCTATGCCAAACGTGGACGTTACGAGGTTGAAAAACTCAAAAAGCTAATCAACTATTATGTACTTCAGCGCCAGCAGCTCACCTGTTTGTTTGTGCTGATAGACTCGCGTCTTGAACCACAAAAAATAGACCTTGAATTTATACGTTTCCTTGGCGAAAACGGCGTGCCGTTCGGCATCATCTTTACCAAGGCCGACAAGCCGAAGCGTGGCGAGCTCAAAAAGAATGTGGCACGATTTTTACAAACCCTGCACGAGGAGTGGGAAGAACTGCCTCCCTATTTCATAACCAGCAGCGACACCGGGCAGGGGCGCGACGAATTTCTTGATTACATAGAGCAAATCAATCAAAGTTTGAAGTGAAGTTGCATCTCTTCTCATCAATCAAGGCACAAAAGTTCAGGGTGGCACTCATCGTGTCAGCCCTGTTCATTTCGGCCGCATCGCTCATCTATTCGCACTATCTCACGCGTGCCCTTTATGTGGAGGAGGTGGGCAAAATGGACGTGTGGGCACAAGCCATGCGCTCGCTTGCCACGACTGATGAACACACCGACCTCAACCTCGTGCTCAAGGTCATTAACAGCAACCACACCATACCCGTGGTAGTGACCGATGCGCATGGCACCATACTCACCCAGCGCAATCTGCACCCCGAGCCTTCGGGGCCCGACTCCCTGCAGCAACTCCAACAAGCTGCAGCCCGAATGCGGCAGCAAGGTGAGGTGTTGCGCATGGACCTTGCCGCCACCGACAACGCACCGCACGAGTATATATACATAGCCTATCAAGAGTCCGTGCTCCTGCGCCAGCTCACCATCTACCCGTATGTGCAGTTAGTGGTAGTAGCCATCTTCTTCGGTGTGGCGGTTGCAGCCTTGTTGGCAGCCAAGCGTGCAGAGCAAAACCGTGTGTGGGTAGGGCTGTCGCGCGAAACGGCGCACCAGCTTGGCACCCCCATATCTTCGCTCATGGCGTGGAGCGAAGTGCTGCGCGAGAGCTATCCTGATGATGAACTGCTGCCCGAAATGGACAAGGACATACGCCGGTTGCAACTTATAGCCGAACGATTCTCAAAAATAGGTTCGGCCCCCGAACTGCAGCGTCAGGACGTGCGCCCCATTGTGCAACAAGTGGCAGCCTATTACGACCGTCGCAGTTCGGCGCGTGTACATGTGCATGTCGACCTGCCTGCGGTCAAGGTTGAGGCTGCAGTCAATGCTCCCTTGTTTGAGTGGGTTATCGAAAATCTGTGCAAAAATGCCATTGACGCCATGCAGAGCGGTGGTGAACTGACCCTTGCGCTGCGTCGCAATGTAGTGATGCACCACGGCCACCCCTATATGCAAATATTGGTGTCCGACACAGGCAAGGGCATTCCGCACAAACGTTTCAAAACCGTGTTCACCCCCGGCTTCACTACCAAGCGGCGAGGGTGGGGGCTTGGCCTCTCATTGGCCAAACGCATCGTTGAAGTGTATCACCACGGACGTATTTATGTGTACGACAGCCAGGTGGGCAAGGGTACAACCTTTGCCATCGAATTGCGCGAAGACGTGGGGTAAGGGGCGAAAGGTAGGGGCGTTCAAAATAGGCACCAAAAAACGAGACCATTTTTGGGGGATTGTAAGTTGCAGCGCGTTTCAAGCAATTTACAATCCCCCAAAATGCTTTTGCTAAAGAATCTATTTTGAACTATTGCAGTCCGGTAATATCACTCACGGATCACACCGATTGCACGGATTCTTTCGCTCGTGCTACGTGCTTTAGCACCACGGAGATGACGGATTTGACGGATTTTGTGAGCATTGCATGCTCACTTCGCTATTAGCTCGTTGCTGCGGATAGGTACATTACCACATAATCTGTACTAACGTATTTCGCCACGGGTACGTTACGGGCAAATGGCAAAGTGAGCATGCAATGCTCACAAAATCCGTCAAATCCGTCATCTCCGTGGTACTAAAGCGCGTTGCACGAGCGAAAAATCCGTGCGATCCGTGTGATCCGTGAGATATAATATCAGAAAGGTTTTACCGGGCAGTAATAATCGTTAATAAACAGAAATTGTGTTATAAAACATACGTTTGCTACTTTGAGTTGTCAGAATAAAGGTGTAATTTGCGCCCGAAACGTCGGAGAAACGCTCCGAATGTGTGTTCAAACAACAGAAAAGTCCATGTCGCAGCATACATAATTACGTGTTATGCGCAGATTGTGGCAAGGGCTTTTTCTTAAATCCCGCAAAAACACCATGAAAGTCTACAATTCGCACGAGATCAAAAACATTGCCCTCCTTGGTAACGATGGCTCAGGCAAGACCACGCTCACTGAAGCCTTGCTTTTTGAATGTGGTCAAATAAAACGTCGTGGACGCATTACGGCTAAAAATACGGTGTCGGACTATTTTCCCGTTGAGCAGGACTATGGTTATTCCGTTTTCTCTACAGTGTTCCACACCGAGTGGAAGGGTAAAAAACTCAACATTATCGACTGTCCGGGTTCGGACGACTTTGTAGGTGCAGCACTTACTGCCTTAAATGTAACCGATACAGCATTGCTACTCATCAATGGCCAGTTTGGGCCAGAGGTGGGTACGCAAAACCACTTCCGTTACACCGAAAAACTGCACAAGCCCGTCATATTCTTGGTTAACCAGCTTGACTCTGACAGTTGCGACTACGATACCGTAGTTGACGACCTTCAGAGCATTTATGGCCAAAAGGTGGTGCCCGTGCAATATCCAGTCAAGACAGGGCCAGACTTCAACGCCCTAATTGATGTGATATTGATGAAAAAACTCACTTGGGGCCCCGATGGCGGCGAACCACAGCTTGAGGACATACCGGCCGAAGAAAAAGACAAGGCAGAGGCCATGCACAAAGCCTTGGTTGAGGCCGCAGCCGAAAATGATGAGGGACTGATGGAGAAGTTCTTTGAAACAGAACATCTCACCGAGGACGAAATGCGCGAAGGCATACGCAAGGGCATGGTTACGCGCAGCATCTTCCCCGTATTCTGCGTTTGTGCGTCGAAAAATATGGGCGTAGGCCGACTCATGGAATTCCTTGGCAATGTAGTGCCTTTTGTAGACGAAATGCCCGCAGTGCATAATACACGTGGCGAGGAGGTAAAGCCCGACCCCGCCGCTCCCACTTCTATCTATTTCTTCAAGACAGGTGTCGAACCCCATATTGGCGAGGTGCAGTACTTCAAGGTGATGAGCGGCACCGTGCACGAGGGCGACGACCTGGCCAATGCCGACCGCGGCTCGAAGGAGCGCATGGCACAGATATTTGTGTGCTCGGGCGCCTCGCGCGAAAAGGTTGAGCAACTCCAGGCTGGCGACATCGGTTGCACGGTCAAGCTTAAAGATGTGCGCACTGGCAACACACTCAATGGCAAGGACTGCGAGAACCGTTTCAACTTCATTAAATACCCCAATCCCAAATACACCCGTGCCATCAAGGCTGCCAACGAGGCCGACACCGAAAAGATGATGGCTGCCCTCAACCGCATGCGGCAGGAGGACCCCACTTGGGAGGTGGAGCAAAGCAAAGAGCTGCGCCAGATATTGGTGCATGGCCAAGGCGAATTCCACTTGCGCACACTGAAATGGCGTTTGGAGAACCTTGACAAAATTCCCGTAGAGTTTTATGAGCCGCGCATACCCTACCGCGAAACCATCACCAAGGCCGCACGTGCCGACTATCGACACAAAAAGCAGAGCGGCGGTGCTGGTCAGTTTGGCGAGGTACACCTCGTGGTAGAACCCTATAGCGACGGTATGCCCGACCCCACAGTCTACAAGTTTGGCGGTCAGGAAATTCGTGTCACCATCAAGGGCAAGGAAGAAATACCCTTGGAGTGGGGTGGCAAACTCGTGTTCATCAATTCTGTAGTAGGTGGTGCCATCGATGCACGCTTTATGCCAGCCATACTGAAGGGCATCATGAGCCGCATGGAGCAAGGACCGCTCACAGGCAGCTATGCCCGCGATGTACGTGTGGTAGTGTATGATGGCAAGATGCACCCGGTTGACTCTAACGAACTCTCATTCATGCTTGCAGGCCGCAACGCCTTCAGCCAGGCATTCAAGGAGGCTGGGCCAAAGATTCTCGAACCCATCTACGATGTAGAAGTGTTTGTGCCGGCCGACAAGATGGGCGATGTCATGAGCGACCTCCAGGGTCGCCGCGGCCTGATTGTGGGCATGAGCAGCGAAAACGGTTACGAAAAGCTCCAAGCCAAGGTGCCGCTCAAGGAAATGTCAAACTATTCTACTTCACTCAGTTCGCTCACAGGCGGCCGTGCTTCGTTCATCATGAAGTTTGCCAGCTACGAACTTGTGCCGGGCGATTTGCAGAAGAAACTCATCGAGGCGCACGAGGCCGAAGGTTGATCGGTCTTAGGTTCGTAAGAGTTATTTAAGAACGACTCTGTCATAAAACAAAACGATATAAACGACAATAGAGACAATGGTGACAATACTGTCAATCGTTGTCTCTATTGTCGTTATAATAAATGCCATTGCTGTCCGGTAACAAGCACCAAACGCTACCTCTAATGGGGGCGACGCGTCTCGCGTCGGGATTTTTCAGCAGCCTCGTCCCGCGTTTCCCTATGTTATTTTGTGCTTTACGGGACACCTATTTTCACAACAGCTTTACTGGAAAGAGATAAATATAATTTGTCTGCACTCTGCACTTTCTGTCTGCACTGCGTTGATAATCAGCGTGTTTTGGCGTGTATACAAACGTGCAAAGTGTCTGCACTCATCTGCACTCATCTACACTCATCTGCACTCGTCTACACTCATCTGCACTTGTCTACACTCATCTGCACTTGTCTACACTCATCTGCACTCGTCTACACTCATCTGCACGAAATGGGTATTTGGCTTTGAGGGGTGAGGCGCTATTCTCTGTAATGGGAGGGGATGTTTATGGTAACGGGAGACAGAAAAATCAAATTCTCCGACAAGAAATCCGCTCGCCCTATACTCAATTTTGTGAGTGATATAGTGCAGCCAACTGCGGGTGCAAGTGCACGGGATTGTGCATTGGTGTGCAGGAAGAGTGTAGATAGCGTGTATGTTAAAAGTGAGGTTGTCTACACTCTTAAAACTGTTGATTTATAACGACTTATGTGCGATTAGTGCAGAGTGTAGACAAAAATGCTTTTTATAGTTCTTTATTGTAGTCTGGTGAACGTAACCGTGCGAACGGACTCAAGCACCAAACGCTACCTCTAATGGGGGCGACGCGTCCCGCGTCGGTTTTTTGCAGCCTCGTCCCGTGGGAAAATGCGATGTTTATACACGAAATAAAGGCTCACAGACAGCACTGGTTACACGCCTGTCTGTGAGCCTTTCCCTTAAAATCCGACGCGGGACGCGTCGCCCCCATTAGTGCTTGCGTTTTCTATCAGATTGACAG
>ERZ1034871.921-NODE-921-length-16089-cov-32.129163_pt1 | contig 16089 bp, 21 predicted proteins | sample MGYA00520631_ERZ1034871 | MGnify/ENA primary metagenome ERZ1034871 (study PRJEB33766, sample SAMN09781721) | gut metagenome | biome: gut microbiome | host: Homo sapiens | place: Madagascar | study: EMG produced TPA metagenomics assembly of the PRJNA485056 data...
AAATTCTACTCTTATCCGAAAAAGGTTTTTTAGATATTTTAAAAAAAGAAAAAGCAACTTTTTGTTACGGAAAATTATTGCAAGAGTTTCAAAATTTAACTTTCAATGAAGCCATAGATTTTCTTTCAAAGCACTCCGAATTACTACGTACCCCCATTATATTTGACTCAACTAAATTAGTAATTGGGTTTAATGAAGACGAAATTCGAACATTTCTTTCTCAAAATTATCGAAAATTAAAATTGAAAAATATTATACAAAAATAAGTTTTCTTCCCAAAAACTATTAACAACAAAAAAAGATAGAATATTTTCCATTTTGTCTATCTCATATATTAATCGCAATAAAAATGAGTATTTATGACAATAATATACCAAAAACATAATGTAACTTAAAAAACAACCCAGATTTAGATTAGCACATTTCAAATATTTGAGAGTTTCTTCTGTAGCATACAGCATATGAAACAGATGCTAAATGACTTCTAAAACTTCACGAATAATTCTTGCAAACCCACCTTTGTCACAATAAACATATCAATTTTTACGCTGACTGAATATTTTTTGTTCTAGTCTTTCTGTTGTTTCAGTAATTTTTTTCTACTCCTGCAGTTTTTAAATTTTCAATTTAACTTTCTAATTTTGGTTTATTGTACTCACTCGAGTGTATTCAAACTTCATAGTTTCTCTTCTACTTTGTAATCCTTAGTTATAAACCGTTATAATCTCTTTTATTTATAGCATACACAAAAATCAGCTCAAAATTGTTAAGTTATGAACTTATAAATACTATACAATATATCGTTAGCAATACATTTAAAAAGAAGGAATTATTATAAACCAACTTAAATTTTTTTGTATCAAATATTTGAACGAACATCTAATTATATGATGTTTGTCCAAATTTCACTAATATAAAAAATAAGTGATGAGTTCTTTATATAGGTATAGAAAAATATATTATTGACATATTATTATATTATGAGTATAATGAGTATGAACGATGTTCATATTGGAGGAGAAATGAATAAAGCTGTAACTTCAAAAGAATTATTAATATCTTATTGCAAGGAGATGGTTAGAGAAGATGGAATTTCCGAAATAAATATCCGTTCTTTAGCAAATAAAAGTCAAATATCAGTTGGTGCAGTATATAATTACTTTTCATCTAAAGAGGAACTTTTATCTGAGACAATTTGTAGTATTTGGTCAGAGATATTTCATTTTGAAACTGAAAGTTATGCATTTGATAACCTTACAGAATGCTTTAATTCCTTGTTTTATAGTATAGAAAAGGGAAAAGAACTCTATCCTAATTTTTTTACGGAACATACATTGGTTCAAACACAAAAAATTAATGAGGATACTATGACTTTTGACTACTGGGGGTATATCAAACAAAGTTTGGTAGATACGTTGAAGAAGGACAAAAGCGTTAGAGAAGACGTTTTTAACAATATTCTTACTCCTCGATATTATATTGATTATATTTTTGTACTATTTCTGCAAGTCATTGTAGAACCCATGCCTAAAGAAGGTTTTTTAAAATTAGTAAGTAACTCTATTTACTAATTTATTTTTACAACAATATAAACGTTGTTCACATAATTCACATAATATTAAGAAAGGAACACTATGGTAAGAAAAAAAGCTTATTGGGCTTAGCGAGTCTAGTATGGATGATAGCAGCTTTCAACAGCTTTCAACAGGTTTCAACGTTTTTAAAATAGGAATTGATACTTATATAAATTATATAAGTGTAATAAATATTATATTATATTATCTTTTCTTGTTTTTGGTGTGTTTTGGTATATGGTTTTTTTATAAACTAGTTGTGAAACATACATTGAGAATAAAAAATTTTCAACAACCTAAACAGTATTTTTGGAAATTTTTGATATGAAATCTTTTATTATAAGGGCAGTAATGATGACTGGAGGTGTTACGATAAGGATTTTTCATTTACTTCCTGAACAGTTTATTGCTGTATTTTATAGTGGATTAGGAGCAGCCTTATTTCTATCCGGTTCACTTTTTGGATATAACTACTTAACAAACGAAAGAGAGAATTAAAATGAAAAGAGTTATGAATTTATCAATTGTATATTTCATATTGGCAATGGTAAGCGGAGTATTTTATAGAGAATTGACTAAGTCTAATGAGTTTATGGGACACACAACCCTAAGTGTACTACATACACATATACTTGTCTTAGGAACTGTTGTTTTTCTTTTCATTGCTTTACTGTTTAAAGCAACAACTTTAAAAGAAAACACATTATATAAAAAGTTTTATATTTTATATAATATTTCCTTTCCTTTACTAATTATAATGATGGGAGTGCGAGGTAGTTTACAAGTACTTGGAACTACAGTTAGCAAAGGATTAAATGGTATGATCTCTGGAATTTCAGGAATTAGTCATAGTGGTATCACTATCGCATTTTTGATGTTACTTATCGCGATAAAAAAAGAATTAGTTAAAGACTGAATGGGAGGAGGATATGTCTCAATTATTAATTTTAGCTATATTTTCAATGATTCTCGCTTTAATATTTTACACTACAGGGGTTTTCGCAGAAAGAAAACAAGGGAAACTTAAAGTATGGCATGTAGTAATTTTTATTTGTGGTCTAATATTTGATACTTTAGGTACAAACCTCATGAGTAAAATATCAGGAAATACCTTCGCTTTCAACTTACATGGTATCACTGGACTGACAGCATTGATATTAATGGCATTTCATGCACTATTTGCTATTATCGTATTGATCAAAAAAGATGATAATGCACAACAAGATTTTCATAAGTTCAGTATATTCGTCTGGGCTGTTTGGCTTATTCCATTTATCATCGGTATTTTTATCGGCATGTCTTAATAAGATCAACTACAATTTTAAAATATAGTTTTAATACTTCAAAAATACGGATGTATACTATTACAACAAATATAACTCAAAAAATACCTGCCAGAGTAACCTCTGATGGGTATTTTTATTAGCTAGTAGATAAAAAATGACAACAAAAAACTCAAAACTGTTAAGTTATGAGCCTCTTTGTTTTTTCTAAAAAGTTAATAATTTTCCTAAAAATACATTATTGCTCTTAAATATTATTATCTCAAAATTTCAATTTTGATTTTTTGTTGTTTGCGATCGTTTGCTTCAATATATAAGTCGCCATTGCTATATGTAAAATTTTGATAGGGGTCTTTAAATTCTGTGAAGAATTCAGATTGAAATACAGAGCTATACTTTCCGAAATGGACAACTGCATAATTTGTCTCAATTCTTGCAAAAATAACTAAATTACCATCAAAGACAACTTCATTATCTCTTTTAATTCTAACTCTTTTTTCTTCACCATATTCAGATGAACGAATGTATGTTCTAATAGCTTCCATTGATTTAAATCTTTCTTCCATTGTTTTTTTCACAACTTCTCCTTATTACTTATTAAGTGAATTTTATGCTCAACTTCCTTGACCTTCTATAAATCCTATTATAACAGAAAGTGAAAGCGGATATTTGGAGTATACTTTGTTGTCCGTTTGAAAAGTATTGCTGGATCTTAGAGTTTCTTGAACTACGATTTATCAATATATCAATATATTAATAAATTTAAAAACGAAAAATAATTTGAATCAGTTAATTGACCAATCCAATATTAAGTTTTGGTTACAAACAGTTTTTTCTATTGACCTACTTATCTCAGACTGATATAATATTCTTAGATACAGGAATGATATTCGCCGTATTGCCCCTCGCGGATGAGATCTGGCGAGCTTTTTTTTTGCACTAAATTAAGAAAATAGTTGAATTAAATTAAAAAAGAAGTATTTCTCAGGAGATTACTTCTTTTTTAATATTTTAAATGACTGATTGTTTCATATCTAGTTTTCTCATCTATTATTGACTTGAATTCTATTACCTCATCATCTGGAAATTTTAGATTTAAAAAGTCCCCTTCATTCAAGCCATCATCAGTTCCTATTACACCAATCTTTTTGTATTCTTTGAGACGTGTTTCTCCAGAAATCATGGAACAAAGCATATCAACTATTTCAAGCCCACAATGGCTTGGTATTAAATCATGTCCAACTTCTTCCTTTCTAATGAATCGAATCTCGTCCAAAACTTCACTAGCTGTTTTTTCTCTCACATTATCACTACCAACTGTGATTGTATGATTATATGCTTTTTTTAAATCAGTACGTGCATCAAATTGTTTTCCATCAGCATCAAATCTTAATTTTGTATATACTCTATTAGGTAACATTTCATCTAAATACAGATCTGGGGTTATAGTCTCATTTTTCAAAAGAGAGAGCATTAAGGAATCTAAATGCTTACGCATAGCTACATATGGTACAGCATTTAATAGTTTTGGTGCAACATTCCTACTTGCCTTTGTAATTTGAGGTATATTATATTTGGGCCTTTTTGATAGATATTTTTGTTTTTCCCAATAAAAATCTGTATGTACAATAAAAAATTCACTCTCTTCTAGTAGTGTTTTTAGTTCTTTAAAAAAGTTTTTAATTTCTCTTCAGAAAATTTTCCATTTACTACAAATTTAGAAAAACCTATACTTTCTGGGTTTCTATTTTCAATGGAGATCAACTTTTTATATTCTACGAAATGCATAGCTTTATCACCATCCATATCATATCTAGTTCTAAATTCAGCCCACTTTTGCTCAAATATTTCTTGATAATAACTCTTTTTAAAAGTAATACTAGTAAGAGAATATTCTTCGAAAGAATATTTGGTTTTTATTCTTTTCATGCAATCTGTTAAATAATTTTTTTGCACTCATCTAAATATGTATAATATAAATTATTATCATCATTATTCATGTTTATATCCCTCTTAAACTTCTTATTAAATTAATAAGACTAATAACTAAATTATAGCAAATTGCTCTTATAAATAGTTCTATAAGAGAACTTTCAATATATTTAGATTTTCCGAAATTTTCTATGATTATAAGTTGCTCTGCTTTAAAACATACTTAATATAAATTATGAAAAAAATCTCATGGTAGCAATGTCATGAGATTTTTAGTTTTATTGTTGTTTACTTTACATGATAAATAATTCTTAAAACACTTCCATTCTAAGCTTTTAAAGAATTATTTTTCTGTTCCATTCATGATGTATCTAGCAATATTATCCGCATCGCCAAACATTGTTGCTGTATTCACATTTATTTTATCAAGTTCCTTCAATATTTCCTTTTTGAATTCTCCATCAATGATAATTTCTTCATCAAAATTTGCTTTACATTTTATCATCTGTCTTGAAGTTGTTACTGGGGGTTTTGTTAAATCTGACCCATCCCATTCTATAACTCCTTTCTTTTCAAAAATTGATTGAAAGAAAAATGCACTTTGTTGACTTAAACCTCTTTTAAATGTCATTACTGGACGAAATAGCAAATTGGGAACATACTCCATGACAGTATTGCTTATCGTTCGCTTACTTGACATATTCCCAATTGGGCCTCTCATATTAATATGCGCTATTAGACATTCTAATGATATAAGATACTCTTTTACTTCTAGCGAAAAGTGTCTATATTGTTGGTTATAATAATCATATCTTTTACTTTTTAGGGGGTGAAGAAAGTCAACAGTATTAAGTTTGTTATATTCTTCTTCTGGAAATGCATAGTTTTGTAAACCCTTATACATTGTAAAACATAAGGTTACATCTTGTCTTATACTTTCCAATAGTTCTGTTAATTTACTTTGCTTATCCAAAAATAAACTATCCTCATTTGACCAACCTAAAGAGTTAATTCCCAAAGATTTACCTTCATCTATAAAACTGTTCCTATATTGTTCAATTATTTCTCCAAATTTTATTAACTCTTCATTTTCAAGGGCAGTATAAACTATATCTTTTTTTGTTTGCTCAAGTATTAGACTAATCTGATTAATGAATACTTCCTCTAAATCAAAACTAGGATACCTATTAAGAAGGCTCGTTGCATCAGCATAGTCATTAAAAATAAAAATATGACCATCATCAACTCTGTCCTTGAATGTTGGCTGACAAGCAAAATAAAGTGCCACCAAAGGATTTGATGTGATATCTAGCAGTCTTGTCGCTAATCCGCTATGCTGAGCAAATGGAATAAGAAAGTCTGGATTCTCTAATAATGCCCCTTCACTTACCTTTCGGTTAAACAAATCAAGTCTTTCTGAATATAAATCGTAGCCTATATCATCACGATTAGCTTTCGCAACACAAGATGATTCTCCAAAATCTTGACATTCTCCTCGATAGAAAGAAGTTTTAGGATTTTGTGCTGTTATATCTAAATATTCTGCTAAACTTGTTATTTTTTTCATTAAATGGGTTCCTTGCTTTACGTACTCACTTTATTATACAATTTTATTTCCTGATATTCAGGATATATTGAAACTTCCATATAAAAAACTTCCCCCAAGTAGGAGAAGAAAATCGAATTGTGTACTTGAAGTATATCAAAAAACCCAACAAATGTTGAGATTTACCTAAAGAACAGGATTCTATTATAACATAGAAAATAAAAGGCTTGCAGCCAATATAAGTGTGTTATAAATGTTTATCCTGCCAGGAGTTCCATTTCTCTTAAATGAGACATTTTTCTTCTTGCATCGACTCTTCTTTTTTCCTTTGGGATAAACTTTCTAATATTCTCACTATCATAGCCTAACTGCACTCTTTTTTCATCAAAAATAATAGGGGTACACAGTAATTCTAGATGGTTTTGTAAAAAAGACAGTGCAGATTCTAAAGACAATTCCTCGATACTCTTCACAAGCCACTGGTATTTAGGATCTGTCTTTTTCTTACGACCATATAATGCGGAAAGTCCCTCTTCTTCTAGGCTCAATATTTGGATCAAAATGTCACGAGTGAGGTTGAAAGGTTGACGGCTGATATTGATTTCTTCATAATTAATCTCATGATTATCTAGCCACCGTCTCGCACTCCGACAAGATGTACTGCTATTCTTTGTGATTATCGTTACCATTCTCTTCTTCCTCCTGCTCTTCTATAAACTTCTTCTGCGCTTCAGATAACTCTCCTGTCGCAAAAGCGCCCCACTTCATCATCCCTCGGTCATGATAAGTTCTGATGGCTTCATATTCACTGTATGAACGGTCTACTGTCATATGCTCTCACCTCCTGCTGCAGCGTGTCCGCCTATCATTTTATGTCTCTCTAATACTCTTGAACCTGAAGCTAATGCACTTGCTTTTTGTATGGCTGTGAAGTCAAACTTCTCTCTGATTTCATCTACAGCTCGCTGCAGCGCTTCTTGTTTGCTCACTTGCTTATCACCTTCAAGCATGGTTTCAAAGAGTGTAAGTTGCTTTATATTTTCGTCTGATAAATGAAAGCCCCCTATCCCAATTTCTCTTACCGGCCCACCCTGATACTTTGAAGAGAACATTCTTAAGGCTTCATTTTGAATCACTAACGTGCTTTGTGTAGGGTCTATTTTACAGGACACTTTAATCGATGGCGCATTGCTTTGATAGGCGTGTCTGACCCATAAAGAAAGTCCCCCTGCTAGCTTCTTTCCCTTACGTAATCGAATGGCCAAGTGTTCTGCCATTTCCTTTATCACAAGCACGATCTCTTCTCTTCTTTCATAATCCCTTGGTAAAATCTGACTGTTGCTGTAACTCTCAGATTTTTTTATGTGCCTGTCACGTACATTAGTTTCGTCGATGCCGTTGGCATGGAAGAATTGCTGAAGTCCAACCACTCCCATTTTCCTTTTGATAAGTTGAGGGTTGGGATGTGCCAGGTCTTTTATCGAATAAATACCAAGCTTATTCAATGTTCGCTCTGTGGCCTTGCCTATTCCCCAAAAGTCGGTCATCTTTGGGATTGTCCATATCTTATCAGGGACATCTTCATAACGGATAAGGGCTCTCATGTTCTTGTTGTGTTTAGCGTAATTATCCATTGCAATCTTTGCAAGCAAAGGATTATCCCCCATTCCAACAGTAATATATAAGCCAGTACGTGCAAGAACTTCCCTCTGCAGCTTTTGTGCCAGTCTATCCATTTGTACATACTTGTCTTTTATATCTGGGTAGAAAAGATTTAAGGACTCTGTGACATCCATAAAGGATTCGTCAATGGAGTAGGAGTGAATTTCTTCAAAGGAAGTATATCCTGACAGTATCTTTTGCATACGTATATTTTCTTCAATGTACAAGGCCATTTGAGGTGGAACAATGTGCGTACGTTTTGCCCAACTCTCTATAAAAGCTACATATTCAAGCGTTGGTTCTGTACGTTGTCCATGAATATCTGTATGCTTTTCATACCACTTTTGATAGTTAAACTTTCTTGACTCAATTAAAAAAGGCAAATCACGTGCTCGACTCACATTTGATTTACCGAATACTTCTTTAAATTTGGGGCTTGATGCCAGGATAAGACCGTATGAATTGTCTGACCTGCTCATGACACATAAAGAAGTTGTTAAGGGATGTAACTTCCTTTGAACACATTCAATGGATGCATAGTTTGATTTGACATCCTCAAAGAAGATAGCCCTGCGTGGCTCTTTATCATAATCAATCCTCATCTTTTTTTACTCTACATCTGTATAATTTCACCATCATAGAGTTCAGCTAAGTAACTTGCGACTTCTTCATTCCAAGTCATGGCAAAGCTGCGACTCCAAACTGGAACTGACAGATCTTCCTTTCTATTAATATCTTGTTTAAAGTTTAAATATTGTCCTTCTTCATTTTTAACTGCAAATTTAATAGCGATTCCTCCTATCTGTCTTTTAATATTATTGTTCTATTTATAAGTTACTTCAGTATCTTCGTAAAGTATCTTTATTAGCTCTTCACCATCATCAATCATCATTTTTACCTTTTGATTAAACTGGTCTTTGAACATCGGATAGACTTCTAAAAACTTCAGCATTGCTTCATGTGTTCGAATAATTAATGGGATACCTTTTCGTGGTAAACCTTTTTGCATTCTATAAAATAAGTCTATATCTAAAATAAATTGAGCAATGGATATATCTCTAACAAAAGGGTCAACTTGTCGTAAAACGGTACGTTCACTAGAGCAAATACAAAACTGATTCTTCTTTTTTCCAGTTGTATAATAAATGCCTGTCGGATATTCCCCCACAAACTTATACATTCCCTTTGTTTCCTTTTCCATGAGCTTTAAAAGCATAACAAGTAAATCTTTTGAATTTTGAATCTTGAAATGATCTATCTTCTAAATATTTGTTACCCATTATAGTCCTCCACTCAAACCCTTTTATTGATTATATCAATATTATATTTTACAAGAAATAATATTGACATTTCCAATATTTATGACATTACATACACATACCTACATAAACATATAATTGATAATGTTTTGTGTTTAGGCATATACAAAAAAACCATATACACATATGTGTATATGGTTAAACGTATAAATGTATTGTTATACTTAAATATCTAAACTTGTTATTATATGCATATAAATCACAAACACATGATTATGTTAGTACACATATAAAAGTATGTGTATGCTCTTATCCATTATACTCATCTATATATTTTTTGAAAATACGATTGGCTATTTCATTACGACTTTTTGTCTCTTTTTTTGCAATATCATCCAATCCTTTTAGTACTGATGGATAAACTAAAAGTTGAACTCTTTCACTTTTTGTCTCTGCTGCAGTTTGAGTTTCTGCTAATTTTCTTTCTAGTTCTTGAATTTTCTTCTCATAATCAATGTTGTTTGTATCTTCTTTAGTTACAGTGCCATTTTCTTTTTTCTCTTCTAAATTACCTAAAAAGGCAAGTGCTGGATTATCAGTTGTAGTTTTTCCAAAATTCTTTTTTGTTGCCATTGTTATTATCCTTCCAAATATTCCTCAATAAATTTTCTAATATCATTCGTTACATTAGCATTGGGAGCATACTCAAATATACTTTTTTTCATTGCCTGAGCTTCAGCAAGTGCTACTGCATTTCTAATAGATTGGTTAAATATCTTTGTATCGAAAATACTTGTAAGTTCATCTAGTTGTTCTCTAATTCCTTTACTTAGCAGCAAGCGACTATCATAAAATCCGAGAAGAAAACCTGCGATTTTTAAATTCTTATTTGTATATTTTTGAACTGGTTTTATACTATTCGATAGTAAACCAATTCCATTTAAGCTATATGAATCTGCTTTAACAGGGATAATACAATCATCAGAAGCAGTTAATGCATTCATAATTATTGTAGGAGAAGCAGGAGGAGTATCCAAAATTATAAAATCATACTGATCTTCAATTTCCTTTAAGGCTTCAGCAAGACGATAAGGTTGGTCTGGTTTTCCTTGTAGTTCAAAGTCAATTTGCATCATGTCTGGAACTGAAGGTATAAAATCAATATTACCAACAGTATAAATTGTATCTTTGATATTTTTCTTTTGCATAAATACATCATAAATACTATTTTCAATATTTAAGATGCCGTCTGGCATAAGAGTATAAGTAGTGTTTTGTTGTTGGTCTAAATCTATTAGTAATACTCTATAGCCTAACTCCGCAAGACCAGAAGCAGTAAATTGAGAGTCTGTACTTTTGGCAACTCCCCCTTTAAAATTTACAAATGATGTCTTTCTTGCCATTCTTTTCTCCTTTTATATTGTATATACATATAATTATACACATAGTTATATGTGTTGTCAAGAAATGTGTATATTACTTTAAACACATGTTTATATACACGTAAATATATATGTATATTCATATAAAAACTCCCTATATTACTAGGGAGTTGTGAGATTTTTATATTTTTAAATAAGAAGAAGTAGTTGAATATTTTAAATCTACTATTTTCCATTCCAAGGACCATCCATCGGTATTGGAGGAAGCTCAGGCTTTTTAATATCACAAATAATTTGATATTGTTCTTTAAAATAGTTTAAGTAGGCTCTGTACTCTGAATATCTATTACCAAAAAGAACAGAAGGTTTTAAATTCGTCAATACTTCTGTATTATCACGCCATTCAAAAGCTTTCATTTCTTCAACTTGCATAAGTTCTTCGACAGGTACACCATTTTCAAGTAGAGATAATATTGGCTTTATTAAGTTTTTATCTTCAACGTCAAAACATATACTTTCAGAATTTTTAGGTACAAGTTGATAAATATATTTTTCAGGGTTATATTCAAAACGTATGCTATGTAAATAATTTAAGTAACTGATCACTCGTTTAGCATCTTCGTAATAATCACTTTTTTGTCCTATAGAGTTTGGTTTAACTACTGAAGATAATTTATTATTTATTGATAGGTCATCTTTAAATGGTTTGAATGTAAATTCAATAGCATTTATACTTTTTCCTGTTTTATAAAATATATAATCTAAATTCTGAACAATTTGTTTTCCATCTGGAGTCTTTAAACTCCTTATTTCCTCCATAGCTCGATCTAAAAACTTCTTACGATTAGTACGATAATCATATGCATTTCTTGAATCTATAGCTTCCTCTTTAGGCATCCATATTTTCAGTATTTTTTTATCAAAATCATCAATACGCATTTTTGTACCTCTTGGAAAACTTCGGAACTCGCTTAAAAATCTATAAACACGTTTCGTGTATTTCGAAACAAAGCTATAATGTATTTCCCTACTGAATTGTAAATGCTTTACTGTACGCCAATCTGTAGAGTTAATTAAATCATATATTCTTAAGGGCTTATCTAGTTTATTACCTTTTGAATCTATTTGAAATGGACTTATTTCTTCCGTTGACACAGTTAAATGAACCAAGCGTTTAGTTCCATCTACGCTAATTCTACTGAATAAGGGGAACATATCCCAAGACTTCGGAGTCCCATCACTATTTGTTTCAGTAACTCTGTAGTATGCAAATTCTTTTAAACCAAGACTTACAAGAGCCATTGCATTATCCAATTTTTTACCAGAAAATAAGTCAATTTTTCCTGATTTACGCTTTATATACAAACCGCCAAGTTCAGCTAACTCCTGGAAAGTAAAGGTCGCAACTTCATTTTCTTTATATCGATCACGAAGCTCACCTAACAATGAATATGTTACATTTTCTGTTTGTGCATTTATATCATTAGTCATAAACATTTCAGGAAGTTGTCGACTGTATTTTATATCAGCTCTAAAATTCTCTTCTTGATTATCAAGTTCAGTGTTGTCGTACATAATTTTGTAACTCCTATCGTCGTAAAAAAAGTGTACTTTTTCTAATTCTTACTATACTATGTCGTAAAAAAAGTGTATCTTTCTTAAAAATTGTCATTTTGGACAAAAAAATTAATAAAAATACCTTGTTTAACTATGATAGTGGTACACTATTTTTACTATTATGCACTATTTTTACTATTATGTCAATCAAAAGTACACCATTTTTACTATTATAAAATTAAAAAGCACTTTTTTTACGACATTAACCTCCAAAGTACACTTTTAGGATGATTAAGTACATTTTTAATACTATTAATACACTTTTAGGATGATTAAGTACACTTTTAGTACTTTTAAGGTACACTTTTAGGATTGCTGAGTACACTTTTAGTACTTTTAAGGTACACTTTTAGGATTGCTGAGTACACTTTTAGGATTGCTGAGTACACTTTTAGTACTGTTGAATACACTTTTAGTACTATTAAGTATCTGTAAACCCGCATGGTTAAGCCTTAAAAAGAGCCCTTAACTGTAACTGTAATTGTAACTTATATAATATAATTATAACTTATTATTCTTAATTAAAGTAACTGATATATTTTTCAAAAAAAAACTAAAAGGAGCTTTTGCTCCTATTTTTTTTATTTTTCTATTGGAGTAAAATGATCTACAACTTTTCCAATAATTCTAGGATTCTCACTTAAGGGAATATATTTATCAGGAAAAATTAAATTACCATCTCCGTCAATAGAATCGTTCAAAGAATGAAGCACTAAATATTTATCTTCAATTCTGACTGATTTTATATACGCTTGGCCACGTTCAACATCATCAACTGCACATATCTGACCAGGAAAATCAAGATAATTTTGATATTTAATCAAAGCAACTTCGCCATAATGGAAATCAGGTTCCATAGAATCACCCTTTATCCAAACTGCTTTATCATATGCAATGTCTTGGTCCCAATATACAGTTTCTTTGTTTTGAGAAGAAGTATAACCTTCACCATTTCCTGCAGATAAAGCTTGTTCCTCTTCAACTTTGTAGGGGATTAATGCAAAATGAAGTGGTAATATATTATTTTCTTTTTCTTGCTCTTCTAATTGTTTTTTTGCGTATGCTATTGTATTTTCTTGCCTAGCATTGCTGAGCTTCTGGTATACAGGTAGAATTTCAGTATTATTTAAATAGTCTTCGGAGGTGTTTAAAAGTAAACATATATCTTTTAATATTTCTGGTCTTGGAAATCCTTGACCTTGTTCATACTTCCGATAAGCCTGCTTTGAAATTCCTAATTTTTTTGCAAAAGATTCCTGAGTAAAACCGTTCGCTGTCCGTAATTCTTTAAGTCTTGTTGCGAAAAAAATAAATTCCACCACCTTTCTCTTGACAAGTACCACTAAAAAGTAGTACAATGATTTTACAAGGTATATGAGAGACCTTTCTTTAAAAAATATAGAAAAAACACCTTTATCATTCAAAACAAAAGTTAATGAATGAAGGTGCCTGTCTCTTAAATTCTCATTTGAAATGTTGAAGAACAATTTAAGTGAAAAGACCTAAATTAAATATCGTCAATACGTGCCTTGATGCACCTTGCAAATGAAAAAATAAGCAATGTAAGATACTGCTATTATACCATTTGTTAAGAGGGAAATCAACGGCTGTGTTTTTGCATGCTTGGTTTCTCTAAGTCATGCAAGCGTTAAATTCTTAACGCTTTTTTTGCGGATAAGGCACTCTAAATTTTAAACGGTGAATATGAATTTAGAGTGAAAGAGGTTCAAGTCCTCTTGTCCGCTTTATGTGGTTGCTGCCTGCTTAGGCAAGTGGCCGCATTTACTGCTTTGTATAATAGCTTTTTGCGGTTTATATCTCTCCACGCAAACCCTTTTGAAGAGAGAGTAGGTTCGACTCCTGCCAAAGCAATTAAAATCCAATATTCATTTCATAAGGCATTCTGAGCTTTATGGAAATTGTTTAATTCAAAAGGGGGAATTGAGGATGAATATAAAGTCTAAAGATTTTGTTTTAATGCCAAGGCATTTAAGAAAATTCAATGGATCAACGGTTGAAATGTTTGGAGATGAAAAAGGACAATTAATATATCCTTATGTATTGGTTTCTCGAAACGGAAAAAAATATCCAATGTCAATTGAGAACAGAAAAAATTTTAAACTCATTCATAAAGTCTACCAAGATAGAAAAGTAGTTGCTGAAAGAGTTCATCGTAAATCTGATCTGCGTTCTACAGGAAAGGCATAGATGAATCATGATAGTATTAACGCTGGTAGTAATTACTGTAACTGTCATCATATTATTTCTATTAGCTCTTGATTTCGCAATTTTTCTAGGAGATATTGTGGAAATTGACGATTATAGAGAAATAGTAATACTTTTATTTTTGCTCTTTCTATTAATCAGTATTGGCGTTGTATCATGTTTTCTCTAAAAAATTTAAATAATATACGTTATAAATCAGAAGGGTATGATTTTGACAGAATTAATAATAGACAATTTTGCAGGGGGCGGAGGAGCTTCCACAGGGATTGAAATGGCAATTGGTCGTTCCGTTGATGTAGCGATTAACCATGACCCCAATGCGATTGCAATGCATGAAGTGAATCATCCAAACACCAGACACTATTGTGAGGATGTATTTAATGTTGATCCAATAGAAGCTACACAAGGGAAACCAGTGGCACTATGTTGGTTCAGCCCTGATTGTAAGCATTTTTCAAAAGCGAAAGGTGCAACACCAGTTTCTAAAAAGATAAGAGGATTGGCTTGGGTTGCCGTTCGTTGGGCAAAAGCAGTAAAACCTCGTGTGATTATTCTTGAAAATGTTGAAGAATTTAAAACATGGGGCCCACTGTTAGAAACAGAAAAAGGTACTTATCCAGACCCTGAACATAAAGGGGAAACATTCGAGAAGTTCAAACAAGAACTGGAAAAGTGCGGTTATAAAGTAGAGCATAGGGAACTTAGAGCTTGTGATTATGGTGCGCCTACAACAAGAACGAGACTCTTTCTTATTGCACGTTCAGATAATCAGCCTATTGTTTGGCCAGAGCCTACTCATGCTCCTCAGGATAGCCTAGAAGTTCTCTATGGCTATAAGAAACCTTATGTATCTGCGAGTTCTTGCATTGACTGGTCATTACCTGGGCAATCCATCTTTGAAAGAAAAAGACCCCTTGCAGAAAATACAATGAAACGTATTGCAAGAGGGTTTAAAAAATTTGTACAAGATGAAGCGAATCCTTTTATTGTAAGAATAGGGCAAACAGGGTTTGGGGGTGATAAGTTATCTTATTCTCTCAATCAGCCTTTAACGACAATCACAACTAAGGCAGAGCATTTATTGATTACACCAACAATCATGGTGAACAATACAAGGCATTCAGGAAGTAGTTTAAAGAATCCATTGCCAACAATAACGACTGCAGGTAATCAAGCTTTAGTTTCTACTTTTTTAGAAAAAGAAGAAGATACTCTAGCAGCATCCTATCTCGTTAAACATTATGGGGGCAATTATTCAGGTGCAGGGATTGATTTAAGAAATCCTACGGATACAATCACACAAGTAAACCATCATGCCTTAGTGCAAGCCTTCTTGATAAAGTATTATGGTTCAGATACTGGTCAAAGACTTAATGAGCCACTTCATACGATTCCAACTAAAGATAGATTTGGTTTAGTTCAAATCAAAAACGAAAATTATCGCATTGTAGATATAACAATGAGGATGTTACAACCTCATGAATTATCTAAAGCACAAGGCTTACCAGAGGACTATATCATTGATAAAGACCCAGAAGGTAAGAAAGTAAGCAAGGCAGTTCAAACAGCGAGAATCGGCAATATGGTCGTTCCTCAATGTGCTAAAGC
>ERZ1034871.922-NODE-922-length-16036-cov-16.753770_pt1 | contig 16036 bp, 10 predicted proteins | sample MGYA00520631_ERZ1034871 | MGnify/ENA primary metagenome ERZ1034871 (study PRJEB33766, sample SAMN09781721) | gut metagenome | biome: gut microbiome | host: Homo sapiens | place: Madagascar | study: EMG produced TPA metagenomics assembly of the PRJNA485056 data...
CGTTATTACTAACGTGTGCTAGGAGGTTTTGGCTTAACTTAATAGCATTACCCTCAAGGGGAAGGTGCCCCGCAGGGGCGGATAGGGGGACTATGGTATGAAAGACAGAAGGTCGCATAGTGGAAAGAGAGGCGCATTTGTGCTGCTTGCGAAAGCATCTGAGTGCCGCCTTTTTTTATTGGGCGATGCCCGAAAGTGGTATTCAAGTCATGGGTTACCAGTCATAACAACGATACGAGTAGGCCCTTGGAGACGGAAGTCCCGCAGAGGGACTTCCGAGTTTGGCCTAATCCAAAGAGGCGCCTAGCCTGCCCATTAAGGCGCCTTCCTGTGAGGCCAAACGGCCCGCGCCAAAGGCGCAGGATGGATCCACGAAGCGGTGTGAAAGACTATGTGAGACTATCCGTTTCCCTTAAACGTCATCCCGACCGAAGTGGAGGGAGCTTTTTTGCAGAGCGGTAAATCGTGAGTGAGAGAAAGACGAAAAAGGAAGCACCAAGGTGTTGTTTGAGTGAGGGTGCATGTGTGCATATGGCGGCAGTGCAATAAAGATCCCTCGGCTTCGCTCGGGATGACGGTGCTTGGGGAGCGGATAGGTTCACAAGGGTGGTGTGCCGCCTTTTTAGAGAATGGTATTCTCGTATTACGTAGCAACAGAAAAAGCTTGTCAGAGGGGATCGTGTGACAGACGGCGAAAGGTAGTTTGTGTACGATTCTACAGCGTTTTCGGATAATGTTTCAGGATAGTGGAATAGTTCTAGAAAATTGATTTTAGATAATGCTTAAATTTAAAGTTTAATATAGACAAAAATCGGGGGGGGAGTACAATTAAACCATATTAAAACGCTTTCCCATGGATTCTGCGTTTCTACTTTTTTAGAAAGCGTTTGTATTAGGAGGAATTGGTATGATGAAAAGCAAAAAATTAATTTCGGCAATTTTGGCTGCTGCATCGATCGCAGGGGGTGTGGTTGGCGTGCAGGCACAGACTGTGGAAGGTCTGGAAAGTAAGGTAGATTCTTATACTTCTCGTGTACAGCAGGCAGAAACAAGGATCGGTACCCTTGAGACAAAAGTCAAAGCTCTTGATACTACGGGTATTGCCGATAACAAAGCTAAGATTGAAGCAGAAGCAACAGCTCGCACAGATGCAGACAAGAAGCATGATGAGAAGATTAGTGCACTGGAAAAGAAGACAGATAAACACGACTGGAAGATTGATACACTGGAAAAGAAAACCGGTGTCAATACTCCTTTGACCAATGGTGCTACTAATCTGAGTGCTGGTGTCAATGAAAATACCAGAAAAATCGATGCAGAAGCAACGGCTCGTGAAAATGCGGTAACTGGATTACAGAGTCAGGTTACTACACAAGGTGCGCAGATCTCTCAGCTCCAGAAGGATATGGCGCAGGATGCGATGGATCGTGCCAATGAGATGGGCGATCTTACTGCCAAAGTAAACAAGAAGGCTGATAAGGCCGATGTCGAAGCGAATAAGAATGATATTGCTTCTAATGCAGCTGCTATTAAGACAGAAACTCAGAAACGTGAAAATGCGGTGAATAAGTTGCAGAATCAGGTCACCGTAGCGACTGGGCGGCTCGATAACGTAACGAATAAGGTTACACAGAACGCGGACGCTATCGGAACGCTCCAGGAACAGGTCAAAAAATCTGGCGCTGCCTACGTTGCGAAACAATCGGAACAGATTGAAACAAATAAGAACGATATCGAAACTATTTTCGGTCAGCTGGATCAGGGCGCTTATAATCAGAAGGATGGATATGTTGTTAAGAAAGATGATACCATCGGTGGCGCGCTGAAAAATCTCGATAAGAATGCAGACAAACAGCATTGGCAGATCGATGCACTGGAAAAGAAAACCGGTGTCAATACTCCTTTGACCAATGGTGCTACAAATTTGAGTGCTGGTGTAAATGTAAATACCCAGAAGATCGAAGCAGAAGAAAAAGCTCGCACAGATGCAGACAAGAAACATGATGAGAAGATTAGTGCACTGGAAACGAAGACAGATAAACACGACTGGAAGATCGATACACTGGAAAAGAAAACCGGTGTCAATACTCCTTTGACCAATGGTGCTACTAATCTGAGTGCTGGTGTCAATGAAAATACCAGAAAAATCGATGCAGAAGAAAAAGCTCGTAAAGAAGCAGTTAACGACCTGAAGAAAGCAGACCAGCAACTGCAGGATAATATCAAAGCAGAAGAAGATCAGCGCATTGCAGGCGATAATATGCTGAATAGCCGCATCAATCAGGTGGAATCCGATGCAACTAAGGGCATCGCCAAGGCATCCGCTCTGGCTGCACTTCACCCATTGGACTATGATCCGGACAATAAATTCGACATTGCTGCCGCAGGTGGTTTTTATAAAGGCGAGAATGCATTTGCTCTGGGTGCATTCTACCGTCCGAACAGAAATGTCATGCTGAGCATGGGAACGACCTTGACCAGCGGTGATAATGCTTACAATGTCGGTCTGACCTTCAAAATTGGTAAATCCGGTAAGCACACGGAAGCTGGTCTTACCACGGCTGACCTGTACGCAATGATCGGTGCTATGCAGGACAAGATGGATCAGCAGCAGAAGAAAATCGAAGAACTGGAAGCAAAACAGGCTAAATAATCATTTCCCTGGAGGCTTCGAAAAGGCTCAGATAAAGTCTGGGCCTTTTCGTGTACATAGGGAGGCTATCCGATATATGATTCTTCTCTATTTATTCCAATAGCACCCATCTAGTTGTTTTTGAAGACCTACTATGGCAAGCAAAAACACCAGTCTTTATGGCTGGTGTTTTTTGCTTGCTGGCATGTCATCCGCATCGGGGGCGCTGCCGTTTTATAGGAGGGCAGGTCATTTGCTCTGTAGCCACCAGTTACCAGTTTGTGTTACGGGAGAGTGGTCTTTCCTGCAAGGCACGCAGGCTCATCCGCTGTCAATCACGCACAAAAGCGTGCCCTGTGCTTGGGAAGGCGATATGAGGAAATGCTCCTTACCCATTCCTTTTTATTCCGCTGCGTGAGCCAACCTCCGCCCCTTCGGGGCACCTCCTTCCATAGGAAGGAGGGAGAGCCATGTCCCTGCATAGCTTTCCCATACTGTCATTTCGAGCGCAAGCGAGAAATCTTTTTCGTTTGCGGTCAATAAGAAACGGGAGGGCATCGGAAAACGGGAAACACGGTACTCCATACGCTACTTCCTGCGCTCCGGGATCACGGCGTTTCATTTGGGCATTAAAAATCCCCTAAAGCAGTTTGGTTATTTACGTTGTCTGCTTTAGGGGGGATCATATCAGTGTGAGGGCGCGCTTTTGTGCGTGATTATTTTCCTGTATCACTGTTCGTACTTCCCGTCGATGTGCCGAAGGAGGAGTAGGTGACGCCATTAAAGGTGCAGGTGACTTCGCCTTTGCTTCCTACGGTATAAGCACCGGCACCCGTTGGCGGTTCGGGGACTTTTTTCAGATAGCCGTTATCGCCTGCGAGAGTGGAGAGGTCGGTGGGGTAGGTGCCGCCTTTCTTGACGTGGTAGACTTCCATGGCGGTGCCGATGGTGGAAAGATCAGACTGGATCTTAGCGACCTTCGCTTCGTCGGTCATGCCGATGAGGTTCGGAATGGCGACAGCGGCGAGGATGCCGATGATGGCGACTACGATGATGAGCTCTAAAAGCATGAAGCCTTTTCTTTTCTTGATCGTTCTCTTTTCTTTTTCCATGGGACCTCCTTGCTGTGAAGTGACGGGGGAATCGTTTCATTCATTATGCGCTTTCCGTTTTTGATTTACCAATATGAAATGCGAATGTTTACTCGGGGTATCGGTGAGCAAATTAGATGAGAGGGGATTTTTCCGGAAACGCTCATCCGTGAAGATCAGTACCTCTTCTTGGTGAATCGTCATCGCTCACTGGCCGCTGGTCCCCTTGCATTTTTCAAAGCACAATGCTAGAATAAGCCGGAACGAAGATCCTGAAAAAGTCAATAGAAAAATTGACGCATAAAAACTTTTATATAGCGTAAGGTAATTTCTATAAAAGAAAATGAGTGATATGCATTATAGAAGAAATCTTTATGTGGGTTTTCGTGAGAATCATTGCGGATATTGACATTGTGTGATATAATTTTTATTCGCAACGGTTCTTTTAGTAGAGTATATATAATAAGGTTGTGCAATGCTTCCGGAGGCAGGCAGGGACTCGATGATTGGTTCGATTTCCTGCTTCTTTTTTCCGGGAGGAAGAAAGCCATGTTTTTTTATGAAAGGGTGAGGCAAGGAATGCCGAACAGCAAGATGTTCAGACCTGTCGTGGTGGGGAAGAAGAAGAGATACACCTATGCCAGATCGCAGGAAGTACTGAAGATGCCCCATTTGCTCGATCTGCAGACGAAGTCGTATGAATGGTTCTGCAAGGAAGGGCTGAAGGATGTTTTCGCAGATATTTCTCCTATCGAGGACAGCGCTAAGAAATGGGCGCTGCACTTTGGCGATTTCTATTTCGGCAAGGGCAAGTACAATATCGAACAGTGCAAGGCGAAGGATGTGAACTACTCCGCTCCGCTGTACGTGAAGACGCGTCTGGAAAACAAGGAAACCGGCGAGCTGAAAGAGCACGATCTGTTCATGGGGGATTTCCCGGTCATGACGGACACGGGCACATTCATCATCAATGGTGCCGAGCGTGTCATCGTATCCCAGCTGGTTCGTTCCCCTGGCGTATACTACAAGCGCGAAAGAGATGCTTTCGACAAGGAGATCTATACCGCGCAGCTGATCCCGAACCGCGGCGCGTGGATCGAGCTGGAATCGGATCCGGCAGGCTCCGTCTCCGTCCGTATCGACCGTAACCGTAAGATGCCGGTCACTGTCCTCATCCGTGCGCTGGGCTACTCTTCCAACGAAGAGATCCTGGAGCTTTTCGACCATGATATCCACATCGAAAAGACGCTGGAGAAAGACAGCACCACGGACAAAAAGGCTGCTCTGATCGAGATCTATCACAAGCTCCGCCCGGGCGAACCGGCTACCGAAGATAGTGGTACGACCCTTCTCCATAATTTCTTCTTTGATCCGCGCCGTTATGATCTCGCGAAGGTCGGCCGTTACAAACTGAATAAGAAGCTGGCTTGGAAGAACCGTCTCCTCGGACACAAGACCGAAGGCCCGATCGTCAATATGGAAACGGGTGAAGTGGTCATCGAAGGCAACAGCACCATCGATGAAGAAGCCATCGCAAGAATCGAAGAAAGCGGTGTATTCTCTTCCTTCGATCAGGTCGAAGTGATGACCCAGAAGGATGATGGCACTCCGGTCAAGGTGATCTGCTCTTCCGGCAACCGCGAAGACAATTACCGCACACTGGAGATCTGTGATATCATCGCCTGCATTGACTATCTCCTGAACATGATGCAGGGCTATGGCAAGAGTGATGATATCGACCATCTGGGAAACCGCCGCGTCCGCTGCGTCGGTGAGCTCCTGCAGAACCAGTTCCGTATCGGTCTCACCCGTATGGAAAGAGTGGTTCGCGAGAGAATGACCACCCAGGACCAGGATAAGATGAGCGTACAGGCGCTCGTCAATATCCGCCCGGTCGTAGCTGCTATCAAGGAATTCTTCGGCAGCTCCCAGCTGTCTCAGTTCATGGACCAGACGAACCCGCTGGCAGAACTCACACATAAGCGTCGTCTTTCCGCTCTGGGACCTGGCGGTCTTTCCCGTGAACGTGCAGGGTTTGAAGTCCGCGACGTACATTACTCCCACTATGGACGTATGTGCCCGGTAGAAACCCCTGAAGGTCCGAACATCGGCTTGATCTCCTCTCTGTCCAACTACGGCGTCATCAACAAGTACGGCCTCATCGAGACACCGTACCGTCTGATCGATGAAAAGACACACACCGTCACTGACAAGTGCGAATATGTCACTGCTGACATCGAAGAAGACAAGATCATCGCGCAGGCGAGCGAACCGCTCGATGCAGAAGGTCATTTCGTTCATAAGAATGTAGCGAGCCGCCGCGGCCCGGACGTACTCGAAGCAGAACCGGACGAAGTCGTGCTGATGGACGTATCCCCGAAGCAGGTCGTCTCCATCGGTACCTCCCTCATTCCATTCCTCGAACACGATGATACGAACCGAGCTCTGATGGGTGCGAACATGCAGCGTCAGGCTGTACCGCTCCTGCGTCCGGAAGCACCGCTCGTCGGCACCGGCATGGAATGGGTCGCTGGTCAGGACTCCGGTGTCTGCATCCTCGCTAAACGTGCCGGCACTGTCGAAAGAGTCACGGGCCGCCAGATCATCGTTCGCGCAGAGAACGGCGAGCTTGACACCTACGACATCATCAAATTCATGCGTTCCAACCAGTCTACCTGCATCAACCAGCACCCGATCGTATCCAAGGGCGACCGCGTAGAAGCGGGAGACACGCTGGCCGACGGCATGGCAACCGATGGCGGCGAACTCGCCCTCGGCCACAACGTACTCGTAGCCTTCGTATCCTGGGAAGGGTACAACCACGAAGACGCCGTTCTGATTTCCGAACGTCTCTGCAAGGATGACCTGTACACCTCCATTCATATCGAAGAATACGAATGCGATGCCCGCGACACGAAGCTGGGCGAAGAAGAAATCACCCGCCAGCTGTCTTCTGTTTCTGAAGACGCTGTGAAATACCTCGATGAAAACGGTATCATCATGGTCGGCGCTGACGTCCGTCCTGGCGATATTCTGGTCGGCAAGGTCACCCCGAAGGGCGAGACGGAGCTGACGCCGGAAGAACGCCTGCTGCGTGCGATCTTTGGTGACAAAGAAAGAGAAGTCCGTGATACCTCGCTCCGTGTACCGCACGGCGAATTCGGCAAGGTCGTCGATGTCAAGGTCTTCACCCGTGAAAATGGTGATGAGCTGGCACCGGGCGTGAACAAGCTCGTCCGTGTCTACATCGCCCAGAAACGTAAGATCCGTGAAGGCGATAAGATGGCAGGCCGTCACGGCAACAAGTGCGTATGCTCTCGTATCATGCCGGTCGAAGATATGCCGTTCACACCAGATGGCCGTCCGGTCGATCTGGTACTGAACCCACTGGGCGTACCGTCCCGAATGAACATCGGACAGATTCTGGAAATTCATCTTTCCTGGGCCTGCCACATGCTCGGCGAAGAGATCCATGCGGCTATGGCAGCCGGTGTCGGTTCTCCGGAGTATGAAGAAATGAAGCAGCGCCTGATCGACTGCGGCTATGATTTCGAAAAATACGGCATGCCGGAACCGACCGAGTCCGGTATCCATATCGCGACCCCGGTCTTCGACGGCTGCCGAGATGAAGACCTCGCAGCGACCCTGAAGGCAGCAGGCCTTCCGGCTGGTGCGAAGACAGACCTCTATGATGGCCGTACCGGCGAAAAACTGGATAATCAGGTCACGATCGGCTGGAAATACATGCTGAAGCTCCATCACCTCGTCGATGATAAGATCCATGCCCGCTCCACCGGCCCATACTCCCTCGTTACCCAGCAGCCACTGGGCGGCAAGGCACAGTTCGGCGGTCAGCGTTTCGGCGAAATGGAAGTCTGGGCGCTCGAAGCCTACGGCGCGGCTTACACGCTGCAGGAAATCCTGACCGTGAAGTCCGATGATGTCATCGGTCGTGTCAAAGCCTATGAAAAGATCGTCAAGGGCGAAAACATCCCGAGCCCGGGCGTACCGGAATCCTTCAAGGTCCTCATGAAGGAACTCCAGTCCATCGGCCTCGATGTCCGTATCCTGAATGAAAATGGCGACGAAGTCGTCCTGAAAGAGCTCGATGAAAGCGATCTGGAACAGGGCTACGGCGGCGGACAGCCATGGCATAAGGATGAACTGAAAGAAGCCATGGAAGGTGATGATGCCGTTTCCAATTCCAGAAACGACATGGAAAGCCACATGAATGGCGCCATCGAAAACGCCGGCGATGATGTCGCATCCTTCAATGATACACTCGAAGCAGAAGCCAATGCACAGGCTCCCGTAGAAGCCGGCTTTGGTGAAACTGATCTTGATACAGAACTTGGCTTTACGAATGACAGCCAGGATGACTGATTCCGGAAAGGAGCGCTAATCAATTGTTAGATGTAAATGAATTTGATTCCATGAAAATCGGTATCGCTTCTCCGGAAAAGATCCTTGAATGGTCTCACGGGGAAGTGACAAAGCCGGAAACCATCAATTACAGAACCCTGAAGGCAGAAACCGACGGTCTCTTCTGTGAAAAGATTTTCGGACCGACCAAAGACTGGGAATGCAAATGCGGCAAGTACAAAAAGATGCGTTACAGAGGCACCGTCTGCGACAAGTGCGGCGTCGAAGTCACCTCTTCCAAAGTCCGCCGTGAACGCATGGGCCATATTTCTCTGGCCTGCCCGGTTTCCCATATCTGGTATTTCAAGGGCACGCCGTCCCGTATCGGCCTCATCCTTGAAATCTCCCCTCGCCAGCTCGAAAGAGTCCTCTACTTTGCAGCTTATATCGTCCTCGATCCGGGCGATACGAACCTGTCCAAGTGCCAGGTCCTGAATGAACAGGAATATCAGGATGCCGTAGCTGCTTATGGCAAGAAAGCATTCAAAGCCCAGATGGGCGCAGAAGCCATCCAGTACCTGCTGAAAGAGCTCGATCTGCCAAAGCTGGAAAAAGCACTGCAGAAAGAAATCGAAGAAGGAAGCGGCCAGCGCAAGGTCAGATGCATCCGTCGTCTCGAAGAAGTCGAAGCCTTCCTGCACTCCGGCAACAAGCCGGAATGGATGATCCTCTCTGTCCTGCCGGTCATCCCTCCGGATCTGCGCCCGATGGTCCAGCTCGATGGCGGCCGTTTCGCCACCTCCGACCTGAATGACCTTTATCGCCGCGTCATCAATAGAAACAACCGTCTGAAGAGACTTCTGGAACTCGGTGCTCCGGAAATCATCATCAGAAACGAAAAACGTATGCTGCAGGAAGCTGTCGATGCCCTGATCGATAACGGCCGTCGCGGACGCGCCGTTTCCGGCCCGGGCAACCGCCCGCTGAAATCCCTCTCCGACATGCTGAAGGGCAAGCAGGGCCGTTTCCGTCAGAACCTTCTCGGCAAACGTGTCGACTACTCCGGCCGTTCCGTTATCGTCGTCGGCCCGGAACTCAAAATGTACCAGTGCGGCCTGCCGAAGGAAATGGCGATCGAACTCTTCAAACCGTTCATCATGCATGAACTCATCAAGAGAGGCGTCGCAAGCAACCTCAAGGCAGCACGCAAGAAGGTCGACAAGCTCGCCCCGGAAGTCTGGGAAGTCCTTGGCGATGTCATCAAAGAACACCCGGTCCTTCTGAACCGCGCACCGACACTGCACAGACTCGGTATCCAGGCTTTTGAACCGATCCTCTGGGAAGGCCGCGCGATCAAGCTGCATCCGCTCGTATGCCCTGGCTACAACGCCGACTTCGACGGTGACCAGATGGCCTGCCATCTGCCACTCTCTGTCGAAGCACAGGCGGAAGCACGCACCCTGATGCTCTCCATCAATAACATCCTGTCCACAAAGGATGGCAAGCCTGTTGCTATTCCTTCGCAGGATATGATCCTTGGCTCCTACTACCTCACCATCGTACAGACAGCCAACGATACGAAAGTCGATTTCACCGACGAAGAAAAGAAAGAAAATCCGAAGGCGAAATTCGATGTCATGAAGCAGTGGAAAAAAGCCGAAGACGAGATGGATACCTCCGAGCTTCGTGCTTACACCGGCTATGACGAAGTCATGCTGGCGTACAACCTGCATCAGATCAAGATTCATGACTTCATCAAAGTCTTCATCCCGAAGGAAGACCGTCCGGACGGATTCAATGAAACTGATGACGATCTTGTCATCACCACTCCGGGACGCCTGATTTTCAACTATGCGATCCCGAGAGAACTGCGTTTCTTCTACAAGCGTCATGAAAAGCGCGTAGATGAAAACGGCAAGACCTACACCGTCGAAAACAACGGCCTTGGCATCACCATCGGCAAGAAGCAGATGGGCAAGCTCGTCAATGACTGCTTCAAGAAACTCGGATTCAAGGCGACGGGCGACCTGCTCGACTCCGTGAAAGCCCTCGGCTTCCACTACGCTCTCGTTTCCGGCATTTCCATCGGCATCTACGATGTCGCTGTACCACCGGAAAAGGATAAGATCCTGGCAGACGGCGACAAAAAAGTCGAACAGATCAAGAAATTCTTCCGCCGCGGCCTCATGACCGACGACGAAAGATACAGAAGAGTCGTCGAAGTATGGAGCAAGAAGACCGACGAAGTCGGTGCTGCGATGAAGAGCTCTATGGTGAAGTTCAACCCGCTGACCATGATGGCCCAGTCCGGCGCCCGTGGTAACGATAACCAGATCCGTCAGCTGGCCGGCATGCGCGGCCTCATCGCCGATACCTCCGGTAAGACGGTCGAACTCCCTGTAAAGGCAAACTTCCGTGAAGGTCTGACCGTCCTCGATTACTTTACCTCTTCCCACGGTGCTCGTAAGGGTCTTGCCGATACCGCACTCCGTACCGCAGACTCCGGTTATCTTACCCGTCGTCTGGTCGACGTTTCTCAGGACGTCATCGTTCGCGAAGAAGACTGCGACGTACAGGTCCTGAATTTCGACAGAGAACAGAGCCTTATCGCCTCTCAGCCGGAAGTCAAGAAGACCATCATGGGTCTCAAGCAGACACTCCTCGGCGCAGTTCTGGATGAAGATGTCCTCGACCGCAGAAATGGAGATATCCTCCTCGTCAAGGGCAAGACCCTCGATGCGGACGATGTGACCCTGCTGAACCGTCACCTCGTAGAACATATTTCCGTCATCATCCCGACCGCTGACGGCATCGAAGCCGCAGAGCCGAAGACCTTTGACCTCGGCACACAGGATGCTGTCGCTGAATACAACCGTGCTATGCGCCATCATCTGACTGTCCACTTCGCAGGCAAGAAACTCGAAGAAGATGCCTATGACCGCCAAGGCAATGTCCTCTTCCCGGCAGGCACTGTCATCGACAGCGATGTCGCAGAGAAGATCCTTGTTTCCGATATCCCGGTGCTCAAAGTCCGTATGGATGAAGCGGAAGGCGTCGCAGTCTCCCTCATCGAGGAAAAAGGCCAGCCGATCGAGTCTCTGGCTGACCGTATCGCAGGCCGCTGCCCGCTGGAAGATGTCGTGAACCCGACCACCGGCGAAGTCATCGCGAAGAAGAACGAAGAAATTTCCGATGCCCAGGCAGAAGAAATCCAGAAATACTACGACAAGCTGAGGGTTCGCTCCATCCTCACCTGCCACTCCGCTCACGGCGTCTGCGCGAAGTGCTATGGCAGAAATCTGGCAACCGGCCGTCACGTAGAGATCGGCGAAGCAGTCGGCATCATCGCTGCACAGTCCATCGGCGAACCGGGTACCCAGCTGACCATGCGTACCTTCCATACCGGCGGCGTTGCTTCTGCAGAAGATATCACACAGGGTCTTCCACGAGTCGAAGAATTGTTCGAAGCCCGCAAACCAAAGGGCAATGCGATCATTTCCCGTATCGACGGCACGGTTTCCATCACCAGTGCAGAGGATAACCCGAATGTCAAGATCATTACCATCACCAGCAATGATCCGGAAATCGCCCCGGAAAGCGAAAAGATTCCGGTAGCGAAGAAGATTTCCGTCACAAACGGCGAATTTATCAAAGCCGGCACCCGCCTCTTCGAAGGTAACATCAACCCGCATGATATCCTTGATGTCCTCGGCGTACAGGCGACCCAGAACTATATCGTCAAGGAAGTCCAGAAGGTTTACCGCAGCCAGGGCGTAGAGATCAACGATAAACACATCGAGATCATCGTCCATCAGATGCTGCGTAAGATCAAGATCACCGAACCGGGCGGCTCCGGCTGGCTCCCGGGCGAGACTGTCGATATCGTCGCATTCCGTGCGATGAACCAGCGTCTCGATGACGAAGGCAAAGAAAGAGCCGTCGGCGAAAACCTGCTCCTCGGTACCACCAAGGCAGCTCTTGCGACCGACTCCTTCCTCTCCGCCGCTTCCTTCCAGGAAACCACACGTGTCCTCACCGAAGCAGCGATCAAAGGCAAGGAAGATCCGCTCCTCGGCCTCAAGGAAAATGTCATCATCGGCAAACTTATTCCGGCTGGTACAGGCATGTCCCGTTACCGCAAGCTGAATGTCATCCATAAGGGTGAATCCTTCGAAACCGGATCCGATGCGGAATAATTGATGCATCATAAAAAAGCAGTCCTCTATTTGGGAGGACTGCTTTTTTGATGGGTTCGAGGTTCAATGGGTTCAATGGAGGCAGCTTTTTCGGCTTCGAAGGGGTAGATAAGGTAATAGGGGAATGGCAGAATATCATGATACCCTTGGTGGATATTTGTTAATGATTCTCATAGTAGGGGGAGTGCTTTATGCTTTATATATGTTAGCCTTCGAGCCAGAACAAGTACACGATGTGAATGAAACGCTAAGAACAGCGCCTAGAAGATGATTGCAGCGAAGTTGGACATGAAATTCAATATTTTTTGTCTATTTTGAGGAAAAGTTATGCTATAATCAAGAAAATAATTTTATATTGGAGGACGTGCCGATGAAGCCTAAAATGTCAAAGCTGGTTATTGGTGTACTTTGCGTAAGTACATTTCTCTTTTCTGTGTCAAATCCTGTTGCATCTTATGCCGAACGTACAACGGCAAGTAATGATATACCAGTGATTAAAGCGGAACATGAAGCGAATGCTCCTGATATAAAAGAAAGAACGCAGGCGATTTTGCATCCGGAAAAAAAGATGGAAATTAGCACCATTCCGGCGAATCATGCGTACATTCCCAAAAATACCATTCTGACCGTTGAATTAACTCAGGATATTTCTTCTAAACACATAAAAACGGGGATGCCAGTTCCGCTGACGTTAAAAGAGAATCTGATAGTCAATGATGTCGTTGTAGCTCCGGCAGGGACTGAAGTGTATGGTGTCGTTACTAAAGCAACAAAGAGCGGATTTTTTGGCAGATCAGGAAAATTAGAATTTCAGATTAACTACTTGAATGCAGTCAATGGAGTTAAGATTCCGCTTCAGTATACAACCAAAAAAGAGGCTGGAAGCGATGGTGGTGCTGTTGCTGTAGCTTTATTGGCATCTACTGTGGGCGGATTTCTGATGAAAGGAAAGAATGTAACGTATAAAGCAGGGACTTTGTTTGAAGCAAGAGTGACGGCAGATACGGATTTAATTACTACGCTCGACGGATTAGCGGATGCGATGAATCCAGCGAAACCGCATGGAACAGTGATCACGATAAAAAAACAATAGCAGACTTACTTGCGTTACGGAAAACTATTTCAATATGCGTGCAGTGAGAACGTAAAAAACGTGGCGAAGCCTCTCCCAAATAGGAAGGGGCTTTTTGATTGCGCCCTCTTGCGTATTTCTTTGAGATTCTCTACAATAGAATAAATATGATGGTGTATACGGGCATCAATTTTTCTTACTTCGCGGCGCTTCTATATTATTATGCGCCGCACCACGATTTCTCATTCAAGCAAAGCTTTCACCCCAAAAATCAAAGGGAGAGCCGCCCTACGGGCTAGCCCTGAACCTTTTTCCGCTCATTTTTTCAAGGAGACGCCATGATAAAAAAACTGTTTCCACTCGCGCTTTCCGCGGTGCTTGTCTTTGGCGGCTTCCTGCTGTCTTCCGCGGAGGATCTTGTGATCGATGGGCTCGGCCGCCTGCCATTTCCCAAGGACGTGACGGTCACGGATGGCGGCGGGTCAGAGCTTTCTCGGTTCATGATCGAAGGGACACACCGGAAAAATTATGGGAGATCGGCGCGTGCTGCGATGTGGTCGATCTTGACGGTACCGCCAGGTATGCAGCTGTATCCGGAGAAAGCACCGTATCCCTATGACTCGATGCACATGTACCAGATCCGCAAGACGGATGTGCGCGGGACATACAGTGCGGGCATCTATGTCATCTCGGGGACGGAGAAGGATTTCTTCCATGAGGGGCATCCGAAGGCAGCCCGCTTCTGGTCTACGGCTTTCCTTGAGGATGCCAAGCGTCCGACCTCGCTCTTTGGAATGCCAAAGATCCAGACATCGGAGTTTCAGGCATTGGTGGATCAGGTGCTCTCTGAGAAAAAAGGTCCATCTATACACGTGAAGATCTTGAAATTCGTCCCCTGGCGTGCTTTCAAAAATGAAGACGGTACCTACCGCTGGGGACAGGAGGCGAAGGTCATCCTGACGAATGAAAAGGGCTTGTCGTTTCCCCTCTGGATCTCTGCCAATCTTTTGAAAGCGGGGGATAAGTACTATCTGATCGAGGTGAATGGCAGCCACGCGGCGGCCGAACAGCTGCCGGATCTCCTGCTGTATGGATTCTATCGGATGAAGAGATGAGATAGCAGCGAAGCGATGATTTCAAAATGCGCGGTGCTTCCGCTTTACGATGTGCGCTCCATCTAGGCAGAACAGCGTAAGCCTTTTCTCTGCTGCATTTACTTTTGAAAGGGGATTTTCCATGAAATGGAAATGTTTGCTTCTCACGCTCGCGCTGGCCTGCGGGATCTCTGCGGGGGGAGAAGCGTATGATATGAATGCCGTCGCGGCCGCTTCGCTTCCCAAAGGCTTCACCTACCGGGAGGCAGCGGGGACGGAGACACTCCATTTTATGGAGAAAGACATTCCTTATCAGATGGGACAGCTGCAGTATACATTGGAAAAACAGCAGAGCTTCTCATCCGGCTATATCATTCGCGCGCTGCTCCCTAAAGAGATGGCGGAAGCGCTGAAGCCGTATTTCAAGATGAATCGTGATGAACATGTCTGGCGCCGGCTGACGCAGATGAACCGCGCGCTCTTAAATCCGGCATCCCCTCTTCGGAAGGGAATCGAAGAGACGGTACTGAGTCTGGCCCGCAATGCCATCGGCCCCGCTGCGGATTCTTCGATCAAGGTAGAGCTTTCTCGGCTGGAGCCTTTCCGCCGCCTGGATGTCGATGAGGCCTATGTCTATACCGCAGGCGGGCTGATCACATACAATGCGGAGGGGATGAAGCTCCCCATGTACTGCCGCTCCTATTTCTTCCCCGGAAGTGAAGGACTCGATGTCCTGATGCTTTTCACCCCCGATGAAGGCAAAGCGCCGCTCCTATATGCCATCGATGATCTGGTGAATGCGGCCGCGAAGGAAGAGCTCAATGGGGCAGCGGGATATAAAGACCTTGGCGTTATATTGGGGAAAGAGCCATAAAAAATAGGAGGCAAGTGACCGGAAATCCCTTTCCGATGGGAAGGGTAATGCTATTAAGTTAAGGAAATCGTTAGCTATGTAACGTCTTGCTTCCCCCTTCGGGGGAAGTGCCGAAGGCAATAGGGGCATGCTAGCGGTATAGCGTGCTATGTTGAATAGTCCGATGCTATCGATATTCCAACACTTTCATGCAATACCGCTACGTAGCCCCCTCACCCCTTCGGGGAGCTCCCCCGATGGGGAGCCAAGAACGTTCTGCCGCTTAACTTAATAGCATTACCCCATTGGGGAAGGGGGACCGCGTCAGCGGTGGATAGGGTGCTTTCGTAAATCGTCGACTTGAGACGCATTTTCCCACTCTCTTTCATACCGCCAGTGCCCTATCCGCCCCTTCGGGGCACCTTCCCCTCGAGGGGAAGGCTTACGATACGGGAATACCGTCAGCCAAAATGGCGGCGTAGCCGCTATTAATTCGCCTTCCCCATTGGGCAATGCTATTAAGTTAAGGAAATCGTTAGCTACGTAACGTCTTGCTTCCCCCTTCGGGGGAAGTGCCGAAGGCAATAGGGGCATGCTAGCGGTATAGCGTGCTATGTTGAATAGTCCGATGCTATCGATATTCCAACACTTTCATGCAATACCGCTACGTAGCCCCCTCAGCCCTTCGGGCAGCTCCCCCGATGGGGAGCCAAGAACGTTCTTCCGCTTAACTTAA
>ERZ1034871.923-NODE-923-length-16009-cov-10.314091_pt1 | contig 16009 bp, 16 predicted proteins | sample MGYA00520631_ERZ1034871 | MGnify/ENA primary metagenome ERZ1034871 (study PRJEB33766, sample SAMN09781721) | gut metagenome | biome: gut microbiome | host: Homo sapiens | place: Madagascar | study: EMG produced TPA metagenomics assembly of the PRJNA485056 data...
ATACTACACCTTTTCTATTCCTAAAAAAAGTGCTGGTAGAAGAGTGATTGTAGCGCCTAATGAACCATTGAAAACAATCCAGAAAAATTTGGCCAGTATTCTTTCAGACGATTATGAAGAAATTAAATCGGAACAAAAGCGTCAACTTCAGATTGCACATGGGTTTCTGCACCAGAAAAATATATTGACAAATGCTGATATTCATCGTAATAAACGCTTCGTCTTAAACTTGGATTTGGAGAATTTTTTTGATAGTTTCCATTTTGGCCGTGTTCGTGGATATTTTCTCAAGAATAGATATTTTTTACTTAATAAGGATATTGCTACTTTGGTTGCACAGCTTGCATGCTATGGTGGTAAACTGCCGCAGGGAGCACCTTCTTCACCAATTATTACAAATCTGATCTGCTCTATATTTGATTATAGGATTTGGAAGATAGCTCGAAAATATCATCTTGACTATACGAGGTATGCCGATGATTTATCATTTTCAACTAACGAAAAAAGATTTATTGAAAAAAGGACGGATTTTCTAAATGATGTTATAACAGAAATTGAGCAATCGGGGTTTGCGCTAAATATTTCAAAAACACGTTTTCAATTCAAATGGTCTCGTCAGATGGTAACAGGAATCGTTGTTAATAGCAAATTGAATACGCCTAGAGAATTTTATAAATCAACGAGATCTATGGCAAATCATCTCTACAAAACTGGTAAATTTTATATTGATGATAAAGAAGGAAGCTTGGCACAACTGGAAGGCCGCTTCTCCTTCATTTATCAGGTCGTTTCACATAATAGAGAACATGTAAAATCTGGCTCTTTCAAAAATTATCAGTTAGCTAATGAGTTGAGTAGCAGGGAAAAAGATTATTGCAGATTTCTATTTTATAAAAACTTTCTTGCAAACGAGAAACCTGTTATTCTTACAGAAGGCAAGACAGATTCGATATACTTAAAAGCGGCATTAAAGGCATTGTCAGGGGACTATCCGAAATTAATACATCGGAACGAAAATGGTTCTTTTTCATTTGACATATCTTTTCTCCGAAGAAGATCATTGTTTACGAATTTGCTGAAGTTGCCGGAAGATGGCGCTGATGGAATGACTACTTTTTATAATGAGTTCTTTATTCATAAAAAGAGATACTCGAATCAAGCTTTATCGTGCTACAAGGATCTTGTCACATTAAGAAAAAAGTACCCGTCTAACCCGGTTTTTCTCTTATTTGATCATGAAATGAAGAATCAAAAACCACTCAGAAAGTTTTTAAATAGTCTTGGCTTTAAGGTGGAAGGGAGTAAGCTTTTTTCTAAAAATAATATGCCGGTAGATTCTTTTAATGTAAATGATTATTTTTGGCTGGATGGGAATTTTTATCTTTTGACTTTACCTAAACCTCTTGGCAAAGAGAAGCTTGAAGAATGGGAGATTGAGCAGCTTTTTACAGATGAAACATTGAATCATAAAATCAAAGGACGTTTCTTCAGGCTGGCGCCTAATAAAAATGATGGGTCGTTTTATGATAAATATTCTTTTGCTAATTATGTCAATCAAAATTATGCGTATATTGATTTCAGCGGTTTTACGAAACTTTTTAAAATAATAGAATTGTGCCTGGTAGATTATCATGAACGTTTAAATGGACTCAATGATCAATTATTATTAGAGATTAAAAATAGATCGTAAGCATTGAGTAATAGTATAATGGTCCCAGAGATTTAGACCAGGGACTTGGATTTTAAGCGTGTATATATGGCATAATTAGAAGTGAAATGGAGGTTGTCTATCATGTCACGAATAAAGTACACTGCTGAATTTAAAACCAAGATCATCCTAGCTATTCTCCAAGGAGACCGGGAGTTCAATGAAATTTGTTCCGAATACTCTCTTCATCCCAATATGGTGCGAAAATGGAAACAGGAATTTCTAAGAAATGCCCATTTTGCCTTTTCTACAGAACCTGACCGTTAAGAAGCCAAAAGAAAGGAGGATACCCTGAAGAGAAAGAACGATCAAATGCTAAAAACAATTGGGCAGCTGACATTAGAACGCGATTTTCTTCAGGATTGCTTTCGCCAAGCTGGAGCCCCGCTTTCAAAATTGCCGGGATATGATTTCAAAGAGTAAGAAATTATCTATAAGGCGTCAATGCGAGCTTTTATCGATAAATCGATCCAGCTTGTACTATGTTGCAATAGAGCCGAACAAGCAGCAAAACAGCGTAGAAGAAGCACTGATGGTTCGAATTGACTATTGGCATAACAAATGTCCATACATGGGCTCCCGTAAGATCACAGTCATGCTGTTGGAAGAAGGATATCAGGTGAGCAGAAAGGTCATACGGCGACTCATGCAGCACATGGGCATATATGCGATTTATCCTAAAATCAATTTATCAAAGCGTAATTTCAAAGAAAGCATAGTCCCATACTTACTCAGAAATTACGAGGTCCGATTTCCAAATCAGGTTTGGTCCATAGATATTACCTACATTTATTACCTACATTCCGATGACACACGGCCACATGTATCTTACAGCTATTATAGACTGGTACAGTCGCAAGATTGAAGGACATTATCTGTCTGACACATTAAATACAGACTCGGTTATTCAAGCATTGGATGGAGCAGTAGCAAAGCATGGAATTCCAGCAATACTAAACTCCAATCAAGGCAGCCAGTTTACAGGTGAAGAGTATAAGAAAGCATTGAGAGCATATGGTATTAGGCAGAGCATGGACGGCAAAAGCCGTTGGGCTGATAATATCATGATAGAGAGGTGGTTTAGAAGCCTAAAGACAGAGCAGATTTATCCAAATGAGTATAAGACACCAAGAGAACTTCGTACGCTCATAAATAGGTATATCGATGAATATAATCAGATCCGACCACATGAAGCATTGGAATACAGAGTATCAGCTGCAGTTTATTATGGTGCCTTTGCAGCATAGAGATATTTTCACCAATGCTGGGGCTGGAAAGTATCTTATTACCTATGTTAGTAAGTCAAGGAAAAAACGCCTTGACTTACTAACATAGGTATAAGGTGAAGCAATCAAGCCCAGCAACAGACCATGCATACCTTTATACAAAAACACGCTTAAAAAATTTTTCAGTGGTCTAGACATCGGGCCTATTATAATATGTGGATTACACACAAAATTGAAGAATTTGCAAATCAAATTTACGAGGATGAGAGGGAAAGATTGGCAGCTTCCGTTTCCGAGGCTCCGCATCATTTTACGAAATGATGTGAAATCAAAGATGAATAGAGTAATACAATACACTCATCTATTATTCGAGGCTGCTGCTTTATTATGGAAATTTATTTGTTTTTATTGGATAATGATATGGGAAAGCGATAACAGTTGGATTATAATCAAATTGTAGTGTAAAGCTGAGATTATTTACGAAAGGAGCGAGGAAAGATGAAAGGAGGAAAGGCCGGAGTTTTGAATCGATTCTTTTCAGATAGAACTTTTCGCAATTTGATCAATGGGGTTGATGATAATACATATGATGCAGTCATCCATAAGTACTTGCAGACAGATTTTTCGGATTTTACAAATCAGTGTGCTATTCAACAGATCTATGGCTTTTTAGATAAAGAATATCGGAATGAATATTTTTATAAAAACACGATTCTTAATAAGCTCCTGCTTCATGTGCATAGCGTACGTACTACAACTGCTCTTCGAGAACTTCCGATAGGAAAATCAAAAGCTGACTTTGTTTTAATCAATGGTAAGGCTGTTGTTTATGAAATAAAAACAGAATTGGATAATTTTGAACGGCTTGGAGATCAGGTGGCAAGTTATTATAAAGCATTTGATCATGTCGTTGTAGTAACATCTATCGAGAATGAGAGGGAAATTTTAAATTTTAAGGGGATTCCTGATACAGTGGGAATTTATCTGCTACAAAAGAATGGTTATTTTAAACGTCTCAGAGAACCGGTCAAAAATGATGCATATATTGATTCGGAAGTCTTGTTTAAAATGCTTCGTAAGCAGGAATACTTGTCTATACTTCTCGATTATTATGGTCGCATACCCGATGTTAATCAGTTTGAGTTTTATCGGGCATGCAAAAAATGGTTCACGAATATGCCCCTTAGTATTTCTTACCCAACGACATTGCGTATTTTGAAAAAACGTGGATCTGTTGATGAAAATGCTTTTAAGCAGGTTCCTTATGAGTTGAAATTTCTTGTCTATTTTATGGAGTTTACGTCAAAAGACTATTTGAGTTTACATAATTTTTTAAATGGTTCTTACGGGAGGCAGTGAAATGTACTTTCCATATCTCAGAGGTCGTCAGTTTGAATTATTAGCGGTTAGAGAATTAGTGAATAATTCGCTTATTGGAGAGCATGTTTTTCCTGTTATTGAGCCGGTGCACTTGACCAGCACCTTAGTTAAAACTCTGGAGATCTGTAGATCAAAGGGGCATAAGATTGGGATAGTAATGAATCCTCAAGTAGGAAATTTTACAAATGACCTGAATGATTCTTCAAACTCAATACTGATTAAAAGATATCAGGATTTTATTAGCAGTGCAGGTGAGGCTGTCGTTCCTGTTTATATCTTAAACGATAGCAATATGAATCCGTTTGCTAAACTGCCTAACTTTGAAGGGAAACTAATAACAGTTTGTGAGACCAGTGATGCTTTGCAATTTTTCACTAGACTGTCTGATGAGGAACGGGCAAGTATTTGCTATAATCTGATTCCTGACGAAAGCCGCTTTAGACGAGGTACGCGCGCGTGTAATAATGTGGTTTTTGAAGATAATTTTCATAAGCAGGATAAAAATGCAGACTATGCTCAACCAAGCGTAGTAGATGAACCTTATACTGATGAGTATAAGTTTTATTCATTGGATGGATTTAAAGGGTTTGGTGATTATTCGATTGTGGGCAAAGCATACAACGATTCAGGCTTTGCTCCTTACGCAGTAGCCATTCACATTGTTTATCCTACAAATGACGAACTGCGTATTCACCATTTTGTATCTGACTCCAATGATGACATCACTGATGTTGCTGGAAAGTTCGGTGAAGCAGTAGAGAAGCTTGCAGAGTGGAATCAATCTCGGGGTGAAAAATGCCTTAATACTTACGGCATGAGAGAATTTGAGCATCTTTATCATACTAAAACATTTCCGGGATTAGGGGTTGTAAAAAAATTATCAATTATGCATCATTTAGAGCTGATGGAAAAGCTGGATAAAGAGGAAGATGCCAAATGAATTTTTGTGAGAACTGCTTTGCAGATGAGACGTTGAAAAGCATAGTTCAAGCTGTGGGGAAACCTGGCAAATGTGATCTTTGTAATCAAAATGCTGATCATGTATATGATACAGGAAGTAATGATACATTAACAGCGTATTTCGAGCAGATTTTGCGTTTATATCAGCCCTACGATGAAAAGAAGGACTGCAAAGAATTTCGGCATAAAGCGCATTTAATGCAGCATTTTATATATGAAAAGTGGCACCTTTTTTCTGAGAATGTTTGCGAGGACCAAATTATTGAAGCCCTTATTGCGATATGTCCTGACATGTATGAAAATAATATGGATTTATTTAACCGCGCTGTATATCTTCGGGGATGCGTTGATTCTAAGTATCTAATGAATCACGGCCTTTTAGGAACTAATACCTGGGAAGATTTCAATAAAAATATCACGCGGATTAATCGGTTTCATAGCAACTATATAAATTTGGACATATTGCAAAAATATTTGACATATTTAAAAGTCAAATACACTAAAGGAACACCCTTTTACAGAAGTCGGATCAGCGGTCCTCAAAAAATTTCGCCAGAGCGTATGGGAGCTCCCCCAGCTGAAAAAGCGGTAGATAGTCGAGTTAGTGCCAACGGTATACAATGCTTATATTTGGGTGACTCGGAAGATACAACATTGTATGAAGTTCGGGCTGCTAAATATGATTTTGTTTCTGTAGGAAAGTTTATTCTTAAGGAGAATATTTCTGTTGTAGACTTAACCAGAATCAAAGATGTAAGTCCTTTTATTATGCCTGAATCAGATATTGAAGAATTCGCTGTAAATTTAGAAGAGTTGGAGAAGCTGGATGGAGCAATGGGTAAACCTGTCAGGCATTCAGACGCTGCCCTTGACTATGTGCCGACACAATATATAGCAGATTTTATCAAAAGTATTACTATTAATGGACAGCAGACGTTCCAAGGAATTAAATACCGAAGCGTAATGCATTCTGGTGGTTTCAATTTGGCCATTTTTGAACCATCTCTTTTTGAGTGCAATGAAGTCAGTCTAAAGCAAGTTAAAGAAATCCATTATGAAATTGGTCAAACTAAATAATCAAGGTTTTGCAGGTGTTGCTATCAAGTATAGCATCTCTGCATTTCGCTTATTAATCATACCTAATGAAAAGAATAAATTTTATGAAAGGTATTATTATCCCCGGAGGTTCCGGCACAAGGCTTTATCCATTAACCAGGGGGCACCGAAGTAGCTGCTTCCGATTTATGACAAACCGATGATCTTCTATCCCCTATCCACCCTCATGCTGGCAGGAATACGGGATATCCTGATTATTTCCACACCCAAGGATTCTGCCAAACTTTGAGCGGCTTTTAGGTGACGGCTCGCGCTATGGCATCCATCTCTCCTACAAGGTCCAGCCCTCTCCCGATGGCCTCGCGCAGGCCTTCATTCTAGGAGAAGAATTCATCGATGGCGAGCCCTGCGCAATGATACTGGGGGATAACATCTTCTATGGCGCCGGCCTCACAAAGTACCTTATCCCGGAGGGCTTCGCCAATGGTTTTCTGGTACTGTCGGATGTAGCAGAATTCTGCTATAAAGTGAATGACTTCTGGCATCCGAATGATGAGGGCGGCATGGAATGATCCGGATATCGGGATCGAGTGGCCGGAGCTCAAGGGTGGGTACCATGGTTCTCCCGCGGCAGAAGGCTATACTATGGCCGATGGCACATCTCTTACTCTGTCAGATAAGGATCAGAAGTGGATGGGGCTGAAAGAGACGTTTAAGTTTTGAGATGTTGAGACTAGGAGACGGTAGACATCAAAGGTCTGACATCAGATGGCAGAAACCAGAGGTCAGAAGTTTGATATCTAACATCTAAAGTCTTCAAGTCTTCAGTTCGGTTTTTGCATGGGTGTGATAAAAACCGGGTATTTTATCATAGGAGAACAAGGCATGTGATAAAATGACCGGTTTTTTATCACATGGGGGATGTGATATGATAAAAAGCAGGAATTTTATCACGCGGAAAACAAAGTGGCAGGAAAAGACTTGCATCAGGAAGAGGGACGGGATATGCTTTTGACAGACAGACAGACAGACAGTACGCTTTGAGTGGTTAGATACGGTTCGCGTATTGGCTGCAGCACTGGTTTTGATATCACACTTCTGTTACTATTTTTCATTCGAGCGATTACATTTTATCAATAATTATTTCGCGGGTTCGACGGGCCGCATGGGTGTCTGCCTGTTTTTCGCTATTTCGGGATATCTGGTGAGCCATTCCTTAGAAAAGAATCATCATCTCATTCGCTTTTACTGGTTCAAGTTTGTTCACATCGTACTCCCGTATATTTCTTCTTATCTGGCTATATCATTTTTATTTATGCTGCTTGCTTTTGTGCGACCTGATTTTTTGCATCAGACGCCATTGAGCAAGGTACTCTTCGTTGGTGGTGATTATAAGGCATTTCTTATTGGACTTTTCCCTGTGGATGGGTATTTGAATATGTATCTTCATTTATCCGGATACTGGTTCGTGGGCGAATGGTTCATTGGGACTGTGGTTTCTTTATACCTGATTTCACCGGCATTATATATAGCTGCTAAGAAATGGCCGGTCATTAGTGCTGCCGTATTCCTTGTTCTTTCTATATGTATCTATCGATATGCTTCGCATTGGCCGGTTCATGGTTTCTGGTTTTGCCTCGTGCGTTTGCCTGAGTTCTATCTTGGGATTCTCTTGCATATGTATCGGAAGAAAGTGGATCGTTACGAACGACGTTTGGTGTGGGGCTGTTTCTTCCTCATGGTGGTTGTTGGTATCATCGATATGATAGTGTATTCCTATCCATTTATAGCAGACCGATTTATCCCTCTGAAGCCAAGATCTTTCTTGTTTACGATTCCTATGATCGTTGTCATATTTCTTGGCTGCCAATACTTGAATCGAGTATTTCGATTACATACGATCAACGAATATAGTAAAAAGACGTACGCTTTCATGTTGATACAGCATATCATGATCAATACGTTTATGTGGAGCTTTGAGGAACAGAATCTCTCCAAGCTGGGAGTTCTGTTTTCTCTGCTGCTTGTATTTGGGATGACGATGTACCTGTCGGGGAAAATCGTTTCGGCGTACAAGCCTATAGAGGATAGATTGCTGCATAAAAATGAATAAGAGGGACGCACGGAACGGCTGATGCAGCTCTGCGGCGCAGTCTAATGTCTCTCCGTCTCATAATCTCCCACCTTCCCCTTGACAAACGCAAAAAAGAAGTCTATAGTATGACCATACATGTGAGGATAGAGACATGATGGATCCTTGGTACACGCAAAGAGAATCTGCGGCTGGTGGGAGCAGATGGTGGGGGGATCGATTACCGCTCTGGAGCAGGAGGATCGAAATCTTCCCGGGTGGCCTCGTTACCGGGCCGACAAGTGGAGCTTTAGCTCTGATTTGGGTGGAACCACGGAATACAACTTTCGTCCCTTAGGGACGGAAGTTTTTTTATTGCTTTCATGTTGCTTTCTGTGAAGCGGCTGAAATGGCAGAGCCAAGCAGAAAGCAGCAAAAATGGAAGCCACTGTCCCCAAGCAGTGAATGTCTGTTTTTAGAAAGGAAGATACTATGATTACGATTCGTCTGAAAGACGGAAAAGAGAAGGAGTTCGAGAGCGCGGTATCTCTGGCGGATGCAGCGAAGGCGATCTCCAACAGCCTTGGCAAGAATGCACTGGTGGCGAAGGTGAATGGCGAGCTGACGGATCTGCGCGATCCGATCGTGGATGGTGCAGAGGTGGAATTCTTCACGAAGGAGGATCCGGAAGGCCTTTTCACGCTGCGTCATACGGCGTCCCATGTGATGGCACAGGCGATCCAGCACCTGTTCCCCGGCGTGAAGTTTGCTATCGGACCGGCGATTGATGATGGCTTCTACTATGATCTGGACTCTGATCATGTTTTCAGCCAGGAGGATTTCGCAGCGATCGAGAAGGAGATGTCGAAGATCGCGAAGGAAAATATCCCGCTGGTGAAGAAGGTGCTGCCGCGCGATGAAGCGCTCCAGTATTTCAAGGATAAAGGCCAGGACTACAAGGTCATGCTGATCGAAGATCTGCCGGAAGAGGAAACGATCTCTCTCTATGAACAGGGTGACTTCACGGATCTCTGCGCGGGCCCGCATCTGAAGTCCACCGGCAAGGTGAAGACGTTCAAGCTGATGACGGTCGCTGGTGCTTACTGGCGCGGCGACTCCAAGAATAAGATGCTGCAGCGTATCTATGCGACGGCATTCTTCAGCAAGGAGGATCTTGACCACTATCTCTTCGTCCGTGCGGAGGCGGAGAAGCGCGATCACAGAAAGCTCGGCAAGCAGCTCGATCTTTTCTCCTTCCATGAAGAGGGCCCGGGCTTCCCGTTCTTCCATCCGAAGGGCATGATCCTCAGAAATAAACTGATGGACTATGAACGTGAGCTCTTCAAGGAATTCGGCTATGTGGAGATCATGACGCCGGTCATCCTGTCGAAGAAGCTGTGGCTGCAGTCTGGTCACTGGGATCATTACAAGGAAAATATGTACTTCACCCAGATCGATGAGGAAGACTATGCGATCAAACCGATGAACTGCCCCGGCGGAATCCTTTTCTTCAAGACGCAGCAGCGTTCTTACAGAGATCTTCCGATGCGTGTCGGTGAATTCGGCCTCGTTCATCGTCATGAGCTGAAGGGCGCGCTGCACGGCCTCTTCCGCGTTCGCTGCTTCACGCAGGATGATGCGCACATTTTCATGACGCAGGAACAGATGAAGGATGAAGTCATCAAGTGTATGGCGATGTACCAGAAGATGTATGGTGTCTTCGGTCTGGAATACCATGTCGAACTCTCTACCCGTCCGGAAAACTCAATGGGCAGCGATGAGCTGTGGGAGATCTCCACGAATGCGCTCCGTGAAGCAATCGAGACGGCGGGTGTACCGTACCAGATCAATGAAGGCGACGGTGCTTTCTATGGACCGAAGCTCGATTTCCATGTACAGGACTCTCTGGGACGTACCTGGCAGTGCGGCACCATCCAGATGGATATGCAGCTGCCGGAACGTTTCGATGTGAACTATATCGGTGAAGATGGAGAAAAGCACAGAGCAGTCATGCTGCACCGCGCAGGCTACGGCTCTCTGGAACGTTTCATCGGCATCCTGATCGAACACTATGCAGGGGCTTTCCCGACTTGGATCGCTCCGGTACAGGCGAAGATCATCCCTGTCACGGACAAGAATCTGGAATATGCGAAGTCTGTCGCAGCGGCTATGTCCGAGTCTGATATCCGTGTCGAAGTGGAAGAGGCCAATGAAACACTGGGCTACAAGATCCGTAAGGCACAGATGGAGAAGGTACCGTACATGATCATCGTGGGCGATCAGGAAATGAAGGGTCACACCATTTCTGTCAGAAGCAGAAAGAATGGCGACCTAGGGTCCCAGTCTCTCCCGATGTTTGTTGCAAACCTGATCCGCGAGATCAAAGAACGGGAAAACTGAGATGGCTTACAGAGAATACCAGAGTGCTGATATCGCACGGGCCGCGCTCCGCATGTCTTTGACCGAGACGCGGGCAGATGAGAATGCGCTGAAGGAAAGGCTGGCGAAGGATGGCATCCGCGCTGTCGCTGTGAACTTTGGCGGAAAATTTCTGGATATCCTTCCGAAGATCTTCGAGTCGGCCATCGTGGCTGCCCAAAGGCAGAAGGTCATCTCTGATACTCATGTGGGGGATGGCTCTGTGGTCGGAGCCATGGAGTCTGCCATCGAGCAGGTGAAGCCGATGGCGATCGGCATGAATGTCGGCGGCAAGATCGGTATCGCCCGCTGGAATGAGCATCTCTGCGTCGCGATCTTCGTCGGCGTGGGTGTGCTTCATTTCAATGAGGTCACGGTGGGCATGGCGCATCGTGTCCTTCGGAATGATCTGCCTGATTGAGAAAATCATAAGGGGCAGGGAGTGACTATCTCATAGCTGTCCTGCATAAGAAAAGAGCCGGGGGCTTTTGCCTCCGGCTTTTTTGATGGGGGAAAGAGGGAGCCATTTTTCTTGACAGGAAAAGCCGAAGGCGGTACATTGAATGAAATTCGATGGTTCGTTTGAGTGACAGGATGCGTGGAGGCTTTATGAAGGAAAAGATCAGTCTGATTCAAATGGATGTAGAGCTGGGACAGGTGGAAAGAAATTATGAAAAGGCCGTGCAGCTGATGGAGCTTGCACTCGAAGACAAGCCGGATATTCTTGTCCTGCCGGAAACGTTAAACACCGGCTTCTTTCCGTCGCCGGACAGCGCACTCTATGCCGCTTCTGATGCAGATGGCGTGCAGACGAAAAAGGTATTCGGAGCATTTGCCAAGGAGCATGGCGTCAATATCGTGGCGGGCTCGGTCAGCGTTTTGGAAAACGGATGCGTTTTCAATCGAAGCTATATCTTTGATCGCAAGGGCGAGGTCGTTGCCTCTTATGATAAGATCCACGGCTTCAGCCCGATGGGAGAAACGAAGTCGTATACCGGCGGCTCTTCCACTGTCCACTTTACGCTGGACGGGATCGCCTGCTCAATGGCGATCTGCTATGACGTACGCTTTTGTGAGCTGATCCGGACAGAAGCATTGCAGGGGGTGGATCTGTTTTTCCTTCCTGCCGCCTGGCCGCTCGTAAGGAAGGAGCACTGGATCACGCTTTCTAAAGCCCGAGCGATCGAGAATCAGATGTTTTTCTGTGCCGTGAATGAATGCGGCCGTGCCGGCAGCACGCAGTACGGCGGAAACTCGATGCTCCTCTCGCCTCTTGGGGAAGAATTGCTCCATCTGGGTGAAAAGGAGCATGTGGCCACGGCGGAGATCGATACGGATGTGCTGCAGGGCATCCGAGAGAGCATCAATGTATTTCGTGACAGAAGACCGGAATTGTATCATCTGTAGAAAAATAGGGGAAAGGCATTTCGCCCTTTGATTGCGCGTGAACGAGGTTCAGCGGTTCAAGAGGTTCAGCGGGCGGCGCATAAAAATCAGAAGCGCCGCGGAGTATCGATCATGGCGATGCCCGAAGGTTTCTTGAAGAGCCGGTTTCCCGTTTGAGGCTTCCAAACATTGACCATTTTGACCGCGAATGACAAAGATTTCTCGCTTGCGCTCGAAATGACGGTGCGAGAGGGTTCGCAGTCCCCAGCCACCCTTATCGCCCAAGGGCAACCATTTTTCAAAAAGTGCTTGACAAAAGTACCATGGATGGATATACTAATATGCGTAACTTACGTGCGGCCCGGTGGTGTAGTGGTCTAACATGCCGCCCTGTCACGGCGGAGATCGTCAGTTCAAATCTGATCCGGGTCGCCAGCGCGGAAGTAGCTCAGTGGTAGAGCACAACCTTGCCAAGGTTGGGGTCGCGGGTTCGAGTCCCGTTTTCCGCTCCATATGGCGGCATAGCCAAGCGGTAAGGCAGAGGTCTGCAAAACCTTTATCCCCAGTTCGATTCTGGGTGCCGCCTCCATATTACAATCTATTACATTCATATAGACCTGCCGGGGTGGCGGAACTGGCAGACGCAAGGGACTTAAAATCCCTCGGATCGTGAGATTCGTACCGGTTCGATTCCGGTCCTCGGCACCAATTTGAATGATGAGCCGGAGCGTGATGCTCCGGCTTTTTGTTGTTTGAAAAATGGGTGTGCGCTGGGAAGCGGTCAGGCATCGGGAAGCTGATGGCGCTGCGTCCCGGGCTGCCCAATGAATCGAGGCAAACTATGGCAAAGAAAGAAAAGAAAACGAATGTCATGCGCATTCTGGATAAAGAGAAGATCTCCTACGAGACGAAGTCCTATGACTATGATGAGGACGATCTCTCAGGCGTGCATGCGGCGGCAGAGCTCGGCTATGATCCGGACATGGTTTTCAAGACCATCGTCACGCATGGCGATAAGACCGGTCCGGTGGTCTTCTGTCTGCCCTCGGAGAAGGAGATCGATCTCAAAGCGGCGGCGCGTGTGAGCGGGAACAAGAGCGTAGAGATGATCCATGTGAAGGAGCTTCCCGGTCTCACTGGGTATCTGCGCGGCGGCTGCTCGCCGATCGGGATGAAGAAGGCTTTCCCGACCTTCATCGATGAGAGCTGCCATCACCATCAGGCGATCAGCATCAGTGCGGGCCAGCGCGGCCGTCAGGTGGTGCTCTCGCCGGATGATCTGATCTCCCTCATCGGTGCGAAGACAGCAGACCTGACGGCGAAGTAGAGCGGCGGAAGCTGGATGGCCTCATGATGCTGCGGGCGGATTTTTCTCAAAAAGAGGCAGGAAACCTTCGGGCATCCCCTTTTTAAAAAGGCGGTGGCCGAAGGGTTTCCGCCTAGAAGGGTTTCTGCTTCGGATCTCCAAACATCGACCGCGTGGCTGCGGATGACAAAGATCTCTCATTGACGCTCGAAATGACGACACGAGAGAGTCGCTAGTCACAAGTTACTCTCCTCCTCATCCCTGCTTTCAAACTCCTCATCTTTCGTGAATACCGCATATTAGGGAAACGCTGATTCAATCTGACAACGATTTAATCAGTGTTTCCATAGAAAACTGCGCGGCGCTTCTGACTTGATGCGCCGCACCACCCCCTTTGAATCTCTTGAACCCATAGAACCTGTTGAACCTCTTTGGCATGCCATCAAAGGGCAGCATGCCCCGTGGACTCCCCCAAATCCCGATGACTGTATACCATTTCCGGTCATCGGGATTTTTTGTTTTTCACTCTGCGTATGCTATAATAAAGTGATATTTTGGATACGTGTGAGTTGTTATATAAAGGAAATATATTATGATGGAAAAGAAGTACTTCACCCTGACCTATGGCTGCCAAATGAATGAATCGGACACGGAGCGCATCAATGGACAGCTGGAGGAGCTGGGATATGTGCCGGCAGAGACGATGGAAGAGGCAGATATCATCATCATGAATACCTGCAGCATCCGTCAGAATGCGGAGGAGAAGGTCTATGGCAAGATCGGGGAGATCAAGAAGCTGAAGGATAAAAATCCGCATCTGCTTCTGGGGATCGCCGGCTGCATGGCGCAGGAGAATAAGGGCAAGCTCATCGAGCGTATGCCGATCATTGATTTCGTCATTGGGCCATACCATATCCATGACCTGAAGGAGATCGTTTCGAAGGAGGATGCGCGCGGCGGCCATGTGGTGAAGACGGAGAGGAATCCGCACAGTGTGAGTGACTACAGCGAGCTTCGTGCGGTGCGTAAGTCCCATGTCTTTGCATGGATCCCGATCATGCAGGGGTGCAACAAGTTCTGCACGTACTGCATCGTGCCGTATGTACGCGGCCGTGAGCTGTCCCGCAGCGTGGAGGATATCTCGCGCGAGATAGAGGGGCTTGCGAAGGAAGGCTATAAAGAGGTGACGCTCCTCGGGCAGAATGTGAATTCGTATGGTCTTGATTTCAGAAACGGGACGGACTTCGGGACGCTGATCCGCGCGATCGACAAGGTGGATGGCATCGAGCGCGTGCGCTATATGACGTCGCATCCGAGAGATATGACATTCGATATGGTGGATGCGATGGCGGATTCGCCGAAGGTGGCGCGTCATATGCATCTGCCGGTGCAGCATGGCTCAAATGAAATGCTGAAAAAGATGAATCGCGGATATACGATCGAGCATTTCAAGGAGCTTGTTTCCTACGTTCGTGAAAAGATGCCGGACATCGTGCTGACGACCGATCTCATCACTGGCTTCCCGGGAGAAACGGAAGAGATGCATCAGGAGACGCTCGCGCTTTTGAAAGAGGTGCGTTTCGATTCGGCATATACATTCATTTATTCGCCGAGAAATGGCACGCCGGCAGCGCGCATGACGGATCAGATCGATGAGGAGACGAAGCACCGCCGCCTGCAGGAGCTGATGGATGTGGAGAATGAGGTGAGCCTTTCTCTGAATCAGGCGATGGAGGGCAAGACCTATCCCATCATCGTCGAAGGCCCGTCGAAGCAGGAGAATGTCTGGTATGGACGTACATCGGGCAATAAGATGATCCTTTTCCCGTATCAGGAAGGCGTCAAGGTCGGTGATACGCTCGAAGCGAAAGTCGAGGTCGGCCAGACGTGGGTGCTGAAGGGGAAATTGGTGTAGTTTCGAGGGGAAAATGAGGAATGAGGAATGAAGGCAGGCAAGCCGTCTCGCATTACATGTAATACCGAAGCGTCATTCTCCGGATAACCTATCTATATGGCTTGCCTTTGGGTGTGTACGTGGAATAACGGAGGAGCTCAATGAGAGCAGATAACCTGACTGTGGGAAAAAGCAAGAAACTTGCTCTCCGGGTGATGAAACTGGTGCAGTATCTTACGCAGCATAAAAGTCCTTACTTTATCATTGACCAGATAGGTCGTTCGGGTACGAGCATCGGAGCGAATGTCATCGAAGCGGAGCATGCTATCAGTAAAAAAGAGTTTTTGATGAAAATGTATATCGCGTATAAAGAGTGCAATGAGACGCTGTATTGGCTGGATCTGCTGCAGGAAGCCAGATATATTTCTGAGGAAAGTTACCAGTCCCTTTCTACGGACTTGCGGGAGTTGGAACGCATCTTGGCCTCGATCACAAAGACGACGGCTGAGAGCGCAAAAAAATAAATTGGCGGCGCTATATCATTTGTGCGCCGCCACCACCACTCCTCACTCCTCACTCCTCATTCCTCACTCCTAACTTGGAG
>ERZ1034871.927-NODE-927-length-15946-cov-9.664590_pt1 | contig 15946 bp, 19 predicted proteins | sample MGYA00520631_ERZ1034871 | MGnify/ENA primary metagenome ERZ1034871 (study PRJEB33766, sample SAMN09781721) | gut metagenome | biome: gut microbiome | host: Homo sapiens | place: Madagascar | study: EMG produced TPA metagenomics assembly of the PRJNA485056 data set...
TGTATTTTTTATAGAAGTTTTCACCTTATCTAAACGTGTCTGCAATGCAGTCTTTTTAGATTTGATTTTGTCATCTTTTAAATTGTCTATCGCTTTTTGAGCTGTTTTTACGTTATTATCATTTTGGATTTTTTCAGCATTGATAACCTTTTTATCTGCTTCATTTAATAGCTTCCAATTTTTTTGAACTTTTTCTATACGATTAACATAGTCTGACTTTTCTTTATCATCAAGTTGTTTAATCACATCTTGTGCTGTCTTTACATCACTTTCTGATTTATAAGTTTCAGCCTGTGCAGTCTTTTCTTTTACATTTTTAATAAGCTTATCATGTGTATCTTTAGCTTGTTGTGCAACTTTCTCAGCTCGGACATTGTTATTATGTACTACACCCGCCGTAACACTTCCTACTAAAAGAACTGCAACAACTCCACCAATAACAACTTGTTTTTTGCTTAATTTCATATATTCTCCTAAAATGCTTTGTTAATCTATATCTTCAAAATTTATAACTAATTTTTTGTTCATAGCTACAGCTATTTCCGCAAGTGACTTAATCGAGGGGTTTACACTTTCACGTTCGATAGCACCGATATTTTGTCGCTTTTTACCGCTTAAATCTGCCAGTTCTTGTTGGGTTAAGTCCTTTTCAAGTCGAGCAGTATTCAAATTGAGTGCTAACTCTCGCTTAGCTTCTGAGAACGCCCAGTTCTCTCTATAGTCCTTATCCATTTCAAACAATTCCTTTGTCGCTGTTTGCCACTCTTTATCTGTTACCTTATTCAAAATGCCCTCCTTAATTACTACATGCATATTATATCATGCATTTTATTTCAAGTCAAGAAAAGCATGTTATATCATTCTTTTTCTTTCAAAGCAGTTTCTGTCGCAATAAGTGCTTCCTTTAATTTTGAGCCTGCAATAAATGCCATACGGTCAAACTTGGAACTTCTCTCTCCCAGATATAAGATATCTAAATCAATTTTATTTACCAATTTTTTAATTTTTTCAAGTTCCTCTAATTTGTTGTTCACTTTTTCTCCTTTTTATCTTTTGTTCTCTAAATAACAGTGCCTGCTACTTATTTTTGCTATAATATTTTCATGAAAATACATGTTGATTATCAATTTAAAAAACCTACTTTATCGAATAATGAAAATTCAAATTCACTTGAATATTTAAAAAAAATCGAGCAAAACACACAACTCCCTCCCACTACAAGAAAATCTAAAATCATTAAAGCTAGTTCAATCATATTAAGCCTAGTCCTCCCAACAGTTCTAACTATTTATTTCGGAATAACCTCTAATAAATTATCACAAAGTTCATCAAAACTTGGAGAAATCGCAAACCAAATTGCATCCGACTCCGCTCAACTTCAAAAAAATACACAACCATTAAACTATGTATTAACAAACTTCCAAAATAATGTCGAAAAAGTACCCCAAACTCCAGAACAAGATAGAATTAATGAAAAATCAAAGTATGGAGTACAAACTCTCAATCCCTTTTTTCCAATAACCTTAACTCGAAATAATAGTGGATTAGCCACAGAATTTTTTGTAGCTCGTTTTAATTCTATAACATCTGAGAGTCCTGAAATAGTACAGGCGCTTTCTAAAAGCGATAGCCCAAAAAGTATTGACTTATCTTTGTTTACAGCTTTCTATACCTCTAATTCTGATACTATAAATCTTGAATTATTTGACAATAAACTAATGCTCTTTGAAAAGCAAAATCCCCAAATAATATTTGTAATACTTAAAGGAATAAACAATGAATATCAAGTCATAACTCTTATAACCCAACTCTCTAAAACCAGTACTGGGAAAGACATAAAACTAGATTTTAATGGTCTAGATCTCTTCTCCGATTATACGTGGGACTCAAAAATTCACTTGAATTACCCCGACAAAACAAATGAACTTGAAGAAGTGAAAAAAACTCTTAAACCACAAGCACAAACTGAATATTCTAAGGTTGTCAAATTCATTCAGAATAACACCTAAAATACTACTCCTCTTCTAAAATATATTTAATCACTAAAACTAAGACAATAAATACCCAGAACCATAAACAATAAAGTATCCAATTTTCATGAATAATTGTAGCTAGAAACATATTTATTGTATAGCCAATAATAATAAACACTGCAATACATTTTTCTATTTTTTTCATAACTCCCTTTCATAGTAAGTCTGTCTACCAACAGCTTGCTTTTTAGTTTTAAAACAAGAACAAGGAGTCGAACCTTGAACTTGTGAGAACTTCTTTATAAAGAACTCCACCCTCATCGATTTTTAGAGTTGAGTATTTAGGGCTTTTTGACCCATGCCATAAGCACGTTTGCCTACTGCTTCAAGTTGGTTATTGATATTGTAATAGTTCTTAAGAATGCCATTGATAGCTTCATAATCTGAACCTGTCATTACATCTTTATTTGCTTTAAGATAAGCATTTAAATCACCTGCTGAAGTCCACGCTTCATCATATTTTTTTGAAGTCATTAACTCACCGAGTTTTTGAAGTTTACTTTGTGCTTCTTTTTTATTATATGCCATGATATTTACCTCATATTTTCTTTTATTTTTTAGCCCTCCCAACCTTTATAAAGTAGTTCATCATAACATTTTTGATAGAGCCTAATAAAGTGAAGTCGTCTTTTGACATTATATTTTTTTGCTTTTTCGATATATTGTCTTGCTTCCTCACTATCAGGCGCATAATGCCGTGAACACAGGCAGTCTATTTTTAAACGCAACTCTTGGCACTCAGGAAGATCAAGACGGCTTGCAATATGCTGTCTTAAGCGGTCAGAGTATTCTCTTCGCCTTTGATTTTCTTCTTGCTTACTCACCTCTACCTTCCCCCATTCCTATTGCTTCAAGAAGTTTACGCCCCTTAGAAGTAGAGCTTGCTTGATACTGGAACTCTTTATTTTTCAAATATTTTGTTTCTTCCTCAATTCGCAATTCTTCTTCTTCTGAAAAATCATAACTTCTTATAGAATCCATTAAAAAATGCACCCCTGTGTTCTTGTTTACCGCATATTCAATACTTAATTCTCTTAAAAGTTGACGTGTAATCCAACGTCTACGTTTTTCTGGTGATATTTCTTTAGGCTCAGTAATGAACTTATAGCGTTTAGAACTTCCTAAAACATCGAGCCACTCACGGTCTAAATCTCCCTCATCATCATAAAACGTAAGGTAACTTGAAATGATACACACCGCAACTTCAAATAAATTTGACTCTTTAAAAGTATAATCATAAATGACTTGTTTTGCCTTATCATGACTCAAACGCACCTCATACCGATTTTTAAAACCGTAAATTTGTTGCACATCTTCTACAGGCAGTTCTCTTTTCAGTGCTTGTTCTTTGTCTTTCTCGTAAAACTCCATAGCTATTGTGCCACCTCTTTTACCAAATGCTAAAGACAACCCTTTAGACTGAAAAAGACCACCTACAGGAGAAAATGCTTCGTGCGGTTCAAAGTGCTTAAATAAAGTTTTGACTTGATTGTTTCGCACCTTCCCCCACAACTTGAATAAATCATAATTATATTCAGGGTTATAACGTTCATCTAAGGCAATGTCAAACTGAGTAAAATTAAGATAATCTTCTACAGCATCCTCATCTATTTCTCCTTCAATTTGAGTAGCCTTTACTGCATAAGACCGACAATCTCTTAGAAATTCTCGCCATGTACGATCCTGCTCTTTTAAGAATGTTTCAAATAAACGGCAACCACTCCCTGTCATTTCAATCAGAACACCCATATCAATATTTTCTTCATGTTCAGAATCTTCAATCTGATAATACACTTTAATATTGCCGTGTTCGATACGACAAGGATAACCTTGACCTCCTCCTCGCCCTACGTTGAACTTATCCAATGGAATTTGAAGAAGTTTTTTTACAACATTTTCATATTGAAAAGTTTTCAAACGAATTTTTAAATAGTCAATCAAAACGGTCACATCAGCTTTAGGCTTTATGTTCAAGTAAGCAACGAGTTTTTCTTCTTTTTCTGATGTTAATGTTTTACGTCCATTTTCTACAGCCGATACAAAGCCCTTACTCACACCCATAATCTTTGATGCATCATTTTGAGAAAGCCCAAAAGACTTTCTAATTTTTAATAAATCCATTTTCAACCTCTCTCTATTTTCAAGGGGGTATACCTCAATAACCCCTGTAAGCTGCTAGGGTTGTTGTGCTGGTATACTACTTGTACCCCGTGTTACCAAACGGGGTACCGCAAACACTTGCTTAGCCCAGACTACGTCTGGACTAAGACTCTTTCTAATGCCTCTTCTTTCGTGCTCAGATACGACTTGACGACAAAAAAAGACAACAATCTGTACAGCCCTCCACTTCCCACTCACTCCGGGGCTTACGCCCCTCGTTCGCCAGTTCAGCGTTTGACTTACATTTTGTTAGCTTTCCCTTGTCTATCGTATACCTCGCCACTTCAAGAGAAGGCAAAGGCGAGCCGTTCTTAATATCGGCTCACAATTTCTGAAACAAGTTCTGACAATGTTAACGAGCTTGTCTCCTTCGCTTCAAGGATTTCTTGAAAGAGCAATTTATCTTGCTGAGTATAACCTTTATTCATAAATTCATAATTATTCTCGACAAGCTTACTTTTTATTTTCTTAAGCATTCTTACATTTGAACTTATTTCTAAAGCAATCTCCTCAAGTGTAAAAACTTTAGGATTCTCAACATCTACTTCACACAAAGCATCCTTTTCAATACGTAGCATATTCTTAAAGTCCATATAGAAACTATAAGTTTTGGAATCAGGCAATAAGGGTGCAAAAAATTCCCTTGCACTTCCACCAAAAACTCCATAATACCCTCTTCCAAAGATACGACTGCCACCTATTTTTTCAATGTACTTGAAATGTTTATTTTTATTCTCTTCACCATAAAGCGTATCATAGCTAAATTGAGCTAAACGCCCCACACTAATGCGTGTCATGATATTGTCCTTTAAGGTGGTTGGCAAATCATCTGCCTTCACATTTTGAGTTGCAATAATCACGTAAACACCCGCCTGGCGGCCCTTAAGAATAATCTGTTTTAAAGCACTCATTACCTTTGGAGAGTCAATTATCCCCCCATAAGGTAAATCGTCCAAGGCAGAAACAAAAGAAGGAAACTCATCAATCATAATAAAAAGAGGTTTCATGTCATACTTATAAAAAGCACCCAATTCTTCCTCTTCTTTTTCTTCGGATATGTTACGCATAGTCGCATAACGTACCTCCATTTCTTCTTTTAAGTCAAGAAGCCTTTGACCCATATCTTCTGTTTCATAAGTAACACGATCTCTAAGAACCTCCAAATTAGCCAAAGGAACAAAGTCTGCTTGTTTAGGGTCAAGGATTTCTACTACACCTATACGTAAAAGCCCTGTAAGTAAGGAGCGTAAAAGAACTGTTTTACCACCGCCAGTACCTCCTGCTACAAGAAGATGCGGATTATGTACAAAGTCCCAAAAAACACCTTCTGAGAGCTTCACACCTTCTTCTACAGTCGCTCTCACGTCTTGAGCAGATATACGTCCACGTATAGAATCAATCGCATAAGAGTACACAACAAAGCCTTTCTCATCAGATGTATTCATTAGATCACCTGAAAACATTGTTTCAAGAATACCACCTAATTTTAGAAACTGTTCCTGGAATTTAATGCCTTCAAGTTGAAAACTCACTCGAAGCTCATATTTTTCTTGTTTTAAATAAACTTTAGGAAAATATATTTTAGGCTTTCCTTGCTTGTTGTTAACCTTCTTCTCTTTTGTGAAATAGAAATTATTTTGGTACATAAAGCGCCATAAAAGAAAATGTCTATTCTTGCGTATAAAAAATAGATTTTTTTTCAAGAGTATGTGGTACAGCCAATAAGAAAGTAAGAAACCACTCAAAACAAATCCGAAAGAAACCCCTCCAACAAGAGCAATTTTAGCTTTTCCATAAAGTAAATAGAGAGCAACACTAGCGCCCCCTGTCACTAAAAATCCTGGTACAGAAACAAGAGCATATAGTCTCAAAGGAATATGACGGTCACGCTTTTTTAAACGATGACCTTTTGGAAACAATTTATTCATGTTTCCCTCCTATCCTTTATTTATTTTTTGGCTTAGACTGTTCTTCCTGTGTATTTGTACGTGGTGGTTCAGAGTTCGTATTTACATTGGAACTTGATCCTGACACAACTTTAACTCCTGATGCCTTCAAAGGAAAAGTAATTTTAGGCACACTTTGTACACGTCCATTACGTCCAACAACTTCATGATTTGATTTGTATACAGAAGCTGTTACCGGTTCGATAAGTTCAATCTCACTACGGAAAGGGATAGTCGTTTCATCGAAGTCTAGAGGTACCTTAATATCAATTTGTTTGGGATAGTTGGGAGAAGCAATCATAATATATTTACTTCCAATTTCACCAGTAGGAACTTCTTTTAATGATCCTTCTACATTTTGTTCTTCAAATCTTTCTCCTGTAGCTTCATCAATAAACATCATTTCAGGAACATTTTCAATCCCTAAATAAGTCATAGTACCAAAAAGTTTTTTAGGATTTTGAGTGATTGTACGATTGAATTGATTAAGTCCGTATTTTGCCATTGTTATTTTCCTCCTTTGATTTTGACTTCATTTAAGCGTAAAGCCATTTGGTTTTTTGTAACACCATTTTCTGCATAGTTAAAGTCAATAAGTGTTGGTTCATGTCCTTCAACTTCAATTTCTACAAGACCACCTAGAACTGCTTTTCGCAACTCGTCTTTTTTAGGGACTTTACCGAAGCATACGATATGGAAGTTTTTCTCCCCATCTCCTGCACCCGATAAAACTGTATGTTCAGGCATTTCTGCAGTACGTGCTACAGTTTCATATTCTGGTAGGACATAAACCTTACCATCATTTGTGAGTTCTTTTAATTCCATTACAGGAACTTCTTGTAATTGCATATCATTCTCCTTATGCTCTTTATTTTTTAATATTTAACGTCATTTCTGACCATGTTGCTAACAGGAGTCGAACCTGCACCAAAAGTTTAGGAGACCTTCTGTACTACCCTTTATACGACAGCAACAAAAAAAAGAGGACAACTCCTCTTTCACTTTTATTTCCTAGATTTAAACTTAAAAACTGATATGATATTTCTATAAATCAAGTTATCCTAAGCTCTTTTCGCAAGCTACTAAACATACTGTTTACAAACCTAAAACGAAAGAGACAATGTGTATTATTTTGATTTATTATAACTTCTCGAATTGATTATCTTTACACCATTTATCGCTATTGGACTTCCCCTATTATCCTTCCTCAATACCTAGCAGACTATTATAAATCTTCTTACTCAATACATTTGGTGACAGCTCATAAATATCTATAATCTTTATTACTTCTTCTTTAGTCAACTTCACCCATTGAATAAATTTATGAGGTAACTTATTCAAATCAGTATAAATACGTATATCATAAAATGTTTTTCCTTCTGTTATTGCTTGTTTTTTTATATCAATCATTACTTACCACCGTTCATTTTATTTTTTAATTACATGTTTTTTAATACTTCTCAATAAACTTAAGTTTTCAATTTGCACAGAAAGCAATAATATTCCAACAGTTGGAAGGATCTTTGAAACTTCACAAATCTTCCTTACTTCATTTTCCATATTCTTATTAGTTTCTGTTAGAGGTATTTCTTTAAGTTCTGAAATAAGTGTATTGACTCTTCCTAATCCTTTAATTAGCAATGATACCTCACCTGCTATATGTTTAGATTGCCAATATACCTGTTCCTCTATACTAATTTTTATTGTCATTTAAATTACTTCCATTCTTCTAGCACTTCATATGCCATAGTTCCAGCACACCCACCCATCTCAACAATCATTTCTAATACTTCTTGAAAGTATTCTTCTTTACTCTCATTTATACCTCCCAAATCATTAAGCCAATTTTCGATATCATGATAAATTCTAGTTAATCAGAATTTGATTTGAAATGACGATAAAAAAATACCAGTATTTCCACTGATATTTTTGTCTAATTAGTTTTTTATTTTCAACGTATGGATACCCTAAAAGGTTATTTGATATACTTGTCTTTACATTTCCACATTCTAGTTCAGAAACAAGCCCCGAATGGATCTCATTGTCGAATTTTACGCCCGCACGAAGTTTTTCATTTCTACTTTCATACTATTATACTCTTTACTACAAATTATAACTGTATCTTCTAATGCAATATTTAGCATATATTTTCCTTCTGTAAATAGTCTACCTCTTTGATTACACTATAAAACAGAACAGGTACAGAGGGAGTCGAACCCCCACAGCAAGCTTTGAATACTTGCAGACTACCGTTATCTTATATACCTATGAAAAACCTATATCTCTTTTTTTAGGTAGTCATTATCACACCCAAAAGGAAATATAAATTTTTATTTAATTCATAATAAAAAGCCTTGATGACCAAGGCCTTATTTCTATTTAATTGTCTATTAAAATGAATACGAAAAGTATTCATAAGTTAACAGACATTTTCTTCGTCTATTAACTCCGCCATTGTCTATCATCTCGACAGTCAACTTACTCCTTAGAGTAAGGGCGGTAGGAACTGAACAGCGACTGCGATAACCCCTTAGCTGTGAGTGGGTACAGTATCGGTTTGGTATAAAGAATTTCGTTTTCCTCGAAATAATACTCCATGCATTACCTGTTAGATAGAAGTAAGTGTTACTCTCAGCATACTTAACTTCTCGAAATCTTTCCGATTTTCAAGCGTACAACTTATACACTCTCATAATTACCGCTTTTAAGCGACATATGAGTGGCTGTTTGCATTTCTCGTCCTATAACATGATTACGCTCTGCTAAGCGTGCTGTAAGTAGCAACTCTGTATAAGCTTTTGTCGCCATTGGCTTTTCTCCTTCAAAATTGTTATAATAATAGTGTCTAGTTATTAAATAACAATTTTGCAAGAAGCTCCACTCACTGGGGCTATTTGCTTATTTAATTTGTAGTTTATTTAACTACATTTATTATTGTATATTATTTAACTACACTTGTCAAGACTAAACTGCTTTTTTACAAATATAAATACAAACAGAGGGGAAAATATGAACTTTTTTGAAATTTTACAATCTCTAAAAGAGGAGTCTGGTAAATCAATGAACCAGATTGAAAGGGAACTAGGTTATCCAAGAAATACATTATCTAGTTTCAGAAGACAAAAACCTTCCGTTACTCGCTTAGAAGAAATAGCCAGATATTTTAATGTCTCTACAGATTATCTCCTTGGAAATACGACTTCTCGGGAGTACGACTCTGAACGTCTTGATAAGAGTATTGAAAGTTCAAAGAGTTTTGATGGAAGTCCTCTTGATGAGCAAGATAAAGAAATCATCCATAACTTAATAAAGGATTATCTCGAGAATAAAGGAAAGTAACTTTTGATATATCAAGTATGGCAGTTTTGTAAAAATGAAAATGTCGTTCTTCTTTACGACTATACGGGAAGCTTAAAATCTAAAGGAAAATATATCCATGATAATGGAAATGATTATATTATCGTTCGAGCGCAGCTTCCTGAATTAGAAGAATTAAAAGTAATCTTACATGAGTTAGAACACGTGAGACACGGAGATAAAGGTTTTTATAATTCTTTGCAAATACTAAGAGTAGAGGCTTCAGCAAATAAATGTGGCATATCAAACTTAATATCTTTATTAGCAAATGAAGAAATTCCTCAACCTAATTATTTAAAAATTGCAGAATATCTTGGAGTTGATCCTGAGTACTACAAGACAATAATATATGAAGCTTTACAAAAATATCAAGACGAATACTAAAGTATGTATAATAAAAAGAGTAGGATTATAATTCTACTCTTTTTATTATTTTCCATGTTTCTTGTATTTTTTAATTCTTTTGTTCATTCATCATGATTTAAAATAGAAGTAATAATCTTTTGTAAAAGTACCGTTTGATTTTTTATTTATTCGAATCAATATTTCAAAATCAGACAAACATTTTTTGTAAGAATCCTTTTTTCTGCTCTTTCAATAAATCTAGCTTACGCTGATGAAGGGTGATGAGGTGGTCAAGGTTTGAAAACAGCTTACCAATTTTTTTCTGTTCTTGAATCATCGGTATATGCAAATGTTGCTTAACAATGTCTTTTGTATTGAGCGTAGTCATCATCAGAGTCTTAGTAGTTGCTCTTACTAAAATATGTCGCATTACATTTTCGTTATTAATATAAATCTTCATAAAATCTATATCCATTTCTACTTTAGGGCGATAAACATTGAATACATGAGAAACAATCCCATCTTGAATGTCATTCAAAACAAAACGACCAAATGCAAAATGCTTCGACTTATTCCCTTCGAATGCTATATCTCCCTTGTGCAGGATGTTATATGTCTTCATATATTCATCTGTTGAATCACGTTCCGAAGGATTTAGCTTCATCTGTGCAACAGAAATGACCTTGTCAGGTGAGTATTCCAGATTAGTGTTACGTTCACTAGATTTCGCCCAAACATCTCCAAACTTACGCTGTTCCCAAGCTTCAGCAAATCCCTCAAATCTCAATTCAGGAACAGTCTCACCATTTTTAGGAAACATCTTTTGCAAGAATCCCTTTTTCTGCTCCTTTAACAAATCTAACTTACGCTGATGAAGAGCGATGGTGTCGTCTATCTGTTTGAAGAAATTACCGATTTGATACTGTTCTGTATTATTAGGTATTGAAACTATAATTCCATTAATTACCGTTTTTGACAGACTTGGAACCCCAGTTGATTCATCATACCTTTTCCAATTAATTATCTGGAAAATATTATAAATAAAGTTGAGATTGTATCCTAACAAAGGAATAGCATAGAACAAAGTATCGACTGTCCAAAAAGGTGCTTTTAAAATATAAGGATTATCTATAGTTCCCTTTCTACCAATACCGATTGCATCTTTATTATAGGAGAGGGCTTGGTCAACACCAAGCATATAACCACCAGTTCCATATACCGGTATCTCACCTTTATTCAAATGCTTGTAATCTTTCCCAGAATTGACAATTATTACGTCCCCCAACTTACGCTGTTCCCAATCATCCGTAAATCCTTTAAATCTCAATTCAGGAACTTTTTTGTGTTTATTTGTCATCACTACACTCCTAACTCATCAAAATAGGCTTGAAGTTGTTTATTTGCTTCTGCTATTTCTTGATCAATTGATTGTAGGTCTTTTTTAACACGGTCTAAATCTATTTCTGGTTCTTCTTCAAACGTATCCACATAGCGAGGAATGTTTAAGTTATAATCGTTCTCTATAACTTCTTCGAGAGTTGCTAAGTGACTATATTTTTCAATTTCTTTTCGATGAATTACCGTATCTGTAATCTTCTCAATATCTTCCGGACGTAGTTTCTTTTGATTTTTCATTTTTTCAAAGTCTTTACTTGCATCCACAAATAAAATATCAGAGTTAGAACGATTCTTTTTAAGAATTAAGACACATACTGGAATTCCAGTATTCAAAAAGAGTTTATCCGGAAAACCAATAACTGCTTCAATTTGATGTTTATCGACTAAAGCTTTACGGATACGTCCTTCCGCTGCCCCCCTGAACAAAACACCATGTGGAAGAATTATTGCTACTCGCCCGCTATCTTTAGTATGGTATAAACAGTGCAATAAGAAAGAATAGTCCGCTTTAGTTTTTGGTGCAATTCCATATTCCCGGAATCTAGGATCGTCTTCCCGATCCTTATTATTCCAATGGGCTGAATAAGGTGGATTGGCCATAACTGCATCGAACATTCGAGGAGTATCTTTACCTTCAATCACTCCATCTGGCCAGTCGCTTTCTAGAGTATCTCCATGATTAACCTGAATATCATTGTATTCAATGTTATGCATCATTAAATTCATTCGAGCAAGGCGATAAGGTGTGGCATCTTTTTCTTGACCAAAGTATTTAATTACCCCCCGCTGATCTGAATGTTTCATATAGCTTGCTGTTGTTAATAAGAGTGAGGCTGAACCTACCGCTGGATCGTAAATAGAGAAATTTTCTTCATTTTCTTTGCCAAAGGTTAAAATACGAGCCATGACATCTGAAATTTCTTTGGGCGTATAATACTGTCCCATATCTGAAGCCAACACTGTCGCAAATTTTTCCAACAAATACTCATAGATATCTGAGACTGTGTCTCCCTCTGTAGAAAAATCAAATTCAGGAGCAGAGAGTAATTCAATCATGGAAATCATCACACTAGCTCGAGCTTGCGCATTACTACCTAAATCAGAACTATCAAAGCGCATCCCATCAAAGATTCCTTCAAAATCTCCTTTAGCTTCAAAAGCAACTTGCTGATTAAAATGGCCGAATGTATCCGAAATCATAGGGATATTAAATCGGTCTTCATGAATTGCAGTTTCCCAATCTTTAAAAAATTCGTTAGGCTGGATAGCATAACCTAACTTCTGCTTCATATACTCTAATGCTTTAGCGGGATCTTGTCTATAAACATTTTCCCAAGTATCTCCTCGTAAAACATCGTCAAGCCATCGTGTAGCCTTTTCTGATAAGTATTTATAAAATAATAAACCAAAAATATAATCTTTATATGCTGTTAACCCAATTTGTCCTCTAGTTTGGTTCAAAAGGGCCCACATTTTATTTTTTTGTTCATTTGATAATGCCATGTTATTCGCTCCTTACATCTTGCGAGTTTTAATAATTCTTTTTTATAATGAATTGAAGAAGTCCATTAATGCAGTCTCAAATTCAGAAGCACCAAAAAAGGTTAATTCTTCCTCTTCTTCAATAATTTTAACAATCTCTGATAATTTAGGATTGTCTAACAGACTATGCCCTGGCAAAAATAGTTCAAAAGCTTCTACAATTCGATTGCCATTTACTTTTTGATTTGCCGCCCATCGACGTATTTTTAACTCTTGTCGATCAGATCGGTTTTTCTTTCTAGTTTCTTCCAAGCTTTGTTTCGTAAAGTGTTGCTTAATCTCTCCAGATTCAATATCTACAATAATATCCTTAATCTCTTGTTGGCTGGCTTCATCCATAGGCAAGATATGCTTTTCAATTGTAGCTTTATTTTCAGGTGTTTTATTATCTATAAAGAGATTCAAGAGATCAACCAACCAATCATAGTCAATAATTTCATGGCCATACAAAGCCAAACCAACTTTAATTTCAGTAAGGTCTGGGCGCTCTTTTTCTGGTAGCTTTTCTCTTGCATCATTAAGTCTAGCCTGCAAAGCTCCAAACTCCTCAAAGCTAGAAATATCGAGGCGAACTTTTTCACCAGTTGATTCTCCTTGAGAATCGAGTAGATCAATTTCAGTCCCTAATTCATAACCTTGTTGAACCAAACGTTGAATTTTGTTTTGTGTTTCTAATCCTAGCATTACAAACTTCTTCAAGTTCTTCTCACCACGAGGAATTTGACTAAAATCATCTCCAGCGAGTGCTTTCAGTTCTTGAACAGCAGGCGTTAATTTTTTGATTTGATGACTTTGAGGTTCTGCTAAAATATTGTCGTCTTCTAATGATTCAACACCCTCATTTTTAGAATCTTCATCTGCTTCTTGAAGGGTATCATTCCCCCCACGAGTATAAATACGAAGCGCATTTTCTACAAAAGCTTTCATTTGTTCTCCCTGACGATAGAACCGGACTTTTCCATGAGGTTTACTATTCAAGTTGAAAGTTCGATTTGTCCGAGACATTGCTTGGATTAACATTCCCTCTTTGAGTTGCTTATCCATATAAATCGTATTAATAAATTTTGAGTCAAAACCTGTCAATAGTTGATCAGAAACAATCACCAAATCTAAACGCTCTTCATCCTTACCTTGATTATAAGGTTTTTTACGAGCCAGTCTTTTGGTAATATCAATCATATAAGCTCGTGCAGGGTCTTTTGCATTTAAAATACTAGGAACGTTGAAGAGTTCACTATACTCTCTTATTGCCTTTTTTAAGGCCTCGTTTTGTTCTTTAGTTCCAGGTTTATTGCTCTCATCACGTGAAAAAGTCATTGCGACTTTTAAATGAGGGGCCATTTCTTTGAAAAGATTATAGTAATGAACTACAGCTTGTTTTCCTGAAACAGCTAACATAGCTTGGAAAACATTTTTTTCACGTTTCCCAGCAGTCAAAGCTCCACTTGATGTCTTATCCCAATTATCCAAAATATCTTTTACAACTTGTTCACGATAAACATGACTTTGATAAACTTCTTTTTCATAGTCTTGTTCCGAATAATTTTCTTCAGGATGTTCAATTACAATTGTAGGATTAAAGTAAGTGATATCAAACCCTAAAACATTACCATCTCCAATCGCATCTTTAATAGTATAAGTATGAAGTCTCTTGCCAAAAATATCATGTGTGGAAATATCTCGAGTTGTTTGAACATCGTTGACATCGTCACTATAAAAATTAGGAGTACCCGTAAAACCAAACCAAGTCGTTTTTTGAAAAGCTTTTTTAATAAGCTGAACTGATTCTCCATTAGCACTTCTATGTGCCTCATCCATAATAATGACATTTCGATCAGCATTCTTTAACCCATTTTTTACTGCTTGTGTTAATCCTTGAACAGAAATTAATAGAATTTGTGAAGAACCTTTGCGTTTTAACTCACGTGCTAGTTCTCTACCGTTAACTTTTTTTATTCTATTTTTAAATTGAATATAAGCAAAGTCTTTAAAGTTTTCTAAAGTTTGGTCCACCAAGTCGACACGGTCAACAATAAACAGAACATTTCTTACCTTAGGAGCTGATGCAAGTAATTGCGCAACTTTAAAAGAAGTAACAGTTTTACCAGAACCTGTTGTATGCCAAATATAACCTCCTTCTTTTTGAATAAGGTCATTACTTTCCATTTCTTTCATTCTTTGCAAAATGGCCCGTGTTGCTTGAATTTGATAACTTCGCATCACCATTAAATTACTATTAGATGCATCTGGAATCATGTTCACAGTTACTAAGCGATGAAGCGCTGGAATACCTAAGACCTGATGCGTAAAGACAAAAGCATCCGTAATATCCTTCTGATTCTCATCTCGCCAACCAAAGACAAAAGTTTTATTATAATTTTCAAGACTATTTGGACGAGCAAAGTAATTGGCCGAATGCTGGCTCATGATAAATTGAACTTGCACAAAAGCAAATAAGCCTTCGTACAAACCATCACCATGGTACCCTTTTAATTGTTCAAAAGCTCCCCACTGGTTTTGTAAGTGTTCATCTTTTTCTTCAATATGTGCAACAGGAATACCATTGATAAGAAGAGCTACATCTATGATTCTTTTAGTTGTTAGTCCCTGAGGCAAGTCATCAAAAATCACTTGATTTACCACTTCATATCGTGATCGACCACCAGCAACATCATCTTCATAAAAAATTTCTATTTCTAAGTTTGAACCATCATCTCTTGTAATTGGAATAGATCCAACTCCCCCTGCACCAACTAAAAGAAGCTGAGCATCATAAGGTGTTTTTATCCGTTGAACTTCTTGCATCACCAATGAAAATTCAACATCAGACAAAGGCTTACCGTTTAATTTATAAGCATTAATTTCATCGAGTACTTCTCGCCAATGATTTTCTAATGTCTTAATCGGCACATTAGATAAATCTTTACGATATGTCCACCCTTCTGCTTCTAACTTTTTGATTAGAGCCTCTTCAAACTTTGCTTCTGCCATTCTATTTTTCTCCCTAAAAATTAAACCCAGTATTCGTCTTTTTTATTTTACCAATTTATCGTCATTATGTGCAATGAAAATTCATTAAATAGTATTTTGAATACAACTTTCCTTCATTCTTGCTATTAATATTTTGCTTAGTATCGTTAGGTTTCAATTTTATTCTATATATCT
>ERZ1034871.929-NODE-929-length-15935-cov-28.806108_pt1 | contig 15935 bp, 6 predicted proteins | sample MGYA00520631_ERZ1034871 | MGnify/ENA primary metagenome ERZ1034871 (study PRJEB33766, sample SAMN09781721) | gut metagenome | biome: gut microbiome | host: Homo sapiens | place: Madagascar | study: EMG produced TPA metagenomics assembly of the PRJNA485056 data set...
GCCTGGATGTCGTACAACTCCCAGTAGTCGATGTCTGCATCATTGGTGAAGTAGTTGATAGACTTCAGGGCATTGAAGCAGTTGTTCTCTCTTGTGCCTGGCTGTGCTTGGTACTTGTTCTCTACCACGGCTCTCTCACCACCCTTGCCGTAGAAATGAATCAGTTTGTAGCGCTCGGTGCGCACACCGTCGTGCTTGCGTACCAGGTGATAGGTTGGGTAGTCGTAGTAGTGATAGTACAGGCTCTTGCGCCACTTCTTCACTGGCTGACCGGCAAACAGCGGCTGGAGCGATGTTCCAGGCATGTACTTAGGCTTCTGCAAACCTGCCAGGTCGAGGAAGGTAGGTGCGAAGTCGATGTTCTGAACCATCTGGTTGCACTCGCTCTTTGGCTGGATGTGCTTAGGATAGCTGATGATGAGCGGAGTGTGGAATGACTCCTCGTACATGAATCGCTTGTCGAACCATCCGTGCTCGCCCATGTAGAATCCCTGGTCGGATGTATAGACGATGATGGTGTTGTCTGAGAGATTGTTCTTGTCGAGGTAATCCAGCAGTCTGCCCACGCTCTCATCTACCGATGCGATAACAGCCATGTAGTCGCGGATGTAGTTCTGGTATTTCCATTCTACCAACGCTTTGCCTGTCAGGTTCTTGCTCAGGAACTCACGGTTTCTAGGCATGTAGTAAGCGTCGATGGCTGCACGCTGCTGTGGAGTCATGCGGTTCATCTCGCCCATCAAGCCGTTATAAGAGTCTCTGCCTTCTGGAGTAGAAGGGTCGTACATCTCTGGAACCTTCAGGTCGCGTACCATCTCCATGTATTTGTCGATAGACATCTTCTGGGTAGATGCTGCGGAACCACGGGTCTCGTAATCATCCCAGAAGGTTTCCGGCAATGGGAAGTTCACGTTGCCATACTTGCCTACATACTTGGTGTTAGGCATCCAGAGGCGATGAGGTGCCTTGTGGTGAACCAGCAGACAGAATGGCTTGTTCTTGTCGCGGTTGTTCAGGTACTCGATGGCATGGTCGGTGATGAGGTCGGTGGCGTAACCCATCTCCTGCTTGAAGTTGCCATATTGGCCGGTAGAAGCGAAGGTTGGGTTGTAATACTGACCCTGGTCGTCCAATACACGGTAGTAATCGAAGCCCTTAGGACTGCACGACATGTGCCACTTACCTACCACGGCAGTAGAATATCCGGCACCCTGCAGCAGTTCTGAGAAGAAGGTCTTGGTAGAGTCAATACCCTCAGCCAGCTGACGCTGTCCGTTCTGGTGGCTATAGAGACCTGTCATCAGGCAGGCACGGCTAGGAGTAGAGAGTGAGTTCTCTACGAAAGCCTGGTTAAACTTCATTCCTCTTTCAGCTAGGCGGTCGATGTTTGGAGTTGGAGCCAATTTGGAGATTGGGCTACCGTATGCGCTGATGGCCTGTATGGCGTGGTCATCGCACATGATGTACAAGATGTTAGGTCGGTCTCCTGCATTCTGAGCGAAGATCGACAGCGGCATTGCCTGCAGGGCAGCCATGGCCAGTAGGGAACGGTTGAATTGATTGGTTTTACTGTTCATCATAATTTTCTTGTTGAATGAATAGTTCTTTATATGAATTAATTAAAGGACATTTTTTGTATAAAAAACATATGCATTATAATACGCCAAAAAGAGGGGGTGCCGTAAGTGGCACACCCTCTTTGAGTTGTCATAGAACATGACTATCTCAGATTTGAAACAGTCTTGTTGGTTAAATTAATAATTGACTAGGTAGTTATCTCTTCAGGTTCGGGTTCTTCTCAACGTCTGTTGTTGGGTAAGGACAGTAAATTCTATCCTCTGTCCAAGAACCAGAAACTGTAACTTGTTCCTTAGCTGTAATGTTCTTACCGTTCTCTACTGCTACTACGAGAGGAGCATTAGCAACGCGGTAGTCGAAGTTCTTCTTCAACTCGTTCATACGAAGCTCGTCAGAACGGCGGGTAACCATAGATACCCAGTTGCCGGCAACTTCCCATCCGTGCTCAATGTAGCAAGCCTCAGCCAGCTGCTCTGCATTCATATCAGCAATCTTTACGGTAGTACCATTGCTCAAAGTAACGTTCTCAACATCGTTTACGGCACGGCTGCGAACCTGGCGGAGGCACTCCTTAGCCTTGTTCAAGTCACCACCTGAGCGAGCTGCGCTCTCAGCATACCAAAGAAGGATTTCTGAGTAACGGATCACGTTGTGACGACGGTCGTTAACCATACCACCCCAGTTAGGAGCCATATAATCATAAGCCTGACGGAGCATGTTGCCGTTCTCGTCTGAGTTAACGGTGAAGATACAGAACATTGGGTGATAAGCTTCAACCTCAGGAGTCTTTCCGTCTTCTTTAAGAGCCCACCAATCTACAGCCTTTGTAATGGTGTTTTTATCCTGGAATGTTACCTTAGGAGCGTAGATAGCATTCTTGCGAGCACCCTCTGGGAATCTCTTCCAGAATGCGATTTCACCCCAAGCGTCACCCCAGCCACCATCGCCGAGACCTTCGAAACGGCAGCAAGAAGAAAGCTGAGAATCATGATCCCACCAGCCTTTGGCATCGTTGTTGATTCCAAGCACGGTCTCCATGTTGTAGTTGTTACCCATAGAGTAAACATCCTTCCACTCTGGGTTCAGGATGAAACCGTAAGAACCGTTGTTGTCGATGACAGACTTAGCCTGCTCTGCAGCGAGCTTGTAGTACTCTGTACCCATATTGAGTGGGTAGCCAGCCATAGACATGTAAACTGCTGACAGGGTAGCCTGTGCAGCCTGCTTAGTAGTCCAGACATCAACACCGAACAAGCGGCTAGGTTCCTTCTCATACTTGGTAGGAAGCTCGTTAACGGCTGCCTTCAAGTCTGAAACAATCAGTTCATATACATCCTTTACACTAGATGGAGCAACCTCCAACTGTGAAACGTCGGTACCGGTAATCAATGGCACAGGACCAAATACACGTACCAGATAGTAGTAAGCGTATGCACGCCAGAAGTGTGCATTACCCAAAGCCACGTTGATCTTCTCCTGAGCTACAGGCGCATTGCCTGCACTCTCTGTAATCAGGTTAGCTGCCTTGATTACAGAATAGTGCTGGTTCCAGGCATCAGTAACACCCTTGTTGGCACCGTCTGATGCAAAAGCATCGAGCGCAGCACAAGCCTGCTTGTTAGAACCAGGGTTAGCTGTAATATCGTCGCCCTGCCACTGTGGGTACATTGGGTTGGTCCAGCTCTGGGTCTGGTTGATTCTGTCATACAGTGCGTTAACACTTGCTGTCAGGTCATCTTCACTATTGAAGAAGTTGTTTGGGGTCAACTGTCCCTTAGGTTCCTCATCCAGGAAGTCTCCACAAGAAGAAAATGTGAGCAAGGATGCTGCCATGAGACAACCCATATATAATAATTTTTTAGTTCTCATAATTATTCCAGTTTTTAGATGATTGAAGTTAGAAGTTTACACGAACGCCCATTGTGATGGTACGAGGATTAGGGTAAGCACCCATATCCAAACCATTGTCACGGTCAACACCATTGTCACTGAATGATGCACCAGCTGGGTCGATACCCTTATAGCCAGTGATGGTGAAGAGGTTCTGAGCTGAGAGAGAGAGACGGATGTCTGCAATCTTAGTCACGCTGCGTGGGAATGTATAAGCGATGCTGATATTCTCGCAACGGAGGTAATCTGCATTCTCCAACCACTTGTCTGAGTTACCGTATGTCTTGTTCTCTGCGCCTACTGTTGGCATAGTGATTCCGATGTTAGAGAAGTAATCCTTATCGGTTACGAACATAGATGCACCTACCATTGAGTTCATGGCGTAACGTACCATGTTCAAACGCTTTGCACCGAAGGCTGCGTTGAAGAATACGTTGAGATCCCAATTCTTGTAGGTTACGGTGTTGTTCCATCCCAAAGTAACGTCTGGGTTTGAACGACCCAATACGAAGCGATCCTTTGATGCATCAGGATTAGCGGTCTTGGTGCCGTCTGCTGCATAATACATATCAACAAACTGTCCCTTGTCGTTCTTCTCTACACCTGCCCACTTGAAGCCGTAGAATGTACCGATAGCCTCACCTTCCTTGATGATGGTACATGGGTCAACTGTACCTGGAGAAGGGCTGGTACCATAGAGAATAGGAGCATCTGCTGTCAGCTTGGTAACCTCGTTCTTGATGTAGCTGGCATTCAGGGTAGATGACCATGACCAGTCCTTGGTCTGGATAATCTGTGCATTGATGGTTGCATCAAAACCCTTGTTGCTTACCTCACCGGCATTTACCCAGTAAGATGTGCCACCCAGGTAACCTGGAGCTGATGTAGTCAGGAGGGCATCCTTGGTCTTCTTGTTGAAGTAGTCTAAGCTAACGTTCAAACGGTTGCCGAAGAAACCGAAATCAACACCGAGGTCAAACTGGTGAACCTTCTCCCATGTCAAATCTGGAGTAGCAAGACCATTTGCCCAGTAACCGGTGTAAGACTGAGTTGTACCGTATGTGAAACCAGTTGTACCCAATGAACCGAGAGTTGAATATGGAGAGATATCCTGGTTACCGATGATACCGTAGCTGGCACGGATCTTCATGTACTCTACTGCATTCTTGATAGGCTCCCAGAACTTCTCGTTAGAGATGGTCCAAGCTGCAGCTGCAGATGGGAAGTAACCCCACTTCTTGTTGGTAAAGCGGCTAGAACCATCCGCACGGAAGGTACCAGTCAACATGTAACGGTCGGCATAGTTGTACATCAAACGAGCTACACCAGAGAGCATGGTCCACTTGCTATAGCCGTTGGTTGGTGTCTTGGAAGCAGCATCAGCTACGTTCCAGTAACCCAACTGCTCGTGAGCAATACCTGTACCTGACATACCCATGCGGCGAACCTCGTTAGAGGTAACTTCCCATACACCAGTAGCTGTCAATGCGTGCTCACCCCACTTGTTGCTGTAAGTCAAGTTGTTGGTTGACTGCAGTGCTGTAACGGCAGCATCGTTGTTGCCCATATTGTTACCGGCTGCGTTCACCTTGGTAGATGTGAAGCTGTACCACTTGTAATCGTTATAGTCGATACCGTTGGTGGTGGTGAAGGTCAAGCCCTTGAGAAGGTTGAACTTCAAGTCAACGTGACCAGTTACCATGGTACGCTTGCGGTCGTTCTGGCTGTCGTGAAGAATACCGTAAGGGTTGTTCTGGATGTTGTTGTATGGGTCCAGGTTGTACTTGCCGTTGGCTGCCATCATCTCCATGGTAGGAGAGTAGTTCAAACCTACCCAAATTGGGTTAGACTGGTTCTGAGCGAAACCAGCACCAGAGTTGTCTGTCTGAGCGAGGTTAAGGTCGGCAGTCAATTCCAACCAATCAAATACCTTATTGTGAATGTTTGCCTTGATTGCGTAACGTCTTGACTTGGTGTCAACGATAACACCCTTCTGGTCCATTACGTTGGCAGAGAAATAAGTCTGAGTCTTCTCATTACCCTGTGAAAAGGCAACCTTATAGTTCTGGGTAATACCTGTCTGGAGCAACTGATCCATCCAGTCGATACCTGGCTTGGTACCGTTCAGATAATCCTGTACTGCACTCTGAGCCACGCCCTTATGGTCAACCAAAGCCTGTGCATACTCCTTGGTACCCATTACCTCAGGTATATTGTAAGCGTTAGAGAAACCGAAGCTACCGTCGAAAGTAACCTGAGTAACACCAGCCTTACCGCTCTTGGTCTGTACCATCACAACACCATTGGCACCACGGGCACCATAGATAGCGGTAGAAGAAGCATCCTTCAAAACCTGGATGCTCTGAATATCTTCAGGGCTGATACCTTCGAGACCTGTCTCGCGAACAATACCATCTACTACGTAGAGAGGGTCGTTGCTCTTGTTTACAGAGCTGGCACCACGTACACGAATCTTCATGGATCCACCAGGAACGCCACTTGACATTACCTGCACACCAGACATACGTCCGTTGAGGGCGTCCTCAACACGTGCTACTGGCTGGTCCTTGAAACTCTTGTTGTCCATTACGGCAACAGAACCTGCCAAGTCGGCCTTCTTTACCGTACCGTAACCGATAACTACGGTCTCTTCGAGCATGTTGGAATCATCCTGCAGGGTGATGTTCAATGGAGCACCACTCCATGTGATGGTCTGAGACTTGTAACCTACATAAGTAATAGTGAGTTTAGCACCTTTAGCAATGTTGCTAAGTACGAAGTTACCATCAAGGTCAGTTACTGTACCGCCAGATTTTCCTTCAATTCTGATGGTAGCGCCGATGATAGGTTCACCACTAGCGTCCTTTACAGTACCTGTACATGAGTTTTGCTGCTGTGTAGCTGTAGCAATCATTGAATTGCTCTGAGCTGCCAATGCAGTGACAGTGCTGAGAGGTGACATGGCACCTAAGAGCGCTGCAAAATACAAATTTGCTCTTTTGTTCATAGGTTTGTTGTATTTGTTGTTGTTTATTATTAATTTCTCGTATATTATATATAGTGTTAGTTAGAAAACTATTGCTATATAATCTTATATGAATGTTAGTTAGAATTTAATCCTCGTTCAGGATCTTGTGTCTTGCCATCAGGCAGGCTCCTGTAATGCCGGCGAGTGCCTTCAGGTCGGAGGTGACAATCTGCGAATCCTCATTCATCACGTTGAGCGAGTATTTCTTGATTCCCATGTTCACCGGGAGGGTCAGATAGTCGCCTGTTACCGACATTTCGCCTCCGATGACCAGCATTTCCGGATTGAAGATGTTGATGATTCCTGCCAGCTGCTTGCCCAGTTCGTCAGCGATATGCTGCAGGGTGGCGAGGCTGAGTACATCTTCCTTGGCGATGGCGTCCATGATGTCCTGGAGCGAGAGTTCTTCTTTTCGGTTGAGTACCTTGTCAGAGAGGATGGAAGGCTTGCCCGCCATGATGTTCTCTGTGAGTTTTCTCTTCAGTGCTCTGCCCGAAACTTCGGTTTCTATGCAGCCAATCTTGCCGCAGTGGCAGATGATGTTATTGTTGTAGGCAGTCATGTGGCCAAATTCGCCCGAATAGCCCGACTTGCCGTAATAAAGTTTTCCGTCGATGATGATTCCGATTCCCAGTCCCCAGCACATGTTCACGAAAATCACATCTTTCATTCCCTTGCAGCGTCCCTTGATGAATTCTGCGAAGGCCATGCTTCGCGTATCATTCTCTATGCAGACTGGAAGCTGGATGAGTTCCGTCAGCTTGTCTGCCAGGGGTTTATCTAAGAAGGTGAACATGTTGTAGGCACTGCCATCGAAAGGGTTCACGCGTTCAGCCACATTCACGCAGATTTGCAGAATTTCTTCCTTGGAGACGGGAAGACTGGCGATGAAGTCGTTGATGATCTCGCTCAGTCTTTCCAAATTCTCCGGATTGTTCCTGTATTCGTAAGGAACCTTAGTCTTTTCAGTTATCAAATTGCCGCAGAAATCACTGGCGGCAAGTGCCAGACAGTTCATCTCTGGATTCACTCCAACGAAGTATCCGGCATTAGGCATAAGGTCGTAAACCATTGGGATGCGCCCCGGGGAGTTGTCTTTCTTGCCAATCTCCTTGACGAGTCCACCCTTTATCAGTTCATTGAGGGCGTTGGTCGCAGTTGGAAGACTCACTCCAATTCCCTTCGACATTTCCGGTATGGTGGAAGCGCCTTGGGCAATGAAGTATTCCAATAATCGCCGCTGAACTGAAGGCTTATTGTTTAACTTCTTAATATATTTTATTATGTTAGGTTCCATAACTAATATTTTTTATTTGCAAAGATATACTTTTTCCCCATTGGGTGCAAGTTTTTCGTAGTTAATAAAGCTTAAATGCCTAAAAATAGTTTGTTTTGAAGAACTTTTCTATTCCTTTCACATACCTACACCTTATTATATATTATAACCGGAAGCATCAATTCTCTTCAAGTACATGTAAGTATCTGATATAGTGTGTAAAACTACACTTATCAACAGAAAAGAAAGAGAGAATAATTAAAAATGCTTTCGTTTTAGAAATATTAACTATAAAAACATGGCGGTATTTGATAAATCTCGTATCTTTGCAAAATAAAAAATTTTAGTAACCTAGCGGTTATTAATAAATATCTTTTGAATCAACAATAGACGGTCAAAAATAGAAATATATAAACCTATTAATAGATATAGACAATGAGACTCAATCTTAGTTCACAAATCGTACTGAATAAAGTACCTGTTGAGTTCTACAAGCCTAAGACGACGGTAGAATACTCAGAAATCTCCAGAATGGAGAAGATTCATACAGACATCTTTGCCTCTATGGCAGAAGGTGCCAGTCATGTAGCCGATGGTATTGAAACCGGAATCAAGGCTGCTCAGCATGACGGTAAGTTCTATGTGATGGCGCTGGGCACAGGCTCTTCGCTCAATGCCGTGTATGATGAACTCATCCGCCGTTATGAGAACAAGACATTAAGTTTCCGCAATGTGGTGGTATTCAATGCCTATGAATACTATCCTCTTCAGAAAGAAAGTTCCGTTCGCACCATCAACCAGTTGAAGGAGCGTTTCCTCAACCATGTGGATATTGCCGAGCAGAACATCTTCACCCTCGATGGCTTTGTGGCTCAGGAGGCAGTGCAGGATTGTTGCCGCCTTTACGAGCAGCGCATCAAGACCTTTGGCGGATTGGACATTGCCCTCATCGGTATCGGCCGTTCGGGTAATATCGCTGCCAACGAGCCGGGTTCGGGCATTCAGTCGATAACCCGTCTTATCCTCATTGGCAATACTTCTCGCGAAGAGATGGAAAACAGCGAGCAGACCAAGGAGACCCTGCCTCCATGCTCACTCACCATGGGTATTGCCACCTTGCTTTCTGCCAAAGCAATCTACCTTACTGCCTGGGGCGAGGAAAAGGCTGAAATCATGCAGAAGGTGGTAGAGAACTCTATCACAGATTCACTGCCAGCATCTTTCCTCCAGACTCATCCAAATGCCAACGTAGTGCTCGACCTGAGTGCTGCTTCTCATCTTACCCGCATTGAACATCCATGGCTCGTAACTTCTTGCCAGTGGACTGACAAGCTGGTGCGCTCGGCTTTGGTTTGGCTCTGCCAGAAGATAGGTAAGCCTATCCTGAAGCTTACCAACAAGGATTACAACGAGAACGGATTGAGCGAACTCTTGGCTCTCTATGGTTCTGCATACAATGCAAACATCAAGATTTTCAATGACTTGCAGCACACCATCACCGGATGGCCAGGCGGAAAACCAAATGCCGACGATACCTATCGCCCTGAGCGCGCCAACCCATTCCCTAAGCGAGTAATCGTATTCTCTCCTCATCCTGATGATGATGTGATTTCGATGGGTGGAACCATCCGCCGACTGGTTCAGCAGAACCACGATGTGCATGTGGCTTACGAAACATCGGGTAATATTGCTGTGGGCGATGAGGAAGTAACAAGATTCATGCACTTCATCAACGGATTCAACCAGATTTTCGCCGATTCAAAGGATAGTGTGATTTCTGATAAATATAAGGAAATCAAGAGCTTCTTTGCCAATAAGAAGGAGAGCGACTTTGATACTCGCGACATCTTGACCATCAAGGGATTGATTCGCCGTGGTGAGGCTCGTACAGCCTGCACCTATAATGAGATTCCGCTCGACCATGTACACTTCCTTGATTTGCCATTCTATGAGAGTGGAAAAATTGAGAAGTTACCGATGACCGAGAAGGACGTAGAGGTGGTAAGAGCCTTATTGCAGAAGGTAAAGCCTCATCAGATTTATGTGGCTGGCGACCTTGCCGACCCACACGGAACCCACAAGAAATGTACCGATGCTGTTCTGGCAGCCATCGACGAGGAGAAGAAGGCTGGTGCAGAGTGGCTGAAGGACTGCCGCATCTGGATGTATCGTGGTGCTTGGGCAGAGTGGGAGATTGAGAACATCGAGATGTGCGTTCCATTGAGTCCGGAAGAGTTGAGAGCCAAGCGTAACTCTATCCTCAAGCATCAGTCGCAGATGGAGAGTGCTCCATTCCTGGGCAACGACGAACGCCTGTTCTGGCAGCGTGCGGAAGACCGCAACCGCGCCACTGCTTCGCTCTACGACCAGCTGGGATTGGCCTGCTACGAGGCTATGGAGGCTTTCGTGGAATATAAGCCACTCTAAGTATTTATCAATTAGTTAACTAACTTATATTATTCTCTATATAAAATTTATGAAGAAATTCAATCATCTATTTGCTTCGTTGGCAGCATGCACAGCGATGTTGGGAGGAATCTCAACATCGGCTGTGGCTGCTGACATCAATATTATTCCTGTGCCAGTAAAGACTCAGGTTCAGAAGGGCGAGTTCGTGTTGCCACAGAAAGTGACCATCTCTTATCAGACTGCTGACGGCAAGAACATTGCCGAATACATGGCTGATAAGCTGAAGGCATCTACCGGCTATGATGTAACCGTAGGCGGCAAGAAGGGAAATATCTCTATCCAGATTTCTCATTCCATGAAGATGGCTGAGGAAGGCTATCGCCTTACTGTTACCAGCAAGGGCGTAGTAATCAAGGCGAAGACCGGCAAGGGTGCCTTCTATGGTATGCAGAGCTTCATGCAGCTGCTGCCTGCACAGGTGGAGAGCGCTACCAAGGTGAGTGGCGTGAAGTGGGTGGCTCAGTGCTGTGACATCCAGGATGCGCCTCGCTTCGGCTACCGTGGCTTCCATCTCGATCCATGCCGTCACTTCATCACCGTAGAAAACGTGAAGAAGCAGCTCGACATCATGTCTATGTTCAAGGTAAACACCATGCACTTCCACCTCACTGAGGACCAGGGCTGGCGTATCGAAATCAAGAAATATCCTGAGCTGACTTCCATCGGCGGCTATCGCCTCCAGGGTGACGGTTCTACCTATGGCGGTTTCTATACACAGGAGGAAATCAAGGACATCGTGGATTATGCAGCCAAGCGCTACATCACCGTGATTCCTGAAATCGACCTTCCTGGCCACATGATGGCAGCAATCGCTGCTTATCCATCTCTCTCCTGCAAGGGCGAGCAGTGGACTCCTAGAATGGTTTGGGGTGTTGAGGATATCGTGATGTGTCCGGGTAAGGAAGATATGTTCAACTTCCTGGAGGATATCGTTCGCGAGGTGGTGCCTCTCTTCCCTGGCAAGTATTTCCACATCGGTGGCGACGAGTGCCCTAAGACCAGTTGGAAGAACTGTCCTACCTGCCAGAAGCGCATCCAGGCTGAAGGCTTGCAGGCTGACGGCAAGCACTCTGCAGAGGAAAGACTCCAGAGTTACGTAATCAAGCGCATGGAGAAGATGCTGGCTAAGTACGGCAGAAAGATCATCGGCTGGGATGAAATCCTCGAAGGTGGTTTGAGCCCTGAGGCTACCGTGATGTCTTGGCGTGGTACATCCGGAGGTATTTCGGCTGCTTTGCAGAAGCACGACGTGATCATGACTCCTGGTAGCGGCGGTTTGTATCTCGACCATTATCAGGGCGACTACAAGATTGAGCCGGTTACTATTCCTAGTGCTCCTGCTTATCTTTCAAGAACCTATAATTACGAGCCTGTGCCAGATACCATCAAGTCATTGGGCTTGGAGAAGCATATTCTGGGTGTTCAGTGCAACAACTGGTCTGAATACATGTACACCAACGCCAAGATGGAGTATCAGATGTATCCTCGCTCTTTGGCTCTCGCCGAGATTGCATGGTCACCGGCCAAGAAGAAGAACTTCACCGACTTCAGCCGTCGTGTAGATGCTAACAGCGTGCGCCTCGACGAGCACCACGTGCGCTATCACATCCCATTGCCAGAGCAGCCATACGGTTCCTGCGATAAGGTGGTGATTACCAAGGATACAGTGGTTACCTTCCAGACTTCCCGTCCTATGAAGATGGTTTACACCCTGGATGGAACCCTTCCAACTCCAGCTTCTGCCGTTTATTCAGAGCCTATCAAGGTGAGTGGCAACACCATCATCAAGATTGCTACCGTATTGCCTTCTGGCAAGATGAGCAAGATAAGAACCATCGACGTGGAGAAGCAGAACTATGCTCCAGCCGTGAAGGTAAATGATGCGAAGGCTGGCTTGCAGTTGCGCCGCGTAAAGGGCAATTATCTGAAGGTGGATCAGCTGAACTGGGCTGATGCTGAGTGGACAGACAATGGAACCATCACCAATTTGAACAAGATGAAGGTGAGTCAGCCAGACGATGCTGCTACTCTGCGTGGTGCCAACAACTATGGTGCCGTGGCCGAGGGTTTCATCAATGTTCCTGAGAATGGCGTTTACTATCTCTCTTCCCGCATGGAGCAGGTTTGGATTGACAATAAGCTCGTTATCAACAACGAGGGTGCTGTGAAGGCTGGTACCAACAGCGATAATGCTGTGGCTCTTGCCAAGGGCTTGCACCCAGTGAAGTTCGTTTACCTGTGCAACATCGTAGGCGGCTGGCCATCTTGGTGGAGCAACCTCAACCTCGAAATGCGCAAGGATAATCAGAAGAAGTTCACCGCAGTGGGCGAGTCTCAGTATTTCCACAAATAATTGAATTAAGAAGTTAAAGGAGTTAAGAAGTTAAAGGAGTTAAGACAACAGTCTTTTGGCGTAGTTTTTAACTTCAAGACATTCGTCTTAACTCCTTTAACTTCTTAACTCCTTAACTCCAGAACCTGAATAAGTAATATCAATAACTGATTAGGAATATGAATATCAGAACAATCGCAAACGTTTCACTTTGCCTTGCCATGCTCTCGATGAGCAGTGGGGCGTCGGCTCAGAGCGAGTCGCGCTGGCAGAATGTGAACATCAACCAGCAGAACCGAGAGCCTCGCCGTGCTAATTTCTTTGCATTCGAGAGCTTGGATAAGGCTCAGAGTTTCGACAAGAAGAAGTCGGCCAACTACCTTTCCATGGAGGGTATGTGGAAGTTCAACTTCGTGAAGGACCACAACAAGCGTCCGGCAAACTTCTTTACTCTGAAGTATGATGATTCACAGTGGAAGGATTTCCCTGTGCCGGGTTTGTTTGAGCTGAACGGTTATGGCGATGCTACCTATAAGAACATAGGCTATGCCTGGGCCACCCAGTTTGCCCCGAATCCGCCATATATCAGCGAACTCAACAACTATACGGGTTCCTATCGCCGCACCTTCGAACTTCCAAAGGATTGGAAGGGCAAGGATGTGTATTTCCATGTGGGTTCTGCCACCAGCAACCTGACTCTCTGGGTAAACGGCAAGTACGTGGGTTACAGCGAGGATAGCAAGGTGGCTGCCGAGTTCAACATCTCGAAGTATCTCAAGCCAGGCAAGAACCTCATTGCCATGCAGGTGATGCGTTGGTGCGATGGTTCTTATTTCGAAGATCAGGACTTCTGGCGCTTCACGGGTATTGCCCGTGAGGTGTATCTCTATGCCCGTCCGAAGCTTCATGCTGCCGATATCCGATTGAACGCTGCCTTGGAAAACAACTACCAGGATGGTGTGTTGAACTATCAGGTTTCCCTGAAGGGAGGAAAGACAGATGTTTCCATCACCCTGTGTGATAAGGATGGCAAGCAGGTAGCCCAGGCCACCGGAACCCAGGGCATCATCAAGGTGCCTAAGGTGAAGGCTTGGACGGGAGAGACACCTTATTTATATAAGGCCTACATCACCCTGAAGAACAAGCAGGGCGTCACAGAGGTGATTCCGCAAAAGGTGGGATTCCGCAATGTGGAAATCAAGAACGCACAGCTGCTCGTTAACGGACAGCCTGTGCTGGTGAAGGGTGCCGACCGCCACGAGATGGATCCTGACGGTGGCTACGTGGTGAGCCTGGAGCGCATGATTCAGGACATCAAGATCATGAAGCAGTTGAACATCAACGCCGTTCGCACCAGCCACTATCCTTGCGACCCACGCTGGTACGACCTTTGCGATGAATACGGAATCTACATCACCGCTGAGGCTAACCTCGAATCTCATGGTATGGGATATGAGGAGAAGTCGCTCGCCAAGTTCCCTGAGTACATCGTGCCTCACATCGAGCGCAACGAGGGCAATGTGAAGCCGCTCATCAATCATCCTTCCGTCATCGTATGGAGTCTGGGTAACGAGTGCGGCTACGGCGTCAACTTCGAGAAGGCTTACGACTGGGTGAAGGCGTGCGATCCTACCCGTCCTGCGCAGTATGAGCGTGGCGGATACGACAGCAAGACCGACATCTACTGTCCTATGTACATCGGTTACGAGGAGAGCGAGCGCTATTGCAAGGGCAATGGCACCAAGCCATATATCCAGTGTGAGTATGCTCACGCCATGGGTAACTCTGAGGGTGGATTCAAGGAGTATTGGGATTTAATCCGCAAGTATCCTAAGTACCAGGGCGGTTACATCTGGGACTTCGTTGACCAGGGTCTGCGCGACAAGAGTCCTGTCACCGGCAAGGAAATCTTTACCTATGGTGGCGACTATGGCCGCTATCCGGGCAGCGATTACAACTTCAACTGCAACGGAATCATCGCCCCTAACCGCCGTCTGAATCCTCATGCCTACGAAATCCAGTACTATCTTCAGAATGTATGGATCAAGAACTTCGATGCAGCCAATGGTGCCATCAGCATCTACAACGAGAATTTCTTCAAGAACATCGACGATTTGAAACTCTCGGCTGCCATCTATGCCAACGGCGTGAAGCTCTCAACCCTGGAGATTCCAGGTACTAAGGGTATTGCTCCTCAGGCAACCAAGCTCGTGAAGAGCAATGCGTTGAAGGCTGCGGTTGCACAGGCTCAGGCTGAACATGCAGGCGAGGAAATCGCCGTAAACTTCGTCTTTGCCAGCGATGGCAGTCAGCCGCTGGTTGACAAGGGGCAGGTGATGGCTCGCCAGCAGTTTGTGGTTAACGCATACAAGTTCGATAAGGTTGATACGCCTGCCCAGGCTGCAGCTCCAGCCAACAAGAAGGCCAAGGTGCAGCAGGCTGACAATATCGAGGTAGAAGAGACCAACAGCTACGTGAAGGTTTCGGCAGAGAGAATGTCGGTTACCATCGGCAAGAAGACTGGTATGATTGATTACCTCGATGTAGATGGCGAACCGATGCTGAAGTTCCGCGAGAGCATGACTCCAGAGTTCTGGCGTGCTCCTACCGACAACGACTATGGTGCTTCTTTGCAGAAGAAGATGAGAGTTTGGAAGAACCCTCAGATGAATCTGAAGTCGTTCGACAAGAGCGAGAGCAAGGACAGCGTGGTTCTTACCGCCCAGTTCGAAATGCCTGAGGTAAAGGCGCAGCTGATGCTCCGCTACCGCATCAATGCGGCTGGCGAGGTGGCTGTTACCCAGCAGATGACAACGGATAAGGAGGCAAAGGTAGCTGATTTGTTCCGCTACGGAATGCAGTTGCAGATGCCTGCGTCATTCTCTAAGTTGGAATACTACGGTAGAGGTCCTGAGGAGAACTACATCGATCGTCACTCTTCAGCTTTCATCGGCAAGTATGAGGCTAACGTGAAGGACGAGTATTATCCATACGTCCGTCCGCAGGAGAGCGGCAACCATACCGACATCCGCTACTTCTCCATCTTCAATCCTGCCACCGGCAAGGGAATCACCTTCGAGGGCTATGCTCCTATGGAGTGCAGCGCCATCCCTTACCTGGTAGAGGATCTGGATGCTGGTATCGAGAAGGAGCATGCCTGGGGCCAGCACAGTGGCGACCTGGTAGAAAAGGGTCTTGTGCAGTTGCACATTCAGCAGCGCCAGTTTGGCTTGGGTTGTATTGACAGCTGGGGTTCTTCGCCAATGGAGAAGTACCGCATGCACTATCAGGACCGCTGCTTCCGCTTCGTGATTAAGGCAAAGAAATAAAAAGAAATAAAGAGAAATAACAGGATTTATGCA
>ERZ1034871.933-NODE-933-length-15889-cov-5.997474_pt1 | contig 15889 bp, 10 predicted proteins | sample MGYA00520631_ERZ1034871 | MGnify/ENA primary metagenome ERZ1034871 (study PRJEB33766, sample SAMN09781721) | gut metagenome | biome: gut microbiome | host: Homo sapiens | place: Madagascar | study: EMG produced TPA metagenomics assembly of the PRJNA485056 data set...
GCAAAGGTAACAAGCATAATGATTAAAAAAAAGGCTGCATCGCGGATACGCTTACGTTTGTGACACCCTGATTTATCAATACAGCCACTTTTACACTCCAATAGTAGCCCTATTAGAGTGCAATAGTGGCACTTTTGCATGCCAATAGTGGCACTATTGGAGTGTAAAAGTGGCACTATTGCAACCCTTTGATATATGTTTAGCTTCGTCATTCATTGCACATTTTTCTTCATAGTAGCGTAATCTACAGAGTGTAAGCACATTGTCGCTGCACGCTCAAAACTCAAGAATTTCGCACCAAAGATTTCTTCGTGCGCCGAACTCATAGTATTGAGCATCAGAAATGCAAATATTGTCAGGCAGACTACCGCCAAACAGCATTTTAATTCACTCGCTTTAACATTTATTTTGCACGTCATTCCAGATTCTATTGCTAACTTTACCGTCTGAATAGAAAACAAAAAATTATCCGGATGAAGATGACAAAGGAACATAGCGCAACACAATCCTCCCAATCGCCCACCGGCCTCGTTCTTGAAGGAGGCGGCTTGAGAGCGATGTTCACAAGCGGAGTACTGGACGTATTCATGCAGAACGACATCAGATTTGACGCCGCTGTCGGCGTTTCGGCTGGAGTGCTGTTCGGCTGCAACTACAAGTCGAACCAACCTGGCAGAGCCTTAAGATACAACATAAGATTCAAGGACAATCCGGAATATATGAGCTGGAAGTCGCTGTTCAGAACCGGCAACTACGTCAACGAGCGCTTCTCCTACCACCTGCTGCCGCACGTTTACGACCCGATGGACTTCGATGCATACAGAGAGAACCCGATGAGGTTCTACGCCGTGTGTACGGACATAGAAGAAGGATGTCCGGTATATCATGAGATTGACGATGCTGACGGCATCGGACTGAGATGGATGCAGGCTTCGGCTTCCATGCCGGTGTTCGCAAAGCCGGTGGAGATAGACGGTCGGCATTATCTGGACGGAGGAATAACGGACAGCATTCCGTTGAAGTTCATTCAAGGAAAAGGCTACAGAAAGAATGTCGTCATCCTTACTCAGCCGTTAGACTTCAAGAAGAAAAAGGCGCATGTAGGACTCGCCATGAAGATGTTTCTGAAGAAATATCCCAAGGTGGCGCAGTTGATGGCAAGGCGACATATTATGTATAACGACGAACTGGACTACATCCACTCTGAACTTCAGAAAGGCGACACCTTCCTCATCTGTCCCGACGAAAAGCTCAACATCGGCAGACTCAGCCTCAAGGAGGACAAGATGAAAAGGGTGTACGAAGCAGGAGTGAAAAAAGCCATGTCGCTCCTTCCGCAAATCAGGGAGTTTATAGAATGATTTCCAACGGCCGCTTCAAGCCGTACCTCCTCAATCTATATAACAAGTAGCAGTAGGCAGGGCTTTGACAAAAACCTTTATCCACAATCCGCTTATGGGCGCAAATCCTATCGGATTTAAATGAAAGAACTGGCTTTTCGGCAGAAATAATTTCATGGATGCTTTGGAGATCGCTCATATCTTGCTTTTTTAGGGCAAAGATATGAGCGAATGTGCGGTGGGGAAAAGACAAACTATGATAGATAGCCTAATGTGGCAATGTTACATTTCATTTTCATCCGAATGTATCTTCCTGTATTTACTCCACCAATATGAATGACCGTCTTCTCCAAAAAACTCGATGTAATGATAAGCAAGTATTTTTATATCTTGCTGATTATTCATCTCATGATGCCACCATGACGGATACAGATGATTGTCTTTGTATGTTAAAGATTCTTCTTCAAAAAAAGAAACACCAAGTTCACTTATACCATACGTTAAAGTACCATTTAGTGTAAATGCTACTACCCTCAATCCTTTTTTATTAAATGAATCAAAGACGCATTGGCGCCATGAACTATCTGTAATACATGAAGACTTAGAAATGCTGTTAGAATCAACAAATTCTTTAAAGAAGTGATATGCAATAGGCACGAACTTATCTGTAGGGGCTGCAGTCAAAGCTCCTACAACACTATAAAAGGATTCACCTTCCTTCAATTTGTAACACTCATATGAAATATTATCGACATTTCTGATTGCAAACAAATAAACACCTGTTTTTGGAGCTGTAATATTAGTTTCTAATATCAGACGCCAATGATGCTTTTTCATTATATTTGACGTCATTATCTCCACATTTGTGGCGGTGTAAGAAAATACGATTTGCTTATCTCTACAAACGAAGTCTAAGAGCGTGTTTTCATCTTCATAGGCACATCCGGCATCATCGCTTATAATACAGTAGTTTTCATATTTACTGTTAAACGTTGTGTTTAGCTTGTCATATGTGCTTTTGAAAAGATTTTCGTCTTCAAAAACACCTAAATCAGCATTAATATAATAAACGACTTCACGAAAAAGCGATAAAGTGACTTCTTTGCAATGAAATCCTTCAAATGTAATGTTTCTGACTATAATTTTATCGTCATACGTCTCTTCAAAATCATAGTTATTCTTCTTTAGGTATCTTATTATCTTTTTTCTGGTTGTTTCTGCAATTGTACCAAAGAAGAATTTACGCTGAATAGGATTAGCTTTTTCTTTCATATAGATTTTATGTTTGGGTAGTAGACAAGTGCCATCAAAACAGATGATATTTAAAAATCCGCAACTCCAACTTAATGGTGTTGCGGATTATTTTGTTTTATTTATTACCAGATGTGGGCACGCTTCTTCTTGTCGAGGAAGAGCTTGTCACCCTTCTTCACGTTGAATGCCTTATACCAAGCATCAATCTGCGGGAGAGCTGCGTTAACGCGAGCCTCAGCAGGTGAGTGGGGGTCGGTCTTGATCTGACGGTCTACGAACTCGGGACGAGCGTTGCCAGCCCATACATTAGCCCATGAGAGGAAGAAACGCTGCTCAGGTGTGAAACCGTCTATGGTCTTGTTGAGAGCGGGGTTGGCCTTGAGGTCGTTCTGGAGAGCGCGGAAAGCGATGTTCAGACCGCCGTTGTCACCGATGTTCTCACCGAGAGTGAGCTTACCGTTGATCTTCTTGCCTGGGAGAGCCTCGACAGAAGAGAAGAAGTCGACGAGAACCTTTGTGCGAGCCTCGAAGTTCTTCTTGTCAGCAGCTGTCCACCAGTCGTTCTGGTTGCCGTACTTGTCGAACTGCGAACCCTGGTCGTCGAAGCCGTGGGTCATCTCATGACCGATTACGCCACCGATGCCACCGTAGTTGACAGCGTCGTCAGCATTGGGATCGAAGAACGGCGGCTGCAGGATGGCTGCCGGGAAGCAGATCTCATTGGTGGTGGGGTTATAGTAAGCATTGACAGTCTGCGGAGTCATCTGCCATTCTGCCTTGTCCACCGGCTTGTTCACCTTGCGGTTGATATAGTCGTGTGAGAGGAACTCAGCCACGTTGCACATGTTCTCGAAGAGAGAGAGCTTCTCGTCAATCTGCAGACCGCTGAAGTCGCGCCATGTGTCAGGATAGCCCACCTTTACGATGAAGTTAGAGAGCTTGTCCTTTGCCTGCTCCTTTGTTGCGGGAGACATCCATGTGGCCTCGTCGATGCGCTGTGCAAGAGCTGTCTGAAGGTTCTTTACGAGGCGAACCATGTGCTGCTTGGACGACTCGGGGAAGTACTTCTCTACGTAGAGCTTGCCGATAGCCTCGCCGAGCACGCCGCTCACGAGAGCTGTGGCACGCTTCCAGCGCGGACGGTCCTGCTGTACGCCCGACATCACCTTGCTCAGCTCGAACTCGGCTGCGCGGAAGTTGTCGTCGAGGTAGCCTGCTGCAGAGCTGATGGCGTGAGCCTCGGCGTAAGCCTTGAGGTCGTCGAGCGGCTCGTCAGCCAATATCTTCTCCACCTCGTGGATAGGCTCAAGCTGTCCGACGTCGATGTGCGAGAATGCAGGGAAGCCCTCGGCGAGGAAGAAGTTGCCCCAGTCGATGCCCGGGAAGTCCTTCACGAGAGCGTTGTATGTCATCTTGTGGTAGTTGGCCTGCACGTCGCGCAGCTCTACCTGGCTCTTGCTTGCCTTGGCGATGCGTGTCTCGATGCGCATTGTGGCGTCGGCCTTGCGCTGAGCAGTAGCCTCGTCATTGCCGGCGAGAACGAGCATCTTCTTGAGGTATTCGGCGTAAGCCTTGCGCACAGCAACCACCTGAGCGTCGTCAGAGAGGTAGTAGTCGCGCTCGCCGAGTCCGAGTCCGCCCTGACCAAGACCCACGAGGTTGTTGGCAGCGTCCTTCATGTCGGCACCTACGCCGACTCCGAACATGAGGCAGTCGAGACCGCGTGCGTCGAGCTGTGCTGTGACGAGCTGATACTCGCGGCGGTCGTTCACGTCGTTTATCTTCTTCAGAATCGGCTTCAGCGGTTCTGCACCCTCGCGGTTGCGGCGCACGCTGTCCATGGCGAGGTTGTAGAGCGAACCTATCTTCTGTCCGAGTGTGCCCTTGGGCTGCGGCTTAGAAGAATACTCCTCGATGAGAGCAAGGATGCGCTTCTGGTTCATCTCGTCGAGGTCGGTGAACGAGCCGTTGCGAGCGTGTTCTGCATCAAGCGGGTGGGCCTTGCGCCAGCCACCGATAGCATACTCATAGAAGTCTTGTCCGGGCTTCACCGCCGTGTTCATGTTGGCGAGATCGATGCCCTTTGAGGTCTGCGCGCTTGCCGACATTGTAGCCAGCAGCGAGCAAGCGAGGATGATTGATTTTACTTTCATATACTATAATGTTTATTAATATTCTCACTAAAGGGGTGTCGTCAGGGGGTGCACTTGTCTCAAGTGCACCAACATAGAAGTTGGTCTTCAGAAACAACATCTGCAAATAGGTTGGTGCACTTAAGACAAGTGCACCCCCTAATGATTGCAAAAGTAAGAAATTTGTGATAAATAACATATACTTGTTAGTAATCGTTAACCATTGCGCAAACGTTTACCTTGCAGTTTGGAAGAAATACTTTCATAACTTTGCAAAAAATTGCGTAATTGTTTAATTTTGCAGCAAAATATAATTAGAATCTAATAACGACTAAACAATACTATGCAAATTACTTTTAGCATCCAATACAAGACAGTATTCGGCGAAGAGCTGCTGCTGAACATCGTTGGCGGACAGCAAGGCAACCGCACAGTGGCTATGTCTACAACCGACGGTTTGACATGGAGATGCGAGGTAGAGGCAGGCATGGGCGAACAGCACGTAGACTATTACTATAGCGTGCGCAACAGCTGCGGAATAAAGTGCAGCGAGTGGAAGACCATAATGCACCGACTCGACCTCAACGCGAACGCTTCGCACCGCTTCACCGTAGAAGACAGCTGGCACGAGATACCATGCGACACATATTTATATAGTTCGGCTTTCACCGACTGCGTAAACCGACGCGCAGAGGGCAAGGTGGAGCCGCTGGCTTACAAGAAGGCGCTGCGAATCGTGGTGCGCGCTCCGCAGTTGCACTCGGGCTCACGCCTCGCTCTCACGGGCAAAGGCGCTGCGCTGGGCAACTGGGATCTGAAGAAGGCGCTGCCAATGACCGAGCACAACTACAACGAATGGATTGTAGACATCGACGGCGACGCGCTCAATGCAAACGAAAAAGAAGTAGGTTTAGGTAACAATAATAAGATTTGTAGTAAGTTAGTACACGAACTGGAATTTAAGTTCGTGGCGTTCAGCGACAAAGGCGAAGAGATGTGGGAGACATGCGACAACCGCAAGCTCACTCTCGAGCCTTTGGAGCAGAACGAAGTGCGCGTGGTGACGCTCGACCAGTCGTTCTACGCGCTCTGCGACGAGAAGGTGGCGGGCACACTCATACCCGTCTTCTCGCTCCGCTCAGAAGGCAGCTTCGGCGTGGGCGACTTCGGCGACCTTAAACTGATGATCGACTGGGTGGCAAAGACCCACCAGCGCCTCCTGCAGGTGCTGCCTATCAACGACTCTACATCCACACACACGTGGACCGATTCATATCCATATTCATGTATATCTATCTTCGCACTGCATCCGCAGTATGCCGACCTGCGCCAGTTGCCCGCATTGAGAGACAAGCTGGAGGCAGACCGCTTCGAGGTGCTGCGCGAGGAACTGAACGCTCTGCCGCAGATCGACTACGAGCGCGTGAACAACGCCAAGCTGAAGTATCTCCGTCTGCTGTTCGAGCAGGAGGGCAAGAAGGTGCTTGCGTCGAAGGAGTTCAAGGCGTTCTTCGCCGACTGTGAGCACTGGCTCGCACCGTACGCCTACTACTGCTACCTGCGCGACCTCTACGGCACATGCGTATTCGCCGATTGGGCCGACCACAAGCAGTGGAACGAGGCTGACCGCACAGCGCTCAGCAACCCGAAGAGCGAACTATATAATAAGGTGGCGTTCTACTACTACGTGCAGTTCGTGCTCGACCAGCAGATGCGCTCCGCTCACGATTATGCCCGCGCTCGCGGCGTCATCCTCAAGGGCGACATACCTATCGGCGTCAACCGCAACGGCTGCGACGTATGGCACGAGCCCGAATACTTCCACCTCGACTCGCAGGCGGGCGCTCCGCCAGACGCTTTCTCGGTGAACGGACAGAACTGGGGCTTCCCGACGTACAACTGGGACCGCATGATTGCAGACGGATGCCAGTGGTGGGTGCGCCGCTTCCAGAACATGGCTAAGTATTTCGACGCTTACCGCATCGACCATGTGCTCGGATTCTTCCGTATATGGGCTATACCTACCGACTGCGTAGGCGGACTGCTCGGACAGTTCCAGCCGGCGCTCGCCATGACGCGCGACGAGATACAGAGCTATGGTCTCAACTTCCAGGAGCATCTCTTCACAACGCCGTTCATAGCCCACTGGGTAGTGGAGCGCGTGTTCCGCGAACATACCGATGAGGTTATCAAGACTTATCTCAACCACGAGCACGACGACATCTACTCGCTCAAGCCCGAATACGACACGGAGCGCAAGATTGAGGCTGCGTTCGAGGGCAAGACGACGGAGAAGGACGTGTGGCTGCGCGACGGACTCTACGCGCTGGTTGACGACGTGCTCTTCGTGCGCGACCGCAAGAACCCCAACCTCTTTCACCCGCGCATCACGGCGCAGCTCAACTTCATGTACGAGGCGCTGTGGGACGGCGACAAGGCTGCGTTCAACCGACTCTATAACGACTACTATTATCGCCGCAACAACGATTTCTGGTATGGCGAGGCGATGAAGAAGCTGCCGATTCTGGCGCAGGCTACCCGTATGCTGGTATGCGCAGAAGACTTGGGCATGGTGCCCGACTGCGTACAGTGGGTGATGCAGCAGCTACGCATCCTGAGTCTCGAACTGCAGTCGATGCCGAAGGATCCGAGCGTCAAGTTCGGCTATCTCTCGCGCAATCCGTACCGCTCTGTGTGCACTCTCTCTACTCACGACATGCCTACGCTGCGCCAGTGGTGGGACGAAGACTGGGACCGCACGCAGGAGTTCTACAACACCATGCTCTACCGCGGCGGCGCCGCACCGCATCCGCTGCCGGGATGGCTCGCTCGCGACATCGTTTCGCAGCAACTCACCTCGCCGTCCATGCTCTGCGTCCTCTCGCTGCAGGACTGGTTCGCCATCGACGAGCGTATTCGTCTCGCTGACGCCAATGCCGAGCGCATCAACATTCCGTCTATCCCGAAGCACTACTGGCGCTATCGCATGCACTTGAACATCGAACAGCTCCTCGCCGACCGCGACTTTAACGAGCAGGTGAAGGAACTGATTGATGAAGCGGGAAGAAAGTAAATTTAAAATTAAGAGTTGAGAATTGAGAGTTGAGAATTGAGAGTTGAGAGTTATGATATGTACTATTGCTTAATTTTTCAAAATATATAATATGGAGAAAAACTTTTCACAAATGGTAATCATAACCCTCAACTCTCAATTCTCAATTCTCAACTTTCAACTTTCAGCTCTCAACTGAAAAACGTTCAATAACAACAATCATGACCCTAAAGACCATTCTCCTCTCCTTCTTGACATCCTGCACGGCTCACAGCGCCGTCGCACAGACGTTCAACGAAGTGGAGTATTCGCCCAAAGAGACAACATTCCAGCTCACCACGTCGCCCGACGTGAAGAAAGTGAACGTGCTGCTGTCGGACACAGACAGCGACAACCCTGCCGAGCAGATGATTAAGCAGATGAAGCGTGTGGGTGCGGGCAAGTGGAAGCTAACGGTGAAGAGCGACTTGAAAGGCAAGTATTATCTCTTCAGCGTGTACAACAATGCGCAGCCCGACAACACACCCGGCATATTCGCAAAGGCGGTGGGTGTGAACGGAAAGCGCGGCGCCATCGTCGACCTGCGCGACACCGACCCTGAGGGTTGGAACAGCGATGTGCGCCCGACGCTCAACAATCCGTGCGACCTCGTCATCTACGAGATGCACCACCGCGACTTCTCCGTCGACCTCTCGTCGGGACTGAAGAACATGGGCAAATATCTTGCGCTCACAGAGCCGAAGGCTATCGAGCACCTGCAGCGTCTCGGCGTGAACGCCGTGCACATTCTGCCGTCGTTCGACTACGCTTCCGTGGATGAGTCGAAGCCCGACGTGCCGCAGTACAACTGGGGATACGATCCGCTCAACTATAACGTGCCCGAAGGCTCCTACTCTACCGACGCCGCTACGCCGACAACACGCATACGCGAGTTCAAGCAAATGGTGCAGGCGCTGCACAAAGCTGGCATTCGCGTCATACTCGACGTGGTGTACAATCATACGTTCGACATCAACGGCTCTAACTTCCAGAAGACCTACCCCGACTACTTCTACCGCAAGACTGCGGAGGGCAAGTATTCGGACGGTTCGGGCTGCGGCAACGAGACGGCGAGCGAGAAGCCGCTCATGCGCGAGTTCATGAAGGAGAGCGTGGAGTATTGGGTTAAGGAGTATCATATCGACGGCTTCCGCTTCGACCTCATGGGCGTTCACGACATCGAAACGATGAACGAGATACGTGCTATGGTAGACAAGATCGACCCGTCTATATATATTTATGGTGAGGGCTGGAGCGCTGGTTCTTGCGCCTATCCGCAGGAGAAACTGGCTATGAAGGCTCATGCCAAGCAGCTCGACGGCATCGGTGCGTTCTGCGACGATATGCGCGACGCGCTGCGCGGTCCGTTCTCAGACGACCACAAGGGCGGCTTCCTCATTGGCATACCCGATCAAGAGGAAAGCATCAAGTTTGGCATCGTGGGTGCCATTGCGCATCCGCAGATAGATATGACGAAGGTGAACTACTCGCGAGAGGCGTGGACGAACGAGCCGTCGCAGATGGTGGCTTACGTGAGCTGTCACGACGACATGTGTCTCACCGACCGTTTGCGCGCTACAATGCCGTACATAACCGACGACGAACTGATACGTCTCGACCTGCTCGCACAGACCGCTGTGCTCACTTCGCAGGGCGTGCCGTTCATTCTCGCTGGCGAGGAGATGCTGCGCGATAAGAAGGGCGTGCACAACTCGTTCCGCTCGCCCGACTCTATAAACCGTCTCGACTGGAACAACCTGAAGCGCTATCCGCAGGTGTTCGACTACTACGCTGGTCTCATAGCGCTGCGCAAGGCGCATCCTGCGTTCCGCATGGGCAAGGCTGAGGAGGTGCGCAAGAATCTCGAGTTCGTCGACGCTCCGAAGGGCGTGGTGGCGTTCCGACTGAAGAACAACGCCGGCGGCGACGCATGGCAGAACATATACGTGGTGCTCAACTCGCAGAAGACGCCGCAGAGCGTGAAGGTTGCTGAGGGCAGCTACACAAAGGTGGTGGCTAACGGCAAGGTGAACGCCGAAGGTCTCGGACTCATCAGCGGCTCAACTCTGACGGTTGCTCCGCAGTCAGCATTGATTGTTCACGATTAATACTTTAAACAATGATAAACTTCAAAAACCATTTCCTCTTGTCATTGAACAAGGGAATGAAGAGCGCGACGCTCGTCGCTCTCTTTCTTTCATCATCGCTTTCTATGAATGCAGCACAGAAGATAGACCGCATCGAGCCTACAAACTGGTTCGTAGGCATGAAGAATCCGCAGGTGCAGCTGATGGTTTACGGCAAGGACGTGCGCGCTGCCGAGGTGTCGACCGACTATCCTGGCGTGCGCATCGACTCGCTCGTGCGTCTCGACTCGCCCAACTATCTGCTGGTGTACATGAACGTGAAGGATGCTAAGCCGGGCACGATGAACCTGCTGTTCCGTGCGGGCAAGAGCAAGACAAACGTGAAGTACGAGCTGAAGGCGCGCGACATGAAGGGCGAAGACCGCATGGGCTTCACCAACGCCGACGTGCTGTACATGCTCATGCCCGACCGATTTGCGTCGAGCGGAAAGAATCTTAAAGTGAAGGGCTTGAACGCTTACACCGTGAACCGCAAGGAGCCGTCGCTGCGTCATGGCGGCGACCTCGAAGGCATACGCCAGCACCTCGACTACTTCAACGAGCTTGGCGTCACGGCGCTGTGGTTCACGCCGGTGCTTGAGAACAACTCGCCCGACCACGGCAAGAGCAGTACGTATCACGGATATGCTACGACCGACTACTATCGTGTTGACCCGCGCTTCGGATCGAACAACGACTACCGTCAGCTTGTTTCTGATGCGCACAAGAAGGGTCTGAAGGTGGTGATGGACATGATTTTCAATCACTGCGGCTTCGAGCATCCGTGGGTGAAGGACATGCCTACCAAGGACTGGTTCAACACACCCGAATGGCTTGCGCCGGAGAATCAGGCGAAGGCTGTGAAGACAAAGACCGTGGACGGCGACCAGATGACTAACGACAAGTATCTGCAGACAAGCTACAAGCTGACGCCGGTGCTCGACCCGTATGCGTCGAAGGTAGACCTGCGCGAGACGGTGGACGGTTGGTTCGTGCCTTCAATGCCCGACCTCAACCAGCGCAACGAGCATGTGATGACTTATCTCATACAGAACTCGGAATGGTGGATAGAGACCGTTGGCATCGACGGCATACGCATGGACACTTATCCGTACGCCGACCGCAAGGGTATGGCGCACTGGATGGAGGTGCTGAACACGGAGTATCCCAACTTCAACACGGTTGGCGAGACTTGGGTGACGGAGCCGGCATACACGGCAGCATGGCAAAAGGACTCGCCGCTGGCTGAAGTGAACTCGAACCTGAAGACGGTGATGGACTTCGCGTTCTTCGACCGCATCAACCAGGCGAAGAACGAGGAGACCGACGACTGGTGGAAGGGCTTCAACCGCATATACAACTCGCTCTGCTACGACTATCTGTACGTAGACCCGTCGCACGTGATGGCGTTCATCGAGAACCACGACACCGACCGTTTCCTCGGCGAAGGTCAGGACACACTGGCTCTGAAGCAAGCACTGGCTCTGCTGCTCACCGTCAACCGCATTCCGCAGCTCTACTACGGCACGGAGATACTGATGAACGGCACAAAGAGCGCTACCGACGGACATGTGCGCCGTGATTTCCCTGGCGGTTTCGCCGGCGACTCACACAACGCGTTCAACAAAGCGGAGCGCACGAAGGAGGAGCAGGCTATGTTCAGCTTCACAAGTCGTCTGCTCCACTGGCGTCAGAACAACGACGTCATCACTAAGGGCAAGCAGACGCAGTTCATACCGGTGAATGGCGTGTACGTAGTGGCTCGCACATTGGGAGACAAGGCGGTGATGACGGTTATCAACGGCACATCGAAGGCTGCAACGATGCCCGTAGCCCGCTACGCCGAGATTATCGGCAACCGCACGGAGGCTACGAACATCCTTACCGGTCGCAAGATCGACCTCTCGAAGGACGTGAAGCTGCAGCCGAGAGGTGTACTTGTACTTAGTATGTAACTAAGCCTATATTTATAGCAATCAAAACTAACTGTAGGAGGCTACGGCATTAGCTTTCCGCTAATGCCGTAGCCTCCTACAGTTTGCCTTTATATGCAACTTTATTTATTCGGCAAACAATAACAATCAATTCGATACCTAAAATGAACAGATTCCTAAAATCGGTGACCGCATTAGCATGCGGCTTAAGCCTTTCGGCGCTTAACGCGTCGGCGCAAGGCTGGCCTTCTGAATACGAGGGCGTGATGCTTCAGGGCTTCTACTGGGACAGCTACGACGCATCGCAGTGGACAAAGCTTGAGAGCGAGGCTGACGACATGGCGCCTTACTTCAAACTTATCTGGGTGCCGCAGAGCGCTTACTGCGGCGGCAAGTCGATGGGCTACAACGATCTCTACTGGTTCTCCAACTACAACTCGTCGTTCGGCACGGAGCAGGAGCTGCGCTCAATGATCGGCACGTTCAAGAAGAAGGGCATCGGCACCATCGCCGACGTCGTAATCAACCACCGCGGAACCGTGAAGAACTGGTTCGACTTCCCCGAGGAGACGTACAAGGGCAAGACGTACAAGATGACGGCTGCAGACGTTTGCGCCGGCGACGACAAAGGCAAGGCTGCGGAGGAGGCGAAGAAGCAGAGCGTGAGCCTCAGCGCCAACTACGATACGGGCGAGGACTGGGACGGTATGCGCGACCTCGACCACAACTCTGCCAACGTGCAGAACTGCGTGAAGGCGTATCTCGACCTGCTGCTCAACGACCTGGGATATGCCGGCGTGCGCTACGATATGACGAAGGGATACGCCGGAAAGTTCACGGGCTTGTACAACAAGGCGGCGAACCCCACCTACTCCGTCGGCGAATACTTCGACGGCAACAAGACGAATGTAATCAACTGGCTGAACGCTACGAAGGTGGACGACAAGATAATGTCGGCGGCGTTCGACTTCCCCATACGCTACTCGATGCGCGACGCGGCTAACAACGGCAACTGGTCGAAGCTGGCGAACGGCGGACTGGCTACCGACGTGGTGTACAAGCGCTACGCCGTGACGTTCCTCGAGAACCACGACACCGAGAAGCGCAGCGACGCCGACCAAGACCCGATACGCAAGGACACGCTGGCGGCAAACGCTTACATGATCGCCATGCCGGGCACGCCCTGCGTGTTCTACAAGCACTGGACCGACTGCAAGCAGGACATCAAGAACATGATTCTGGTGCGCTACATAGCCGGAATACACAACGAGAGCCGATGGTCGTGCACGGAGAACTCTGCGAAGCGCTACGTCATAACCACAACGGGCAAGAACATGAAGCTGCGTGCGGCGGTGGGCACCACGGCGAACGCATACACACCCACCGACGACGGATGGGCGCTGGCTGCCGAGGGCTACCACTGGCGCTACTTCCTGCCTACTTCTGCCGAGACGGTGTTCCCGTCGCTGCCGTCGGGCGAATACTACAACGGCCCTACCGTCACGCTGCGCGCTATCTCTACAGCCAAAGACGCACAGATTGTCTACACAACTGACGGCACCGCTCCTACGGCGTCGAGCGCAAAGGCTACTAACGGCGCCAAGATTGCGCTGCCCGACGGCAAGTGCACGCTGAAGGCTGCGCTGCTCGTGAACGGCAAGGTGGGCACTATCGTGACACGCACATACAGCGTGCATAAGTTCGAGGCTTACAACATCGCCGTGTATGTCAACACCGACAACGTAGGCTGGACCAACTGCTACTTTTGGACGTGGGGCGGCGACGACACACACGCACCGGCTAACAAAAAATGGCCTGGCGACAACTTGACGACACCGACAGAGAAGAACGGCAAGAAATGGTACAGCAAGCAGTTCAAGATAAACACACCGACCGACTACGTCAACTTCGTGTTCGCCAAGTCGAGCTCGGTGCAGACCACCGATGTAACGGGCATTAAGGCGAACGCCTACTTCGAGATACTGAACCAAAAGGATGCTCAGGGCCACTATCTCCTGAAGAACGTGACAGCCGACCAGCCCACCGCCATCATAGACATCGCAGCCAACGCCGCCCCAGCCACCACAACCGTAGTGGCGACAGACGGCAGAACGGTGCGCCGCTTCAAGAGCGCCGTATCGGCAGCCGAGGCTGTGAACGGACTCGCTGCAGGCATATACATCGTGAACGGCAAGAAGATTCTCGTGCGTTAAAGCCGTTGCCTTAACAATAAAAGCGGGAATATAGCGTTTAATAAGAAGTTCTTACACAACAATTAAAAGAATTTCTTATACAATGACATACATCAGACATCTACTCAAGGCGTACCCGGTATCGTGCTTCTATATCCTTATGATATGGATTCTGTGTTTCGCAACGATACCGAGTACGCCGCTCGACAACGTCACTTTGATAGACAAATGGGTACACATAGCCATGTACGGCGGCACTTGCGCCACTATATGGCTCGAATATCTGCGCCTTCACACCACGAAGCCTCAGCCCGTAATGCGTATCGCATCGCCCGCAGACAAGCCACTGCTGAGCTGGACAAAGCTGTTCTGCCTCGCCGGGATTGCGCCCATACTGATGAGCGGCGTCATCGAGATTCTGCAGGAATACTGCACGGGCGGACGCCGAAGCGGCGACTGGCTCGACTTCGCAGCCAACTCAATCGGAGCGACAGTCGGTGCGGTCGCAGGCGTAGGAATGGTGATGCTAAAGAGACGCCACCGATTCTAAAGAGACGCCACATTATACATCTTTTTGTTTTTGCTTGTTTTTTATCATTCTATTCCTACAAATTGATGCTACAAGAACAAACACCAATTGAATGGCTATAAACACAGATATATCACATAAAGTATTGGATCTAAGTTTTGGAAAGTACATCAAAGTTATTCTGTCATAAAGGCACATATGAGAAAGGAGTAGAAGATTTTCAAATATTACATACCACACACTATGTAACGACCATCTAAATAGTCTGATACGACTGATGACATAAATAAATAATGTATTTAAAGGGATTATTATAAGTCCATATATTACAAAACACAAAATAAGGACTTTTATGGAAAAGCTTAAAATAAATACCACTGCCATAATTGTACAAAATGAGACAAAGAAGCATTTTATAACGGGATCGACTTTATTTGTGGAATTGTTGTTCATTTTTTTGCGGGTTATACCATTCAACTGTTTGTGCTGAAAGATTCACCATTAACACGAGATTATAAATATTATGTGTCTTGGGTACTGCACCGAACTACTTATTCACCATTCCTTTTATGAAGAAATTCAAACCAAAGACTGTCGAATACGACTATATTGGCTTCTTTCTGCATAATTTGGTTCAGCTTTCTTGCAAACTGTTCCGAGATTTCATACTGAAGTCCATTAAGACCAATACATACATCAAATTGTCCCCAATAAATCCACAAATGCTTTATCGGAATTTTGTAATCGTAATTAATCGTTATTTTTCCTCGAGTATCCAAAGTATTGCGTTTGGATAACTTTAAAGTCTCTGCACATTTTATCAATTCATTTATTTCCGCAGTGTCCTTTACTGTAACTACGTATTCTCCATAATTGCCTTTATCAAACATTTCAGGAACAATGTCATACATTCTACAAGTTGTAAGATCCCCTGAATATATAACTGTGGCAGAAGAAATGTTTTGAGCCGATATCATCATAGATTTCAAGCTAATGATAATTGTTAAAAATAATATCTTCATAATCTGTTTTTTTGAGGAGTAACGATAATACCTACGTCATCAGATACAACAGAAGTTGGACCTTCCGTGTTACATCCACCAGTATATAGAATACTTTTTTAACAGCTACCCTTGCAGAAAGTAAGTCAACGCACATCGTACTTACGGAGGAACGGGCATTGCGATTCAGTACGGAGCACGAAACCAACAATGGAATTAATAGACTAATTATTATTTTTGCCATGTATTAATCGTATGTTTATAATAGTTCACTACTTACATAAGTGACT
>ERZ1034871.936-NODE-936-length-15858-cov-13.380814_pt1 | contig 15858 bp, 14 predicted proteins | sample MGYA00520631_ERZ1034871 | MGnify/ENA primary metagenome ERZ1034871 (study PRJEB33766, sample SAMN09781721) | gut metagenome | biome: gut microbiome | host: Homo sapiens | place: Madagascar | study: EMG produced TPA metagenomics assembly of the PRJNA485056 data...
TACACTTGAAAAGTGCGAACATAAAAACAGCTTCATCCATATTCTCCTTTATAAACTTGACAGGGGCTGATCAAAAAGCGAGTGTGTCTTTTTTGATGCACGGAAAATGCTGCGCGGGGAAAGCACCTGCTGCTTATTTCCCCATCCGTTTCCTGATGTACTCCATCACATAGTACATCGCTTTCTCTGCGGCAGCATAGCGGACACTCTTCCGGGAGCCTAGGAAATGTTCTTCATATACCTCTGTACCATATGCGCCGGAGACAGCGAGGAAGACGGTGCCGGAAGGCTCGCCGCGTTCCCCTCTTCCGGGACCTGCGTAGCCTGTCGTCGAGACTGCAATGTCTGATGCATACAGACGGCGGCTGCCCTCTGCCATCTCTTTTGCCGTTTCTCCGCTGACTGCCGTATAGCGGGAAAGTGTCTCCGAAGAGACCCCCAGCACATTTTCTTTGGCCTCATTCCAGTATGTGACTGCACTTCCTTTGAAATAAGCCGAGCTGCCCGGAAGATCCGTCATCAGCTTTCCGATGAGACCTCCAGTGCAGGACTCGGCAGCGCTTATGGAAAGATGCGTCTTCTCCAGAAGAGCCACGAGGTCTTCCCGCACATGCTGCTCGATGTGATAGTCAGCTACGGGGAGTCGCTTCCTGAGCTCTGTCACCAGCGGCGACATCAGCGCATAGGCCGCCTCTGCCGTTTCCGCTTTCGCCGTCACACGAAGGGCGATATACCCCGGTCGTGCAAGAAGGGCGATGGTGGGATTTCTCTGCGCCAGGATGAGGTCCATGATGGTCTCTTCGATCTCCGCCTCCGTCCTGCCGGGGATCGGCAGGATCATGGAGCGGATCGTCCCCATCTCTCCCAACCGTTTTTTGAGCGAGGGGAGCATGTGTTTTTCTGCCATCCTCTTCATCTCAAAAGGAGGTCCGGGAAGGTGTACCAGAAATTTCCCATGATGCGAAAGGAGGCAGCCGCTGGCAGAACCGGCTTCATTCCTGAGGAGCTCCGCGCCTTCAGCAAACCACGCCTGGCGCGATAAAGAGGGCAGATAGGAGCGTCCCTTTTCTTTGTAGTACGCAGCAAGACGCGCTGCCTCTTCCGGAAAGAGAACATAGGGAAGTCCCAGTACCTCGGCTCCGATCTTTTTCGTGATGTCTCCCTGCGTTGAGCCAAGGCCGCCCGAGGTGATGACAAGATCTGCTCGGGAGAGTGCCGTAGCAAAGGCCGCTCTCATCCGCTCCGGATTATCCCCCACCGTCGTCATAAAGGCGACAGTGAATCCATGTTCATTCATGAGCTCCGCCAGATAACGGCTGTTTTCGTTATCGATCTCCCCTAGCAGGAGCTCGGTGCCAGTGGTAATGATTTCAGTGATCATGCATGTTCTCCTTGATGGGCTGTAGGAAGAAAAGGGATCGGGGTAAAAGTGACCGGCGGCTGGTGGCTTGCATGCTGCTTTCGGGCATCGCCCTGCCTAACTATTGGCGGCGAAGCCGCCACGAGAGCCTTGAACCCATCCACCTGAACCTTGAATCTTTTATTCCTTCACTTCTGCGATCAGATCATACGCATATCCGTCGATGATATGGACATTCACGAAATCGCCCGGCTTGAGATCTCCCGGGTTGTCGATATACACATTCCCATCGACTTCGGGCGCCTGATAGGACGTACGGCCCTTGGCCTGTCTATGTCCCTCGCCATCCTCGATGATTTCCTCGACGAGGACTTCCGCGTCGGTATCAATAAGGCGTTCATTGTTTTCTTCCGAAATCCCGGCCTGGATCGCCATCAGCTGATGGTAGCGGTCTTCCTTCACCTCTTCATCGATCTGATCTGTCATGCGCGCCGCAGGCGTACCATCCTGCGGGGAGAATGTAAAGGCCCCCATATCGTCGAATTTGATCTCTCGAATGAAGTCACAGAGCTCCTGAAAATCAGCCTCTGTCTCTCCCGGGAATCCGACCATGAGCGTCGTGCGGATGGTCATGCGCGGTCTGGCAGCGCGGAGTTTCCGAAGAAGAGCATAGATGCTCTCCGAGGAATCGCGGCGGTGCATACGAGTGAGCACGGCATTGCTGATATGCTGCAGCGGGATATCCACGTACTTGCAGATCTTATCTTCGTGCAGGATGACGTCCAAGAGTTCATCATCAAAGTAGGTCGGATAGAGATAGAAAAGACGGATCCACTTCACACCCTCGATCTTGACGAGTTCACGAAGGAGGCTTGCAAGATTCGTCCCAAGGTCGCGTCCGTAGCAGGAAAGATCCTGCGCGATGAGATTGAATTCACGTACCCCTTCAGCCGCCAGACGTCTCACTTCATGGACGATGGAAGAGATCGGACGGCTTCTCATCGGCCCGCGTACATAGGGGATGTAACAGAACGTGCAGCCATTGCTGCAGCCTTCTGCGATCTTCACATAGGCGGTATATTTCGGCGTCAGCGATGCACGCGGGATGAGCTCTTCATTCGCGCAGGGAATGGTGCCGAATTTAAACACTTTTTCTCCGCCATTGGCATAGGATTCATTCACGGCATCCAGAATATCCTGCCAGGAGTCTGTACCGATGAAAATATCGACTTCCGGGATCTCCTTCGCAAGCGCTTCCTTATACTGCTGTGAGAGGCAGCCGGCAGCCACAAGACGTTCACAGACACCTGTTTTCTTGTATTCCGCCGTTTCCAGAATCGTCTGGATCGACTCTTCCTTAGCCGGATCGATGAATGTGCAGGTATTGATAATGATGACATGCGCTTCTGCCAGATCTTCGGTCAGTTCATAGCCGGCCTTCTCCATGATGCCCACCATCATTTCCGTATCGACCAGGTTCTTCGAGCAGCCCAGACTGATAAATCCTAATTTCTTCGTCACTTCTTTGTTCCTCCAAATCGTACTTTTTCTCCCCATAGATTCAGCAGATCCTTTCTGCCTTCATCCAGATATCTTTTTTCTAATTCCCAAAAAACAAGTTCATTGCCAGCCGCATCGGGCTCTGCCGCATCATCATTCACATAGATGAAGTAGTTCCCGTTCTTTTCCATGATGCTTTTATATTTCGCCGAGTCCAGAAGCCAGTCTATCAGGCACTCGCCCCGCTCAGGATGTGCGCTTTCTGCCAGAAGCCCTGTCCCATAGAGGTACCAGGGAGCGCCATCCTCCGGATAAATGATCATGACAGGCATTTTCTCCCGCTTCGTGCGAAGAACTTCATTCAGCCCGGAGATCCCGATATCGCACTTTCCCATCGCCGCCATACGGGACGGCGTAGAGAGATACTTCCCATATTGTACAAGATGCTGCTGCGCCTTGCCCAAGAGTTCCATCGCATAGTCTGGCCCGAAGTGCTCGATGAGACACATCAGGAGATCCTTCGACATCTCGGCGGCGATGAAGTCTGTCATCGAAAGCTGTGCCTCTTCCCTCGTGAAGACCTCTGCCCATGTATAGGAAAATGGCGTCTGCTTCTTAAGAAAATCCGGATTCACCGCAAACACGATGGGATCCACCCAAAGACCTGTCCAATACGCCTCTTCATCCTTGAAAAGATTCAGCGCCGTATCTGTACGCGAGGATGAATAGGCTGCGAGCTGTCCGTTCTCTTTCATCCGCATCAGGATATCCTGACTGGTGATCACCACATCCGCTGCCATTTCCTCAGCGGAGGTCTTCTTTAATAGATCTGCGCCAGATACATAGGAGATCTCTACAGCAAGCCCCTGCTCTTTATAAAAAGCATCTTTCACCGGATCCAGCACATCCGGTGAAAGATCCGTCAGCACGACGACCTTGCTCACAGGATGCTGTTCCTGGCGCCGCTCTGCTTCCAGATTCTTCGCATAGCGGAGAATCCCCCAAAAAGCACCGCCTGCCAGCAGGAGAAACAGTAAGACGGAGCATAGACGTTTCAAGATGGATCACCTCATTTCGATACAGGCTCTATCAGAGAAGCGGAGGAAACGTGCAGCTGGTCCCCGATCCGCAGTCACAAGTGTGCAATTTTTGCAAAAAACGCCATACAGTTGAAGACCAATTCTCTAGTCCGGCGGCTCTTCCTTCTTCCCGCCTGCAAGAATATCAGAAAGCTGCTCCTTATCAACAAGAATGTCTCTTGGCTTTGCCCCTTCCGCAGGGCCTACGATACCGAGGCGCTCCATGGTATCCATGAGACGGCCGGCCCGGGTATACCCGATACGGAATCGGCGCTGGAGAGCGGAGACAGAAGCACGCTTCGTATCGAGCACCCATTCCGAAGCCTCCGGCATGAGATCATCCTGCTCTTCGACCATTTCGTCCTCTTTCTCTGTTTTTTCCGGGATAGAAAGATCGATCGGCTCATAGACGACATGACTTTCCTGACGGATGCATTCCGCCCTGACATAGTTCACCACATCCTCGACCTCTTCGTCCGAGATGAATGCCCCCTGGATACGGACAGTACTGAGCGCTCCCGCCTGCTTAAAGAGCATATCGCCCTTGCCGAGCAGCGATTCTGCACCGCCCTCATCGAGAATGATGCGGGAATTGAGGCCCGACTCGACCATGAATGCGATACGGCTCGGAATGTTTGATTTGATCACGCCGGTGATGACATCGGCTGACGGTCTCTGCGTCGCAAGGATCAGATGGATGCCTGCGGCACGCGCCTTCTGCGTCAGACGCTGGATCAGGACTTCGACTTCTTTGTCCGCGACGTTCATGAGGTCGGCAAATTCATCGACGATCAGTAAAATATAGGGCATCTTTTTGTCAGGATACAGCTTATTATACCCTTCGATATTTCGCACCTTCGCCCCGGCAAAGAGCTGGTAACGGGCCTCCATTTCACGGACAGCCCAATTCAATGTGCCCTGCGCCTTCTTCATATCCGTCACGACTTCCGTACGCAGATGCGGGATACCATTATAGACAGACAGCTCGACCACCTTTGGGTCGATGAGCATGAGCTTCACCTCATCCGGACGGCTATGATAAATGATGCTCGTAATGATGGAATTGATGCACACGCTCTTGCCGCTGCCGGTCGAGCCTGCGATCAGAAGATGCGGTGCTTTCGCCAGATCGGTCACGACCGTCTTCCCGGTGATGTCCTTGCCCAAGGCCACAAGGATGTGGCCCTTGCCATGCTGAAAGGCATCGCTGGCAAGCACATCATGAAGCGGCACAGAGGCCGCCTTCGTATTCGGGATCTCGATGCCGACCGCAGATTTTCCGGGGATCGGGGCTTCGATGCGGATATGTGTCGCCTCAAGCGCCATGGCGAGCTCATTCGAAAGTCCTTCGATCTTGCTCACGCGGACGCCCATTTCCGGCTTGAGTTCGAAGCGCGTCACCGTCGGTCCCACGCTGTAGTGAACGACCTTCGCCCGGACTCCGAAGCTGGCAAGCGTCGACTCGATGAGTGCCGCCTTCTGTCCTGCATCGGCCTCTCCCTGTCCCGCATTTGTTCCCGCATGAAGAAGCGAGAGCGGAGGAAACTGATACACCGGCCCCGTTTCCGCAGCTGGTGCGGGATGAGCCGGGTCTGCTGAGACGGGCGCTGGCGGTATCGGATGAATGTCCTCCTCCGGCTTCTCTTCCCCGGCCAGCTCTTCAGCTGGTTCTTCCAGCGGTTCTTCTGCCACTTCATCCTCCGCTTCCGGTAGCGGAGGTATCGGCGGCTCTTCCATGTCCTTGACCGGCTCCTCTGGCGTCCACGGCTCTTCCTGTGCTTCTTTATCCGCTTCTGGGGCAGGTTCTTCTATAGGTTCTTCTATAGGCTCTTCTAAGGAAATCGGTGGCTCTTCCGCATCCGGCATCTGCGCAGGGACCGCCATATCTTCTGCCGGCGGTTCCTCATCCGGCGATTCTGCCGCATTTTCTTCATTCTTCTTGTAAATGAACTCCGTCGGTTTATCATCGAGTACTTCCAGCCGAGCAGCGCTTCTCGCAGCATCCAGCGCCGCTTTCTTTTCCCTGAGCCGCGTGGCTGCGGCTTCGATCTTCTCGCCTGTTTTCTTTCCGAGTACCTGCGCCTTCGAGCCCACTTTCTGCGCGCCACGCGAAAGCGACCAGTGCGTCAGCATAAGCACATCGATCACGATGGCTCCGAGGAGCACCAGCGTCGTCCCCCAGTATCCCATCGCGTCATGGAAAAAGACGCAGAATCCTGCCCCGACGATCCCGCCATAGGTGAGGATCGACTGGATATCCATTTCTCTTCCAAAAGGAACCAGAAAATGATGCACCGCCATGAAGAGGAGCAGCACCAGCAGGATGACCAGCGCAACGCGCCTGTCCCAGGAAATTCCTTTCGATGTCACGGCATAGCGCCCACCGAAAAACATCATCAAAAGGGCGCAGAAAGGCGCGCCGAATCCGAAGAGGAAATGGCTGCCTTTATTCGTAATATCTCCGAAAAAACCGGTACTGTCGCTAAAAAGACTAAAGAGAATGAAAAGGCCGAAGAGGAAGAGGATCACACCTGTGATCTCATAGCTCTTCTCCTCGCTCTTCTGCACTCTCGTCGTCCGTCTCCGGCTTGCTGTCTTCTTTTTCATGGATAAATGGTTATATCTCCTTTATTAGGTCGTGGGGCGTGCTGCCCTTTGCTTGCATGTGAAAGAGGGGGCGGGTTCTATGGGTTCAGCGGGGGTGGTATTTAGTCACCAGTCACTTTAGATTTCTAATCCCTAGCCACTAGTCACTAGCCACTAGTCTACCAGTCACTTACTTCCCTTTCTTCTCGCCCACCAGGCGCGCACCATGTCGCCTTCCTGCCCGAGCGGGCGGGGCTTGTAGTACTGGTGTCCTACGAGCTCATCGGGAAGATACTGCTGCTCTACCCATCCGCCGAAATCGTGAGGATATTTATATCCGATGCCAAGCCCCATCTTCTTCGCTCCGCTGTAGTGCGAGTCCATGAGGTGAGGCGGGATGGACCAGTCCTTCCTTGCCTTTTCCTCCCCTTCGGCGGCAAAAATGCCGGAACAGGCACTATTGCTCTTCGGCGCCAGACAAATATAGAGCACGGCTTCCGCAAGGATGATCTGCGACTCAGGAAAACCGACCATTTCTGCCGCCTGCGCCGCTGATACCGCCACCTGCAGCGCCCGCGGATCTGCCAGACCCACATCTTCCGCTGCGCAGATCATGATGCGCCTTGAAATGAAGGACGTCTTCTCTCCTCCGTCGATCATACGCGCCAGATAGTGCAGCGCTGCATCAGGATCGCTCCCTCGCATGCTCTTGATGAAGGCAGAGACGATATTGTAATGATAGTCCCCCTGCTTATCATAGCTGGAGATCTGAACACCTGCTACCTCGCCGATCTCCTTCTCTGTCAGAGAGCCTCCGTCCATCAGCATGGATGTCGACTGCTCCAAGAGATTCAGCGCGATGCGCGTATCTCCCGAGGCGTAGGCAGCAATGAGAGAGAGAGCCTCCGGTTTTGCCGTATAGCGATGAATCGCCAGCCCATACTTTTCATCATCGAGCGCGCGATGAAGCACCGAGACGATCGCTTCATCAGTAAGTCGCTTCAGATGGATCAGCCGCAGACGGGAGAGCAGCGGTCCGTTGATCTCAAAATAGGGATTCTCCGTCGTCGCACCGATGAGGATGAATGTCCCATCCTCCACATAGGGCAGAAGCACATCCTGCTGTCCCTTATTGAAACGGTGGATTTCATCGATGAAAACGATCGTCCGCCGCTGGTAGTACGAGAGTTCTTCTTTCGCTTTGGAAACGACATCCCGGATCTCTTTGATCCCGCTCGAGGTCGCATTCACCTTGATGAAGCAGCTCTTTGTCATTTCCGCAATGACCGATGCGATCGTCGTCTTCCCACATCCAGGCGGGCCAAAAAGGAGGAGGGATGGGATCGTATCCCGCTCTATCATGCGATAAAGGAAAGACTGCCGTCCAACGGCAGCATCCTGTCCGACGATGTCTTCAAGCCGCCTGGGGCGCATGCGATCCGCCAAGGGGGCATACCGCTTCCCCGCCTCCGGGGACATGTCGAATAAAGAGTCCATGTGTATCACATCTTTCAGAATTGAGAGCAGCGAAGCAGCGAAAAGCAGTCAATGCTACCGGTCATCCGTCACTGCTTTCTTGCCAAATCGTATAATACCTTCGCCACCTGATCCGCACTGCCGCTCGGAGCGACGCTGCAGGCATCTGCCATTTTCTTCCGAACGAGCGGGTCACGAAGGATAGCGCGCACCGAGTCTGCAAGTTCTCCCCGCTTCACCCATTCCGCGCAGCCAAGGTTCTTCATATGCATGGCATTCGCACGCTCCTGTCCGGGCAGCGTATTGACCAGCACCATGGGCAGATGCATCACCATCGCCTCTGTACACGTAAGTGCGCCCGGCTTTGTCACAAGGATCTCACTCCTTGCCATCATCTCTGCCACTTTATTTGTATAGCTGTGAAGCTCCACGGGATGCTTTAGCTTCTCGGCCAGAGCAGCCACTTTTTCGTAGAGACTGATATTCTTCCCTGTCACGACGATGAATTTCGAGATCTCTTCCACTTCATCGAGACGGGCGATATTATCCACGACATTACCGAGCCCGAGACCACCGCCCATGACGAGTACCGTCCCCTTTTCAAAGGCCTCTCTCTCCTTCGCTTTCTCATAAAAAGCACGGCGCACCGGGATACCTGTCACATGGATGCGGCTGCCATCGATATCATACGTCTCCAGCAGGTCCTTCAGATCCGGCGTCGCGACACAATACCCGTCAAGATAGCGGTCGATCCAGAGCTGGTGGATATCGAAATCCGTGATCACGCCGAGCAGCGGGATCGAGATCGAGCCCTCCGCCTTCAAAAGGTCTGCTGCCCCTGCCGGGAAAGGATGCGTGAAGATCATCGCATCCGGCTTCGTGGCCATGATGAGATTCTTCATTCTGCGTTTAAAGGAAAGAGACAGCATCTTCTGCGAGAACTGCCCGAAACGGCTCATCTGCGAATCACTGTAGAGATGGTCATACATCTCCGGAAAGACGTCGATCATTTTGAGATAGCCATCCTTGATGATGTGATCGATGGAGAAAAGATTGCTCGATACGAAGTCAAGGACCTGCACCGAGTCCGATGGATGCGTGCGCTGGATCGCTTCCGCGATGGCACGCGCCGCCTGGCTGTGCCCCGTCCCTATGCTGGCCGTCATGATGTAAAACTTACGAGCGATCTCCATTTCGTCTCTCCCTTTCGTTACTTTTCCACCTTCGATTATAACATAAAGGCGCAAATCAGCGGAGCCGTCACGCATAAGGAAAACCGCTTTCTGACACGCAAAAGGCGATGTGAAATAACGGTCATCTCATTTTCGCGTTCCATCTGCCGCGGGGGACTTGCAGCTCTCATAGGAGTGACCGGGAAACCTTATCCCAGCTGTCTTTCATACCATAGTCACCCTATCCGCCCCTGCGGGCACCTTCCCCTAGAGGGGAAGGCTGCGATACGAGAATACCATCTTCTAAAAAAGGCGGCGAAGCCGCCACGAGAGCCCTGAACCTTGAACCCTGAACCCTAAACCAAATAAAAGCAAAGTAAAAAGGGGTTGTGAAGAAATGAACCTCATTTCTTCACAACCCCTTCTCGAGCTTTTAGCTTAGCCGCAATTATTTCATTTCTACGGTAGCGCCAGCTGCTTCGAGTTTCTTCTTCATTTCTTCAGCTTCAGCTTTAGCAACGCCGGTCTTTACTTCTTTCGGAGCGCCGTCAACGAGTGCTTTAGCGTCTTTCAGGCCGAGGCCAGTGATTTCACGAACGGCTTTGATGACCTGGATCTTCTGAGCGCCAACGTCTTTGAGGATAACGTCGAATTCAGATTTTTCTTCTTCAGCTGCTGCTGCCGGAGCTGCTGCTGCTGCTACAGCTACAGGAGCTGCTGCGGATACGCCGAATTTATCTTCGATAGCTTTTACGAGTTCGGACAGTTCGAGTACAGACATTTCTGCAATGGCATTAAGGATTTCTTCGTTAGTCATTTTTGTTTCCTCCATGGAATAGTTTTATGCGTAGATCTTACGCAGATTCTTTCTGTTTACGCAGTGCTTCGAGAGCATATGCGAGGTTCTGGATGTTGCCGTTGAGGGCACGTGCCAGTCCGGTGATCGGAGCCAGCAGGGTTGCTGCGACCATACCCAGCAGCTGTTCTTTGGACGGCAGGTCTGCCAGTGCCTGAACAGCTTTTGCGTCGATGACTTTGCCGTCGAGGACGCCAGCTTTGACAACGATAGCTTCGCTCTTGGTTTCTTTGAAGAATTCTTTCAGAGCTGCTGCCGGTGCGACCGGATCGTCTTTGCAGGTTGCAAGACCATTCGGGCCAGCGAGCAGATCGTCAAGGCCTTCCAGACCGAGTTCGTCAGCTGCGATACGGGTCAGTGTGTTTTTGATAACCTTGTATTCAACACCGTGTGCAAGGAATTTACGACGGAGAAGTGTCGCATTCTTTACGTCCAGTTTGTTGAAGGATACCAGAACTACGCCCTGGGAAGCCAGTTTTTCTTTCATTTCTGCAACGATGGCTTCTTTTTCCGGACGAATTCTAACTTCATACTTTTCTTCGCTCATAGTACACCTCCTCTGCTATGGGATTTTATTATTTATCACGTTAGCTAAAACGACCTCGCATTCCGCGAGGTCGTGTACTGGCTTTGCAGTACTCAGCCTCGGGAGGCGGGCTACGCCCTTTAAAATGTCTTACCGCCGGTCTTAAGCTAAGTGTAAATAGGTAAAATTATGCTTTTGCTGCTACCACTTTGGTGAGGTCGAGGTGGATGCCGCGGCCCATGGTGGAGCTGATGGTGAGGCTCTTCATGTAGACGCCCTTTACAGTGGAAGGACGAGCTTTGAGGATGGTATTGTAGATAGCGAGCAGGTTCTGTTTCAGTTTGTCTTCGTCAAAGGATACTTTGCCGATGATGACCTGGACGTTGCCGGCTTTATCTGTACGATACTGTACCTTGCCGCCTTTGATCTCGTTGACAGCCTTGGTCACATCCATGGTGACGGTGCCAACCTTCGGGTTTGGCATGAGGCCTTTCGGTCCGAGTACACGGCCCAGACGACCTACGACAGCCATCATGTCCGGTGTAGCTACTACGACGTCAAAGTCCATCCAGCCCTGCATGATCTTGTCGGCCAGTTCTTTTCCGCCTACGTAGTCAGCGCCTGCTGCTTTTGCTTCGTCTTCCTTGTGGTCTTTAGCAAATACGAGAACCTTCTTGGATTTGCCGGTGCCTGCAGGAAGTACGGTAGCGCCGCGGAGCTGCTGATCAGCGTATTTCGGGTTGATATTCAGGTTGAAAGCAACTTCTACAGTTTCATCGAACTTTGCGGATGCTGCTTCTTTCACAAGCTTTACAGCTTCGTCGATGTCATAGAGCTTATGACTGTCAACGATGGCTGCTGCGGCTTTCTGTTTCTTTGTCAGTTTTGCCATTGTTTCCTCCTATGTGGTCTTTGGGGTTCTACCCTGCCACGAATGGGTCAGTCTTAGTCTACAACTTCGATGCCCATAGAACGAGCTGTGCCTTCGATCAGGCGCATAGCTGCTTCTACAGTGTTAGCGTTCAGGTCTGGCATCTTTGTTTCAGCGATTTCCTTGACCTGTGCTTTGGTGACTTTGCCGACTTTGTTCTTGTTCGGTTCACCAGAAGCCTTTTCGAGTCCGGCTGCTTTCTTCAGAAGAACAGCTGCCGGCGGAGTTTTACAAATAAATGTAAAGCTTCTATCTTCAAAAACGGTAATTTCTACAGGGATGATCAGGCCTACCTGCTTTGCAGTGCGATCGTTGAAATCTTTAACGAAGGCCATGATGTTGACGCCTGCCTGGCCGAGAGCCGGGCCTACTGGCGGTGCTGGGGTAGCTTTGCCAGCTGCGACCTGCAGTTTAACAACTTTAGAGATTTTCTTTGCCATAATGTTACACCTCCTTGTCCTTGTTGGAATGTGGTACTTACGGGCTGTAACGGGCCCTCCCACCGTGGGACGAGCCTAGTTCGAGGCAGTCCCACTGTATATTGAATCACGGAAGTGGTTCAAAAGAACCGGCTTCCAGTTCAATCGTAGTGGTGGTTCCGAAATTGCTGATATCAGCCTTGATCTTGGTCTTGTCTTCAGCGACTTCGAGTACGACAGCAGTGCGATCTTCGAATACACCCTTGGTGATCCGGACGCGATCGCCGGCTTTGACGTCGACGGCTGCTGCTTTCTTTGTATTCATGCCATGAATGATGCGGTCTGCTTCTTCGTCAGAAAGCGGGATCGGCTTCGTGGTCGTCCCGACGAATCCGGTGACGCCAGGGGTATTTCTGACGACATACCAGCTTCTGTCATTGACTTCCATCTTGATCAGAAGGTAGCCGGGGAATACTTTGTGAGCAACCACTCTTGTCTTCCCATCTTTTTCTTCTTCTTCATCCTGAAGAGGGAGCAGGATCTCGAGGATCGTATCATCCATGCCCATGGAATGAACCTTGCGGGTCAGGGTATCCTTGACTTTATTTTCATAGCCGGAGTAGGTATGGATGACATACCAGCGGATATCTTTGGAGCCAACGCTCGGAGCGCCGATCTCGGTCGGTGCACTGACTTCGCTCTGTTCTTCTTTTAAGTTTTTGTTTTCAGCTTCGATATCAGACATAGCTCTCCTCCTCTCAGCCTACCGCAGTGACTAATAACTTGGAGAGACCAGCGAATACGAAGTCTACTGCCACGATCAGGAAAGATACGAGGACGACAGACACGATGGTCGCGATGGTATAGTTCAGCATCTGGTTCTTGGTCGGCCAGATGACCTTTTTCATTTCCATCTTTGTTTCCTTGAAGAAACGGCTCCATGCGCTGCTTGCTTCCTGTGCTTTTTCCGTTCTAGTAGCTGTTGTTTTACGCTTCGCCTTGGCCATGCTCGCACCCCAGTTCAATCAGAAAAAATTATTTGGTTTCTTTATGAAGGGTGTGTTTATGGCACCATTTGCAGTATTTCATCAGTTCTACACGTTCGGTAGTGGTCTTTTTGTTCTTGTTCGTACGATAATTGCGGCGCTTGCATTCTGTGCATGCAAGAGTAATTCCTTCACGCATTATTTACACCTCATTCCATCTTTCTTCGGCCGACGGCCAATTAACATGCTTGATTAGTATATCACAAATCACGCTGTCTGTGCAAGTAGAAAATTCGCACTTAAAAAAGCCGGGCCATCCCAGCGCTTTCAGTATTGTAGCATAAGGGGGTGATCCTTTGCAAGGACTTTTTTGATTTTTTTGAGATCAGAGTTTGAAAGCAGCTAGGGAAACGCCGATACAATCGTCCTTCGATAAAATCAGCGTTTCCTTCCTCTGCGCTTTCCTGAAAACAGACGGCTCTCGCAAGCTCTCCGTTTTCATCACGATGGATCTACGGTAAGTCCTTCTTCTTCCGCAATATCCCGGATTTCTTTCTCATTGCATTTCGTAGCCTGCAGGATAAAGGACAGCGGCATATGCATCTCCAGAAGCTGCATGACAAATGCTCTGGTCAGCTCCTTGCGGCCTTCTTCGCGGCCCTTCTCAAGACCCTGCTCAAGACCCTTTTCAAGGCCCTGCTCAAGGCCCTTCGTCATCCCTGCCGCAACCCCTTGATTCCAAGCCCTTTCAAATATACCTACACTCAAATTGCACATGGTATCCACCATCCCTTCTTCGTCTTCATTCAAATCAATCTGATATTCCTTTTGCAATCGTTCCCGCTTGTCTTTGGCACTGTCTTTTGATTTGAAAATTTCTTCCAGTAAATTCAGCAGGCGGTTACCCAGTTCTCGTTTCCCCTGCCCGATGTAGACCATGACGACCTGCAATAGATCATAATTGCGTCTGTCCTCTCTGTACGCCCCATACTCCTGATTTTCCGTCAGCCGATATCGTGTGATACCACTTGCCCCATCGGGCGTATCCATACAAAGCCAGATACTATAGACCTTCTTGACGCCTTCGTAATGCGCTTTCTCGAAGTCCACAGTGTATTGTGACGAAATCAGACGGCTGCAATAGTACACGGCGCGCTTCATCAAGGGATATGTCAGGTGTGAACTTCTCTGCGCTTCCACATTGATGATCAGCTCCAGCGGATCTTCCTCCGGCGTCACAGCGCGAAAGCGAATGTCAAAAGTGACTCTCCCCTCCGTCAGCGTGGCATCCTCTGTGCTTTCACCACGGATATGGCTCGCCGCATTCGTCTGATCCGGAAGGACAGGCGTCAGAGCCACTTCCGGTGTCCCTATGATGTAGCGGTCACGGATGTCTGCGATCTCGCTCTCTTTGAACTCTTCGACGCAGTATTTCAAAATCCATGCCAAGATCTTCCGGCTGGCCAGAAGCTTCTTGGCAGCACTGTCATAGGCTGCATTCTTCCCTGCCAGATATATATCGTCGATATCCATCACGCACCGCCTCCTCTCTGCCTTTATTATATGATATATAAAATAAAAAGGAAATCCCGTAAGGGATTTCCTTTTGTGCGTTTCCTCCGCTTCGCGCCAAGTGCCGCCCCCCTTACTATGAAAATAACGAGCTATGTGCAGCGACTTCTTTAGGTTCAGAGGGTTCAAAGGGGTTGGCGCAGCGCATAAAATTAAGGAAACGCATAGATCGCAGATATGATGTTCCGCTTTCAAACTTTGCTCCGCTCGGGATCACGGACTGAGGAGATATCGCGAGGATCGCATAGCGCAAGGCGGATGGAGCGGAGCAGGCAATCAAAAAGGAAATCCCATTTCTGAGATTTCCTTTTTGGATTCAGACTAATTTGCGAGAACTCACAAATTAGAATTTGTAGTTCAGGGAAACAGTCCATGCATCATCCGGATCAGCAGCCTTTTCCAGATCAGCGCCGAATGCATATTCAGCATGGAGCTGTACGTTCTTCTGGAGAGTTACGTCTGCGCCTACGTTCCAGAACTTAATCTGCTCGCCGGCTTTCAGGTTTTTCAGCATATCAGTGCCGAGGCCAGTGCCGCCGAAGTAGGTGCCATTGCCGATTTCGTTGTAGAATACATCCAGAGCCCAAGTGCCTGGTTTCTTCCAGTCAGCTTTGCCGTAGCCAAGACCTACGTTCCAAGCGTCATCATATTTTTCAGTGGTGGTGGTGTTCTTTACATATTCACCCTGTACACGGAAGTCGCCAACCGGTACATACAGATCAATGCCGTACAATTCATCATTCAGAACTTCGTTGTTCTGGAATTTGATGTAGTCAGCACCGAGTTTAGCGAAGCCGAAGTTGTATCCAGCTTTTGCATAGAAGGCATCTTTATCATCAATCACATTGTCCTTGTCATTTTTAGATACGCCATAGTTGGTATCAAACTGGCCAAAGCCTACTTTTGCATTGAAAGCATTCTTTGCATAGGACAGTTCAGCGCCGTCGAAGTCGTGGGAATCACCAAAACGCCAGGAGTATTCATTGCCGAAGCTGTTAGCATAGCGGCCCAGGGTTACAGCGAAGTCGCCGAACTGATGTCTGGCATTGAGAACATCCATGTATACGCCATTATTTTTTTCTCCCGTATTGGTAGCCTTATCATAAGTGGAGTTATTAGAGTCAGAGTCTTTGAAGTTCATGTTGTAGGTGAGGCGGCCATTGATGGTGGTGGTGTCATTTACCTGACCCTTTACATTGATTCTCATACGGCCATCCCAGGTATCAGCGGCAGTAGAGTTATCCTGATAACGCATACGAGCGTCGCCGGACCAGGAAATGTTGCCGACTTTCTTTTCCAGGTTGGATACGCGAACGCCGAGGTTTGCGAGTTCGTCTGCATATTCGCCAGCGAGTTTGTCCAGAGTTGCCTGCTGTTCAGCGTTCAGCTGGTCTT
>ERZ1034871.937-NODE-937-length-15839-cov-11.892296_pt1 | contig 15839 bp, 9 predicted proteins | sample MGYA00520631_ERZ1034871 | MGnify/ENA primary metagenome ERZ1034871 (study PRJEB33766, sample SAMN09781721) | gut metagenome | biome: gut microbiome | host: Homo sapiens | place: Madagascar | study: EMG produced TPA metagenomics assembly of the PRJNA485056 data set...
GGCGGCCCAGTTGTGGTGGGCGGGGGTGGCGCTGAAGGTGATGGTTATGTGGCCCATTTCGTGGAGCTTGCAGGCCAGGGCTGAGAGGGTTTGGTCGAGGGTGGCAAAGGCGGTGTTGGGGGGCATGAGCTGGTGGGAGATGTGACGTATGTTTTGACGCACGGCGTTGAGCTGCTGGGTGGCCTGGGCGGTGGAGGCGGTGTTGGTTATCTGCATTTCGGCCACGAGGAGGTCGTTGCACACGCCGTCGTGGAGCTCTTGTGCCAGACGTTTGCGCTCGGTTTCGATGCCGTCGATGTAGCGGCGGGCCTGTTCGAGCTCGGCCTTGCGTTGCTGGTGGCGGTGGCGCATGATGGCGCCTGCAATGGTGATGATGAGCAGCAGGGTGGCTACGGCAAGGCTTGCGCCAAGGCGCCACTGGCGTGCTTCGGCTTGTGCGGCGTCCTTTTGTAGTTGGGCTATTTTGAGCTGTTTTTCCTTGGCATCGTAGCGTGCGGCGGCATCGGCTACTTGCTGCTGTATGTTGAGCTGGTGGAGGGAGTCGGCTATGTAGTATGCCTCGCGATAGAAGTAGCAGGCGCGTGGTGCCTGGTCTGTGCCCTCGTAGGCGCGGGCTACCATGAGCATGACTTTGTCGCGCTCTGATGATACTGCGGGGCCGTTGTGGTAGAGCATGAGGGCGGACTGCAGGGCGGGTGCCCACTGGCGTGTGACGAAGTAGTAGTTGACCTTGGCGTGCTCGAGCTGCATGCGTTCGGTGCCGCCGGGGGCGAGGCCGCTGACGATGGTGTTGGCGCGGGCTATGAGGGCTGGTATTTCGGTGTGGCGCTTGGGCTGCTGTGTGAGCAGGATGATGAGTGGCGACAGGCAGCTTGCCTCGGCCAGTGGTTCGTGGGCCTGGCGTGCGAGGTTGATGCCCCGCTGCAGGTATTGCTCGGCTTGTGCAAAGGTGGCGGGGTTGTAGGTGAGGATGGTGCCGAGGCCGGCGTATACGGAGATGCGCTGTGCGGGTTCGGCGGCGCGTTCATATTTGAGTGCGTTGAGCAGTAGGGTGCGGCAGTCGTCGGGGCGGCCTATGCGGCTGCACATGGCGCCATAGTTTTGGTAGGCTGCAAAGGCCAGTTGGTGGTTGTGGTGGCGTGTGGCGTAGGCTATGACTTGGTCGTAGCATTTGGCTGCCTGGTCGAAGTGTTGCAGGCGGCTGTGGCAGATGCCCATGCTGCATAGCTGGTTGTGCTGCTGGTCGGCGAGGTGGTGTTTCTGGGCCACTTTGTAGGCTTGGGTAAAGTGGCCGAGTGCTTGTTGTATGTGGCCTTGTGCGGCGAGTGCCTCGCCACGTGCGGCCTCGAGGGTGACGATGTCGGGGCCTTGGGCTTTGTGTTGGGTGGCGAGCTGGGCGTAGTGTAGTGCGGAGTCGGGGCACGAGGTGCTGAAGGCTTGTGCCATTTGTGCCAGGAGGTGGGGGTTGTGCGGCTGTGTGCGCAGGAGGTGGCGCAGGGAGTCGGCTTGCGGCTGTGCGGCTGCAAGCACGGGTGTGAGCATGAGGGTGATGAGGAGGGGGAGGAGGAGTCTTTTCATAGTGTTTTGGGGTTTGGGGGGTGACGGGTAAGTTTGCTATTTTTGGGTTGACGGGTTAACGAGTTAACGGGGTTGACGGGTAAGTTTGCCTTTACATAATATATATGTGTAGTGCATGCCTGTTCGTCGACTTGTTTTACTAAGGATTTTGTTTATGAATTGCAAATATATAAAAAACGCGCCAACTGGCAAGCATGGTTTGCTTTGCAGTTGGCACGTGATGTGTAATTGCTTTCTTTTTATTTACTGCGCGCTTTAACACCTACACTCTATCACTTCTCTTACCCCAATCTCTAATGGGGGGGCGCATTTCCTTATCACTACCCTACCCTTTTCCGACGCGAGACGCGTCGCCCCCATTAGAGGTAGAGTTTGGAGGTAGAGCTTTGGAGGTTGCGCTTTGAGGTAGAGCTTTGAGGTTGTGCTTTGAGGTAGAGTTTTGAGATTGTGCTTGGTGCTTGAACGTAGAGCAATACTTTTTTTATTTAACTATCACCTTGCGCACGCTGCCGTCGGTCATTTTGATGATATTGAGGCCGGGCTGCGGTGTGCTGATGCGGCGTCCGTCGGGGGCGTAGCAGGCTGCTGCCTTGGCGGGGGCGCTATCGGCAGTGGCTGCGGCTATGGCTGTGGGGTCGGGGCATAGCTCGATGGTGGTGGGCTTGTTGGCCTCGATGGTGAAGGTGACAGCAAAGGGGAAATACGCTTCACTATCTTCGTTGTAGAACTCGCCCTCCATGGTGTAGTGGCCAGGAACGAGGTCGAGGCGGCCACTGAAATGTCTAAAGGGTACTACTCGCATACGCTCAGGGCCGAGGAACATGTCGAGTTTCGACAGTTTCCCAATTTTCCCCGGTAAACTTCCTTTATAGGTGAACTCGGTAGGCACTACGGGGTGGGTGTAGGCTGTAACAGTAGTGTCGGCGGCTGAAGGGGCTATGTGTGCAAAGTAGCGAGGTATCCATATACTACCCGATGTCACAGACATAAACGTAACGAGGTCGACTTCGCTACGCGATGATACCATGATGGCGCTGTCAAGTGTGGCAATTTCGTCCTTTCTGATATTATATACGCTACCTGTCTTTCTATACGCTGTGTAGTTATTGTAGTGAGGATCGTCATAATAGACCGGTGTCTCGACTCCGTAGTTGACACGGGCAAGTGTGTCTTTTTGTATCTTTATTTGGCGGTAAGACACTGTATAGTCGTTGTAGCCAGGGTGCAAGGGAATTTCCTCAAGGGCATAGTGTACTTGATTATGGCGAGACCCATCAACTATGTACCTTTTGTATAGCTTTGTGGCGGGTATGTTGTTGGTGTACACATAGATGCTATCGGAGTCGAAATCGTTGACGCGCAGCAGTGCAAACTCCCGGTCGTAGATAGTCTGCGTGAGGGTGTCGGTGGCACCGAGGGTGATGGTGTGGATGTTGGCAGAGTCATACGGGGTGAAATTTTTGCACACGTACCATTCGTGGTTGCCCTCGGGCAGTATGACGGTGAGTGTGTCATAGGGAACGGGGGTTGCGGTGCCGGGGTTGAGTGATTTGGCGCAGCCTTCGTGATGGGTGGCAAATGCGCTACAGCGGGTTGAATACCAGTCATCGCCAAACTGTCCGTGTATGTAGAGTTTTTCGCCTTGCTGCAAGAGGTGGCAGGGCACAATGAACTTGACGGGGTGCAGTTTGCTGAATGGGGGGAGTTTTGCTCCATCGAAGTGGAAGTCGTCCTGTGTTAGCTCAGTGCGTGGGGTGCCAAAAAGGCCGTACACACTGCACTGATTGCTGAGCACGCTGGCTATGGTGTCGCTCTGTGCACCATATTGGGCGTTGAGGGCGAGAGAGAGGTAGGTGGTGCTGCCCTCGACAAGGGTGGTGACCACGAGGTCGTTGCCTTTGATTTGGCGGCTCACCTCCTTGCACAGTACTGTCATCTTTTCGTTTTCTGCCCATGAATAAGGTGGGCTGACATAGGTGTGGGCGCTAAACTGCAGGTGGTCGGCATAGGGCGCGGCATCGGCCAGTGTGGTGGTGACGCGCAGGGGGTTGCTTTTGGCTATCGACAGACTGACGGGTTCGGTGCTGGCGGGTATGGTTACCTCGCCTAAAATATAGCCTTGAGCGGCATTGCATGGCATGAGAAAGTCGGGGTCATCGGTTTGCACCGTCGGCCATTTGAGCTGGAATGTTTGCCGACCCGGGAGCGCATAGGCGGCATGTGTGCCGTCGGGGGCGGTAAGCTTAAACATATTGCCGCCAAAATTGTAACCGCAATAGCCACGGCCACGCTTGGCGCCTGGTTGCAGTTTGTAGTATACCGAAGCCAACTGGCCGTTGGTAACGGGGCAGAGCTGGCCCTGGCTGTCGGTGATGTAGAAGCGGCACTCCACGGCCTTGCGGTAGTCGGTGATGACGCAGGTGGTGGTGTCGGTCACTACGATGGAGTCGGCATGCAGGGCGAGCTCGTCGCTGTTAGGGGCCACAAGGTAGCGCAGGGTGTCGCCCTTGTAGGCGTAGCGTGCGAAGGGTTCTGTAAGGTCGTGCATGTTGACGCGAGTGGTGGTGCCATTATAGTAGGCACCTGTGCGCAGGTCGGGGGCGAGAATGGCTGGCACGGCATTGCCGTCGCGGTCCACGGGTGGCATAAAGGCCACGCGGCGGGCTTGTGTCAGCTCGGTGTGGTGCAGTGTTACCTCTTCGGCATCGGTGGGGTCGATCTGCCCCGTGATGATGCGGCTGAAGTGGGGACTGTATATGCGGTAGTAGATGGGTTGGCCAGCGCGACCACTAACCTGGCGGCGCACTGTTTCGAATTTGAGCCACGTCTTGTTTTGGTTGCCCCACCATGCGTTGCCGTTGCCATCATCGGCGTTGAGGGTGAGCTCGCGGCTGAAGTAGTGGTGGTAGCTGTCTTTGCCATTATTGTAGTAGTCGCTGCCAAAGTCGAGGGTGTTGGCAGCATAAAGGCTGGTGTCGAAGAAGTCGTCAGAGTTTGAGAATGTGATTTTTAGCGTGCCGATGTCGGCAGCAAGGGTTTGTGCATCGGTGCCTTGCGGGGCATCGAGGCGCAACATGATGTTTTGCGCGTGCAGGGCTGCGGTGTGGCAGCCAAGGCCGAACATGGTGGCGGCCAGCACGCGGCGCAGGTGGTTGGTAAGTTTCATACGTGGTTGTTTTTATTCGTAATATGTAATGTGTCGCGTTTCTTGGTATTTGCCACCGTTTGAGCAGGTAACATCACGCACGCGCCAGTTGTTGTGCGTGTCGAAATCGGTGTAAGTGTAAGTAACGGTGACGTCTGTGGTTTCAGCTTCGTCTGCTCCCATCTCGAAACTGGTGGTTTGAATGCGTGTGCTGGCCACTCTGCCATTGGTGTCGTAGGTATAGAGGGAAGTTTCGGTGCTGGTGCCCGATTCGGTTTTATCCTTTTCGATGCGTCCTTGTTTGTCGAAATTTATTGTGATAGTTTCGGTCATGTCGTACTGGCCAATAGTGTATTGTACGACACGTTGGTTGGCGTCGCGCACTACGCCGTAAACTTCGGCGTTTTCGTCCTCTTGGGCAGTTGACAGCGGTTGGTCATTGCAAGTGATCCATCGGCCTTGTTTGTCGAAGCCGCAAGTGCCGTTGATTACTTGTCCGTCGCGTGTTAGTGTGCTGGTCTTGACTGGGCCCTGGAGGTCGAATGTGGTGAGGTCGGTGGCTGTGGCATCGTATTGTGCGGCTTGTCCGCTGACGGGAGTTTCGATTTTGTCGGGGCTGAGCGGGGCGTTGGTTTGTGCGCGCAAGATGTACCAGCTTGCTCCGCCAAAGCATGAGGTGAGTATGACGGCTATGGTGACGAGTGCTACCGAACGGAATGCGAGGTGTGCAAGCCAGCCAGCAACTTTGTACATAAGTATGCACACGATGAGTACAATTACTGATAGTATGTAGGGCACGAAGGTGCCTACAAAGGCTATGAGTGCAGCTATGGGGTAGTAGATGAGTGCAGCATAGAATATGGGCTCGACGATGAAGTGACCGATAAGAGGTGCGAGGCAGCTGCCGCCCATTTTGTCGATGACGTCTTGACTTTTGTGCCGTTCTTTTTTACCAGTATCGAGGTCGGTGGTTTCGATGATGGTGTCGTAGGAGTAGTGTGAGCGGCCCATATTGACGAGTGCTATGATGATTCCTACGACAAAGAGCGGTGAGAAGAATGGTGATGAAAAGAGGTTCCAGTTGACCTTGAACTGCCAGTCGGTGTGAAATACCATAGCGTAGATGAGTGGCAGTGCTGCGAGTGTGACTATGGCCGTGGCTATATAGCCTGCAAGGCGGTAATGAGGGTTGTTGAAATTGGGTAGTGTCATGGTGTGTTAAGTTTGTGAATAAAGTTATTGTTTAAGTAGGTGTTCATAATTATTAGCGACGGCGGCGTTTCTTTTTCTTTTTGGTGGTTTTGGTTGTAGATGTTTTTTTGTCGCCATATTCTACATCTACTACGCTGCTTGATGACGTGACGCTTTTGATGCCGACTTTGGCGGGTGCCTCGTGTTCGTAGCGCAGGGCATAGTCGGAGCTGTCGGCTGAACGGGTGAATACGATGACTTTGCGCTTGTCGAACTCGGGGTTGAAAAGTATGGCAGCAAATATGCCTTGGTCTTCGTCAAGATAGAAGTTGGGGTAGTAGCTGCCTTGCTCTATTTCGATGAACAACCACACGTTTTTCCCTTGTATGACACGCATCATGTCGTTAATTGTTTTGCCCGAAGCGAGATTGAAGCCCCGCATGTTGTTGTTTTTGTAGTAGTTGAGCAATGCGATGCGTGCCCCTACGCTCATGATGGCGCGCCGTGCTGAACTCGCCACATCATCGTTTCCGCCGAAGATGGAGTTGAAGAGTTTATAGTCTTCTTTGTTAATAAGCAGCCGTGATGCGATGTAGCCAGTTTTGACGATTTCTACTTTTTGCCAACCTCCCCGCTCGCGTCCTTTGCGTTCGTAGAGGTAGCCGTAGGGGAAGGTTTCGACGGCATTAGCCTCGGCACTTGGCTCGCTGCGCAAGATGGTGGACTCGGCTATGCTGTAGCACTTGGTGTCGGGAAAGATCAGATCCCACAGTGTGGGGCCTACGCGCCAAGCTATGAGCAGGAAAAAGGCTATGATGAGGAACCACTTTGTGCGTTGCCAGAAGTGTGACTTGCGGCGAGGAGGGGGCGGAGGCGTGGGGGTTGAATCTTTAGGAGTTGAATCTTCAATTATTTCGCGCACCATTTCTTCCCAATCCGAGGTATCTAACTTTTCGAGGGTGAAGTTAGTCTTGCTTAGCACCTTGTCGTTGTAAGTTATGTGGCAAGTGTAGGTGCCAGGGGTGGAAAGGAATGTGCCCTTGTCGTTACCATAGCCGTCGAGGATGTAAGTACCATTGCCGCTGACATTGACTTGACTTTTATATCGTGCTTGTACTACACCGGATTGGTTAAATATTTCGACTCCAAACTCTACCGTTTGGTTGAGTATGGTGTTGATGGTTATACGTGGTGTGAGGAAGTATAGGCCTGCATAGAGTTGCTCGCCAAAGTTTCTATTTCTTTTGCCATTTATGCAGTCGGCGAGTTCGACCTTTGTTATTTCGATGGGGTTGTTTTGCCTGCGTTCATACTCTTTTGCCCATTCCTGTATGAAGTGAGCCAAAGGTTGCCGCACACTTTCTCTGAAGAGTTGATAAGTGGGTGCGTTGGCTATGGCACTGCGCATGGCGGCGGTTACAGCCTTGCTTTTGGTCTTGATTTGCAGGTTGGCAGGGTGTAGGTTTTCGTAGCGTTTGAGGTCGGCAATGCTTTTGTTTGCCTCGTCCTTGACTTGTGAAGTGAGTACAGGGTTGTCGCGCAGTATCACGTAGAGGTTGGTTATTGCCTCAGCCTCTTCGTTTGACAGCTGCATGACTATATCGAAATCATTCAGGAAGATAAATGCCTCAATGAAATTGTCGGCTTGCCGTTTGACGATGGTGGGGTCGGGCTGTGGTGTGGGTGGCGGTGTGGGCTGCGGCTTGGGTGGCGGGGGCGTGGGGCGGCGTCGGCGGTAGATGGTTTGTAGTTTGAGCTTGAAAGCCTCATAGGTGGGCCGGTCCTTCATGAGCATTTCGCGCACAACTGCGGTGAGTTGTTTGCTGTATTTTTTAATATCAAGGTTGTTGGGGTGTTGGTTCTCGCAGCGTTTGAGGTCGGCTACGAGTTCGGCTGCGGTGGCTTTGACGTCGTCGCGGTCGAAGTCCTTGTTCCATAAGTTGCTCAGTTCGTCAACGGCGGTCCACTCGGCAGGGTCGAGTTGTTGTTTTATCTCTTGACTTTTGAGAAATTGTATGGATTCCGTCCACTTTTTTACGTTGATATTGAGTATGGTTTCGTCCATCGTGCTGTGGCTTTCGGTTGAAGGTACATGATTTTAAGCATAAACACACAAATGGTACGTTGAATTGTGGGTGTACCTATTCGTGTGTTTACGCTAATTGTGGGTTTATCATTCAATGTTTATGCGGCTGAGTGTGTTTTGAGCCTTTGCAAGTTCGTCGTTGCTCTTTACACCAGTTACCTTGAGGTCGAAGTCGATGGTGTCGTTGTTCAGTCGTCCTGAAACGGAGAGCATGCCTTCGTTGTCAATTTTGAATATTATCTCGATGGGGGTGCCTTTGGGATAATTGCCAGTGATGGGCATGACGTATGTTTCGGTGGTTACAAGGCGGCAGAATTTTTGGTCGACTGTTCCATCTGTCTCGGGGTTGGTAAAATCGCTTTCATAGATGTTGAAGTTGACGCCTGTCTGGTTGTCGTGGTTGGTGCTGAACTCGCAGGTTTTTACTTCGGTTGGTAAGGGTGAATTGGCAAATATAACGTTGCCTACCTGGTCGTCGATGATACCCAGACCGTAGGTCTTGCTGGTTACGTTCATTACGTGCGCGCGGTCGCCACGCAGTGGTGCGGGTCGTGAGTCGCGTTCGCCCTCTTCGTACTCTTGTATGGCTTGGGTGTAGGCTTCGTTCATAGCATAGATGGCTGCGCCCTTGGCTACGACTTCGTCTACCTCACCTATGCGTGCATTGACGTTGTAACGCTGGTCTACGCAGGCTTTGACTTGTGGCATGCGGCAACTACCACCTACAAGCAAGAACTCGTCTATGCTGTCGAAACCCTTTTGGCGTGCTATTTCGAGCACTTTGTCGGTGGCATCGATGGTCTCCTCGAGCAGGCTTGAGGTGAGTTGTTCGAAGGCTTCTTTGGTGAGTTCGGCGCTGACGGACTGCCCTTGGTAGTCGATGGCGAGATTGACCTTTGACTTGCGCGTGAGGAGTTTTTTGCGCGATTCTGCCACGGAGAGCAGTTGGTTGCGGAGCAGTGGGTCGTCGTCGAGGGTGTAACTGGTGCCGTTTTTCTGGTTGAACTGGTCGAGCAGCCAGTTGGCCACTTCTGTGTCCCAATCTACACCGCCCAGATGGTGATCGCCGCCTGTGGCTATGACTTTGATGGCTCCCTTGTTGACGAGTATGATGGTAACATCGAATGTGCCGCCTCCGAGGTCGTAGACGAGTATGGTTTTACGATCTTCGACCTTGGTGCCGTAGGCTATGGCTGCGGCTGTGGGCTCGTTGATGATGGCCAGCACATTGAGCCCGGCTATGATGCCGGCTTGCTTGGTTTGCATGCGCTCTTTGTTGCCAAAATAGGCAGGGCAGGTTATAACAACGTCCTTGATGGGTTCGGGGTAGCCATTGGCGTCATTGGCGTCCTTAACAAGTTTCTTGAGTATGAAAGCTGATATTTCGGAGGGGTCGAAGTGGTAGGGGGTATTGTTGGCGCTCTTGTCGAAAGCGGCGTCATTGCCCATTTCGCGTTTGATAAACGAGACGGCCTTTTCGGGCTCGGAGTTGAGCATGTCCTTGGCATCCTTGCCCACCATGACGTTGTTCTCGTCTTCAAAATATACTACTGACGGGGTGATAGAGTCGCCCTCGAAATTGCGTAATACTACGGCTTGATCAAATTGGTCTACTTGGGCTATACAACTGTAGGTTGTGCCTAAGTCTATACCATATACGGCACGTGTCTTATCCATAATTACTGTGATATGTATGTTAGTGGTTAGTGGTTTGCTGGGGTGCGCTGACGCGGTACACATCAACCAGTGCCGGGCGTAACACAACGTCGCGTTCAACTCCCTTGACAGGGTCGAAAGCGGTGTATTTGAAACCGCGCTGATGTATGCGCACGATGGTGTAGTCAAGTGTGGGGTCAGTGGTGGACACCACTTCGCTCACTTTGTGTTGACCGCGCACAAATGGTTGGCCGGGCTCGGGTTGGTAACTGTCTACATCGTATTCATCGCTCAAGGTGTTGACTATGAGCTGCATGTAAGCTCCGATTTGGTTGAGCAGTTTGGAATATTGCTCTGCGAGACTGCCCGTTTGGCTGGCTTCGAGTTGGGAGTAATAGGCATGCGTGCGGGCTATGCTGTCGTAGAGGGTTATGAACGATTGCTTGTAGGGCTTGAGCATTTTGGCATAGAGGCCGTTGCGCAGCGCATCGAGCTCGCGGTGCATGGCATGCATCAGTTCATCACGTTGTGCTATGAGGTCGTACGACTTTTGCAGCGATTGTAATTGCTTGAGTGCTCCATCTATTGCCTGCGCCGAAACGGGTGGCTCTGTGGTTGGCTGGGCCGCTGATGTCGAGGCACGGCTGTGCGTCGCACTTTCAAGTTGTACGCGTAGCTGGCGTATGGTCTCGGCGTGTTCGTGCTCTGCCTTGCGGCTCTGCTGCAACTGTTGGGTGAGCGTCTGCACTTGAACTTGTAGTTCAACTGCGCCAGGCGATGGTTGTGATTCAATGGGCACATGGTCTGTTTGGGGGTGCTGAGCGAGCTGTTGTTCGAGTTGTTGCACACTTTGTTGCAGTGATTTTACCTGATCGTCTAATGCTTGCTTCTCATTCAGCACCTGCTGTCGCAGTTGCTCACTTTGTTCGTATTTTTGCTCATTAAGTGTCACAGAGTCGCGCAGGGCTTTGATTTGCGCCTTGAGCTCGAGCATTTGCTCTTCGGTGTAGCCACCACTAAATAGTCCCATATCTTGTAGCTTTGGTATTATATTATGCCCGTTGGCGGAACTTTAGCGACTAACAAATTATCGAGTGAGTATGTTCTACACTATCCTGTTGTGTTAAAAACTGGAAGATGAGGAACGTAGACTAACTTACCCGTCAACCTATTCGCTAACTCCGCCAATGTACTTTGTTAGGTTTCTGTTGCAAATATATAATTCTTGTTTATAGTTTTTGTCATTAAAAATAATGAAATTACCCCCCCCCAATACGCTCGTTTTGTGCTCCAATTGCTACATTTGGGGACACAAAGATGCCTCGTACTGCACGCGCGGTGGTGCAAATCATTATTTTTAATGAGGTGCAAACAAAAGCAAACGTATAATTTTGCAGCTTAAGAAAATTATCTGCCATATCATGCCTGAACAATACTCCATACTCATCTGCGACGACCACGCCATACTGCTCGAGGGGCTTAAGGTGTGCCTGCAGCGCACACCCGGTGTGGGCAATGTGCTTTTGTGCACAACCATGCACAACGCCATGCAGCTGCTCGACTCCGGGGGCCACGTCGATTTGTGCATTGTGGACCTCGACTTGCCCGACGGCTCGGGCATAGCGCTTATTGAGCATGTTAAACGGGTGCTGCCTGAGGTGCGCACAATGGTTTACACCTCGCACGAGGAGATATGGAACATCAATGCCATTATGCGCTCTGAGGCCGACGGGGTGGTGTTTAAGAGTTGTGGCGTGGAGGAGCTGCAGCTGGCTGTTACCAATATTGCGAGGGGCGACAATTACTTTTGCAAACGTTTTCAGCAGCTGGTGCGGCACATCGAGATGCACATTCCCGACTCGTGCGGACACCTTACCACCACGGAACACAATGTGCTGCAACAACTGGCGCGCGGACTGAGGGCTAACGAGATTGCACGCATTCTTAACGTGAGTGTGAACACTATCAACACGCACAAGGCGCATCTATTGTCGAAGTTTAACGCTACCAATACTACGGAACTTATTATCAAGGCCTTTGTAAAGGGCATGGTGGAGTTTAAGCTCGGACAGTAGGATCTAAAAGTGACAAGACTCCGACACACGCTATACGTGTGTCGGAGTCTTGTCACTTTTAGAGGTTATGGGGGGGGCGGGAGTTTTGAGGTTATGAGGTTATAAAGTTACCTCTGCGTGTTGAGTAAACAATAGTAATCTTATAACCTCATAACCTCAAAACTAAGAACTAACCTTATAACCTCATAACCTTATAACCCCCTTATACCCCCCTACTCGCTCAGCGAATGGCCCTTGCGAGCCACCTTTTTGAGCTGCATGTCAAAGCAGAGGGTTGAATACGGGAGCAGCACCCCGCTGGCCGATGAGCCGTAGCCCAACTGCTGGGGGATGTACACCAGCCAGCGGTCGCCCACCTGCATGTGCATGAGCGCCGTGGTATAGCCCTCCACCAGGTTTGACACGGCAAAACTTGTGGGCGTAGAGTACTGCGCGCTGAACACGTAGCTCTCGTTTTCATACACCCCGCTGTGGTCAAACACGCGGCCCTTGGGGTAGCTCTTGGTAGGCATGAGGTGGCCTATATAGTTCACGCGCACACTGTCGGTGTAGTAAGGCGTCAAGCCGGGTGTGGCGGCACTTTCTATCACGCGGGCCACCACCGTGTCGGTAGATTGGCTTGCAAACGGCTTTGAAAAGCTGGGCAACAAGCGCCACGGCGTGTACGCCTGCCAGTTGTCGGGGTGAGCAGCCTTGGCTTGTGCCACATCGGTGCGGGCCACAGCAAGCAGACTGTCGTAAAAGGCGGCATTGCGGTTGCGCCAGTTGGCAAACTCGGCATCATCGCTCTCGCCCGTGTTGTCGCTGCACGAAGCCATGGCCATGGGCAGCACCACCAGGGCAAGGGCCGCAAGCGTGTTAAGTATTTTGCGCATAAGTAGAGATTTAATATCTGAGTTTTTGCGTTCACACCCACACACATATCACCGCCATCAACATAAAAATTGGGGGCTTATGGGGCATACAAGCCTCATAAGCCCCCATTACGTTACGTGGTAAATGCGTGTGTGTATGTGTAAAATCTATGTGTAATCAGCGAGACACTTACTGCAACTTTTTGAGCAGTGAAGTAATGCTCACCTTGTCCTCGATGAGGGCACGCAGGTCGCTGATGGCCACACGCGTCTGCTGCATGGTGTCGCGGTCGCGCAGTGTCACACAGTTGTCGTTGAGCGTGTCGTGGTCAATGGTGATACAGTAAGGCGTGCCTATGGCGTCCATGCGGCGGTAGCGCTTGCCAATAGAGTCCTTCTCCTCATACTTGCAGTTGAAGTGGAACTTCAGGTCGTTCATTATCTCGTGAGCCTTTTCGGGCAGTCCGTCTTTCTTCACGAGCGGCATGACGGCCAGTTTTACGGGAGCCAGCGGGGCGGGCAACTTGAGCACCACGCGTGTTTCGCCATTTTCGAGCTTCTCCTCCTGATATGAGTGGCACATCACGCTCAGGAACATGCGGTCCACACCGATTGATGTTTCAATCACATACGGTGTATAGCTGCGGTTCTCCTCAGGATCGAAGTATTCAATCTTGCGGCCCGAGAATTTGGCGTGCTGCGACAGGTCGAAGTCGGTACGCGAGTGAATACCCTCCACCTCCTTAAATCCGAACGGCATCTTAAACTCAATGTCGGTAGCAGCGTTGGCATAATGAGCCAGCTTTTCGTGGTCGTGGTAGCGGTAGCAGTCGTCGCCAAAGCCAAGAGCCTCGTGCCAGGCCAGACGGGTCTTTTTCCACTGCTTGAACCAGTCCATCTCCGTGCCGGGCTTTACAAAGAACTGCATTTCCATCTGTTCAAATTCGCGCATACGGAAGATGAACTGACGGGCCACAATCTCGTTGCGGAAGGCCTTGCCTATCTGTGCTATACCGAAAGGTATCTTCATGCGGCCAGTTTTCTGCACATTCAGGTAGTTCACAAATATGCCCTGTGCCGTCTCCGGACGCAGGTAGATAGTGCTTGCGCCATCGGCAGTAGAGCCCACCTCGGTTTTGAACATCAGGTTAAACTGGCGCACATCGGTCCAGTTGCGTGTGCCCGAAATGGGGCAAACAATCTCCTCATCGAGTATAATCTGCTTCAGCTCGTCAAGGTCCATTTTGTTCATGGCCTCGCTGTAGCGTGCGTGCAGGGCGTCGCGCTTGGCCTGGTGTTCGAGCACGCGGGGGTTAGTCTGGCGGAACTTTTCCTCGTCAAAGGCATCGCCAAAGCGCTTGCGTGCCTTAGCCACCTCCTTGTCTATCTTCTCCTCATACTTTGCTATCTGGTCCTCGATGAGCACATCGGCGCGATAGCGTTTTTTCGAGTCGCGGTTATCTATCAAGGGGTCATTAAAGGCATCAACGTGTCCCGAAGCCTTCCAGATGGTGGGGTGCATAAATATAGCCGAGTCAATGCCCACTATATTTTCGTGCAGCAGCACCATGCTCTGCCACCAATACTGTTTGATGTTATTCTTCAGTTCCACGCCGTTCTGGCCATAGTCGTACACGGCTGCCAGGCCATCGTATATATCGCTCGAAGGAAATACGAAACCGTACTCCTTGCAGTGTGATACAATCTTCTTAAATACGTCTTCTTGTGCCATATTAATTGATATATATTGTTATGGCCGCAAAGTTAGCAATTTATTTTATAAGTAACAAGTTAATGGGGTTAGGGGGAGGGAGTTCTAAGTTTTGAGGTTATGAGGTTATAAGGTTAGTTCTTAGTTTTGAGGTTATAAGGTTATAAAGTTACCTCTGCGTGTTGAGCAACAATGGTAATCTTATAACCTCATAACCTCTAAACTTAGAACCAAGAACTACGCTCCAAACCTCCCAGGCTCGCGCCGCACAGCCTCCATAATAGCCGCGGGCGGCAATTCCCGTTCGAGTTGTGCCTTCATAAAGTCCATATACGGAGCCACATGGTCAAAAAACTGGTAGTAACCCTTACACAGATAGTTCAATCCGGGCTCGCCAGCGGCCGTATGTGCAAAGCGGTTGCGCGGACACTCCCCGTTGCACGCAAACAAATACTTGCACCCCTTGCACTGCCCCGGCAGCGCCGTGCGCTTGGCCTGCCCAAAGGCACGCTGCCGTTCAGAGTGCATCATGCCCACTATCGAGTCAGTCATGATATTGCCCAACTTATATTCCGGAAACACAAAGTGGTCGCACACATACACATCGCCGTTCCACTCTATAGCCCCCGCATGGCCACACGTGGGAGCCAGCGTACAAATGCCCGGTTGCTGCCCCACCCAGTTGGCCAGCGTGGCATCGAACAGCTGCACAAAGTACGTGCCAACGTCCTCGCGCACCCATTCGTCAAATATCGCACACAAAAAGCGTCCCCACTGCTCGGGGCTCACACTAAAGTCGAGCACACCACCCTCGCCGGCCTCAGTGGGCGACGCCAGACCGCGCCCGTCGGCATGATGCTGCCCGCGCTCCACCACGGGCGTAAATTGCAGGTAGTGACACCCTATCTCCTTAAAAAAGTGGTAAAAGTCCAGCGGATAATCGCCATTAAAGTCATTCACCACAGCCAGCGCGTTCCACTCCACGCCATGGCGGTTCAGCAAGTCAATGCCACGCATCACCTGTGCCCACGACGGCCGGCCACCCTTGTTGCGGCGGTACTCGTCGTGAAACTCCTGCGGCCCGTCTATGCTCACGCCCACAAGCCACCCTTGCTCCTTAAAAAAGCGGCACCACTCATCTGTCAGCAGCGTACCGTTTGTTTGTATGCAGTTGTCTATCCTGCGGCCGCCAGCATACTTTTGCTGCAGCTCCACCGCCCGTTTATAGAACGACAGCGGACGCATCAGCGCCTCACCGCCGTGCCACGTAAACAGCACCTCGGGCATCGTCTGCGCACCGATATATTCGCGCACAAAGCGTTCGAGCATCTCCTCGCTCATCACCTCTGTCGGCCGGTCGGCATAGAGCTTGCCTTTCTCCAGATAGTAACAATATTTACAGGCCAAATTACAACGTGCCCCCGCCGGTTTGGCCAGCAAATACAGCGGCGAGGCAAATGGTGATATATCCATTATATTTAATATTTTAATCCGTCGGCGGAATTTCAGGCTAAAGAGCCGACAAGTTGACAAGTTAACAAGT
>ERZ1034871.941-NODE-941-length-15803-cov-11.032068_pt1 | contig 15803 bp, 12 predicted proteins | sample MGYA00520631_ERZ1034871 | MGnify/ENA primary metagenome ERZ1034871 (study PRJEB33766, sample SAMN09781721) | gut metagenome | biome: gut microbiome | host: Homo sapiens | place: Madagascar | study: EMG produced TPA metagenomics assembly of the PRJNA485056 data...
AGATCTAAGAGGATTCAAAGTTGAAAGTTGGTCGAACTTTACTGATTTGGTTAAACACTCATAGAATAGGCAACTCTTCTCCAATCCGAGACCGCCTTTTTGTATGCCCTGCATTCTTTCGACCTGTACGGTTGGCACGCCCTGAAGGGTAGGGTGTGTGGGGCAAAGCTTGAGTAAAAAGCAATACGCCGATAACAGGAGCTTTTCGCCTCCTGAAACAACATGATTCTGAACTGAGGTCATGACAGATACTATGAATTTGCACAGAAAATGCAAACGTTTGCGCAAGTCGTTTGCTTGATTTAGGTCAAGAAAAGATTGCCACTACAAAAGAAAATCATAACTTTACCACCGAAAACAAAAAACAAGAAGAATATGAAGAAAATTTACTTGACACTTATTGCACTATTGGCAGTAATCAGTGCTTCGGCACAGGGATGGCCGGCAAACTACAATGGAGTCATGCTGCAGGGCTTCTCTTGGAATGCATACGAGGCTGCACAATGGAAAGCTCTTGAGGCTCAGACTACAGAGTTCAAAGGATTCATCGACCTCGTATGGGTTCCTCAGAGCGGAAAATGTGCTGAAACCGTACAGGTAATGGGCTATAAACCCTATTACTATTTCAACCACAACTCCAGTTTCGGAACAGAAGACGAGTTGCGTTCCATGATCAAGACTTTTAAGAACAATGGTATCGGAACCATTGCCGATGTAGTCATCAACCATCGCAATACAGAGGGTTGGTTCACTTTCCCAGCTGAAACATACAAGGGTGTGACCTACCAAATGCTGTCTACCGACATCTGCAAAAACGACGATGGTGGTAAGACCTTAACCCAAGCAAACAAAAAAAACGTCAATCTCAGCATCAACAACGATGAGGGAGACGACTTCGGCGACTGCCGTGACTTGGACCACAAGAGCACTAACGTGCAGAAAGTAGTAAAGGCTTACTTGAAATTCCTGAAAGAAGACTTGGGGTACGAAGGTTTCCGCTATGACATGGTGAAAGGCTTTGCGGCAAGCCATGTGGGCGACTACAACGATGCTACAGGCATTCAATTCTCTGTGGGAGAATACTGGGATGGTGTAGGAAACATCAAGAACTGGATTAACAAGACAGGCAAGAAGAGCGGTGCCTTCGACTTCCAATTCCACTACAACATGACCAATGCAATCAAAAACAACGACTGGAGAAAGTTGAATGACGTCAGCCTGATGTCTGATGCTTCCTATCGCCGTTATGCCATAACCTTCGTAGAAAACCACGACATCCAGGAACGTGAAGACAAGAGCAACGATGGAAGTAAAGACCCTATCCCTACAACATATATTCCTGCTGCCAACGCATTCCTCATTGCCATGCCTGGTACTCCTTGTATCTTCCAGCCTCACTGGAAAGCATACGAGCACGAGCTGAAGAGCATGATAGAGGCCCGCAAATTAGTAGGTATCACCAACACAAGTTCTTATAGCAATTATGCCAGCAACACACAATATTTTGCTAATGCGGTAAATGGTACTAACAGTCGCAAGTTGTTGGTGGTTGTAGGTATTCCAAGCATGATGACTACCACATCAAAGACTGAGTACACCCGCATCCTCTCTGGCAAAAACTACATGTACTATCTGTCAAACAACTCAGAGACTGCATGGGCAGACAAGGCTTCTGGCGAATACGAGGAGGGCTTCAAAGTGGCTCTTACTGCAGTAAGCAAGAACACCGCTGCTAAGTTGGTTTACACCACCAACGGCAGCGACCCTACAGCTAACAGCACACAGGTAACAAGTGGTACATCTATCAACATCAGCAGTTCTTGCACACTGAAGGTGGGCCTGCTCATCAATGGTACTGTAAGCGGTATTCGCACTTACAATTATAGCATCAAACGTTTCGAGCCTTACAATATTACCGTATATGTTAATACGGATGGCACCGACTGGAAGAAGGTAAACTTCCACATTTGGAGTAATATGACTGGCGTGAAAACAGACTGGCCTGGAACCACCATTACACAGACCAAGATGATTGATGGCAAGAACTGGTACTATAAGGAATTTACCATCACCCAGAAAGACGGAGTGGTAAACTTTGTATTCTGCGAGCCTAACGATGCAGGAACAAAAGAGAAATCTCAGTCACTCGATATTACTGGAGTCAACTCAACTACCTTCATCAAAGTGGGTCCTAATAAGGAAAATGGTAAGTATGTCGTTAAGAATGTCACTAAAGAAGTAAACACTGGCATCGACCAGCCTATCACCGAGAATACAGGCAAAAACGTCAACAATGCCTGGTACACCCTTAGTGGTATGAAGATGAACCAAAAGCCCAACCAGGCTGGCATCTATATCCACCATGGCAAAAAGATAGTTATCAAGTAAATAAAAAACCTAACATATAATTCATCTATTCAACTGGCGGCTCACGTTATGCGAGGGTCGCCAGTTTTTCGTATAGAGTAAAATAGCCGAGAAAGAAGAAATATCATTTTTTCGGTAAAACATTTGGAAGCAAAAGAGAAAAAATGTATCTTTGCATAAGATATCTTGCACTCGGCAATCTGAAAACAAGTTTTCAATGCGCTCGTTGGTGACATCTTTGCATAAGATATCCTGCACTCGGCAATTATCATTTAAACAAAAAGGAGGTTTTATTATGGCAGAACTGAGAGATAGATACATCCGTTTCGACTGGGCAATCAAAAGATTACTCCGTCAGAAAGCTAATTTTGACGTTTTGGAAGGATTCCTTACTGTATTTCTGAATGAAGAAGTAAAAATCATAGAAATACTGGAAAGTGAAAGTAATCAGCAGAAAGAAGATGATAAGTTCAACCGCGTTGATATAAAAGCCAGAAACAGCAAGGGAGAAATTATCATTGTGGAAATACAAAACACCAGTGAGCTATACTACTTAGAGCGAGTTCTTTATGGAGTAGCAAAAGCTATTACTGAGCATATCAACCTCGGCAACAGCTATAAGGAGGTGAAAAAGGTATATTCTATCAGCATCTTGTACTTCGATCTCGGAAAAGGTTCTGACTACATCTATATCGGACAGAACAATTTTACAGGTCTGCACACGAAAGACCTGCTCGTGATAAGTGCCAAGGAAAAGAACAATATCGTAAGAAAATCACCTTCTGAGATTTTCCCTACCTATATCCTTGTGCGTGTCAACGAGTTCAATAAAGTGGCAAAATCACCATTGGAAGAATGGGTAAACTATCTGAAGAATGGCGTTATCTCTCCAGACACTAAAGCTCCAGGTCTGCAAGAGGCTCGCGAGAAGCTAAAATACTACGAGATGTCGGATGCAGAACGTCACGCATACGACGAGCATATCAATGCCATCATGATTCAGAATGACGTACTCGGCAATGCTAAATTAGAAGGATTGGCTGAGGGAAGAGCTGAGGGAAGAGTTGAAGGAAGAGCTGAGGGAAGAGCTGAAGAGAAAAAAGCAATAGCCCGCAACCTGATTTCACAGAACATTCCTTTGGAAATTATTTCCCAAGCCACAGGACTGAGCATAGAAGACATTCGGTTATGTCACCCTCACTCTTGAAGAGGAAATATTCAACTGTTGTTGGTGCGCTCTATTCTGAGCACCTGGTCGCAATAGTCGACCACAGCAGGACGATGGGTAATGAAGATGATGGTCTTGTCGTGAGAAGACAGGATGTTCTGCAACAGCTGGCGCTCGGTTTCTGGGTCAAGGGCACTCGTAGCCTCATCAAAAAGCATGATGCTGCGATTGCGCAACAGACTTCGGGCTATGGCAATACGCTGTGCCTGTCCTTCACTCAGTCCTCCTCCCTGTTCGCTGCAAAGAGTATCCAAGCCTGCAGGCAACTCCATCACAAAGTCGGCGCAACTCTTATGCAGAGCCTCAACCATCTCCTCATCAGTAGCATCGAGCTTACCCAACCGCAGATTGTCGCGGATAGTTCCGCTCATCAGCGTGTTGCCCTGAGGCACATAAACAAAGTTGCATCGATGAAGCGGAGTGAGCGTCTGACTCTTCACCTTATTATATATTGAGAGCTGACCTTGCTGCGGACGAAGCAGAGCCAGGATAAGGCGAACAAGAGTTGTCTTGCCGGCACCTGTCTCACCCAAGATAGCAGTACAGCTGCCTGGTGTGAAATCGAAATCGAGTTGATGAATGACATTGCGGGCATCGGAAGCTGAGTCGTCCTCAGACTGCTCTGCCTTGTAGGCATAACTCACTCCCTTAAGGCGAATGCCGCAAGGCGAGTCTATCTCTATTGGCTCACCCTGTTCCTCCAATGGATTTTCCTCCAACTCCATGAGTCGTTCGGCAGCAGTAAACACCCCCACAAAGGCAGGAACCAGCTTGGCAAGGTTGCGTGCCGGACCCTGTATCTTGTTGACAAGCTGCAGAAAGGCTGTCATGCCGCCAAAGGTAAGCGAGCCTGCACTCATGCGCACGGCAGCCCAAAGGAATGCCACCAGATAGCCCAAGGCAAAGCCAAAGTTAAGAACCAAGTTGCTGAACACGCTGAATATGGTCTTACGCACCACTTTGGAGCGAAGCTCGCACTGGGTGTTCTCCAACCGTTCCACCATGACACTGTTACTCTCCAAGGTCTTGATAAGCATGCGGTGCTGGATGGTTTCCTGCAGCACACTCTGAACCTTACTGTCGGAATCGCGCACCTGACGGGTCAGGAATCGCATCTTGCCCATATACACCTTGCTGAAAGCCAGGAAGATGGGAATCATAACGACAATGACTACCGACAAGAGCTTATCCATGGAGAAGAGATAGAAGAAGGCGCTGAGGAAAAGCGCCAGGACGCTCAAGGTACTTGGAATAGTCTCGGTAAGGAAGCCTACCACTTGCGACACATCCCCCTCAAGCCTGTTGAGCACATCACCCGAATGAAGGCGCTCCCTGCCCTGCCACTCCGAGCGAAGTATGCGGTCGAGCATACGTTGCTGCATACGGTTCTGCGCCTTGATGCCCAGGAGGTTTCTTATCCAAATGCCAGAGATGTTGAGTGCGAAATCGCATAATATCAGTCCACCCATCAATGCCACAGCCCAATAGATATTGCCCTGCACGGCATGCGAGGCCACATCGATGGCATGCTTCACCGCCCACACCTGTCCTAAACTGACAGCAACAGACAGCAAGCCGACAACAGCATTGAGCGTTGCCTGCAGACGGTTGCCACGCCAGGAACGCCAAAGCCACTTGAGCAGGGTCTTGGCATCATATTTGAACTTGGGAACCTTGATTATCTTCATCCATCTCTTCATTTGAATTCTTCACGCTTCGTTCTTCACTCTTCACTTAAATTCATCTTCCTCTCTGATCGGCACCCCACATCAACTTCTCTCTCAGAGTGGAGAAGTATCGCTGGTTGCGCTGTTTTACTATTTTAATGGTATGGGCAGCCTTGCGGATAACGAGACGTGTGCCTTCAGTCATTCGCTCACTGCGTCCGTCGATGGCAACAAGATAGTTGTGGCTACGGCTCTCCACATCGAGTGTTATCTCTGCCGTGTCATTAATGACGACGGGACGAATATTTAAACTATGAGGAGCCACGGGCGTGAGACACAGGCTGCTGCTCTGGGGAATGATGATAGGTCCGCCATTCGACAGGTTGTAGGCTGTAGAGCCCGTAGAAGTGGTCACGATCAGTCCGTCAGCCTGGTAGTTAACCAGAAACTCTCCATCCACCTGCGTGCGAATAGAAATCATGGACGCATCGTCACGCTTCAGTACGGCAATATCGTTAAGGGCAAAAGGATTGCCTGCCAAGACACCTCCCTCTGCCTCTACCTGAATGACGACATGTTCCTCTATCTGGCACTCACCGGCATACAAACTGTCCAAGGCTGCCTCCACCTCGCCAGGCAACACATCAGCCAGGAAGCCCAGTCGCCCCATATTGACACCGATGATGGGTGTTCCCTTGGCTCCCACTCTGCTGGCAGCCTTGAGGAAGGTGCCGTCGCCACCCATGGAGATGACATAATCCACATCGAAGTTGTAATCCTCGAACACTCCTGCCGCCTTCACATCGATGTGCTGACTGCGGGTGAGAAACTCGTAATAGGCATTCTCCACATAGATTTCGGCGCCTTTCTGCGCTAAATAGTCCAGGATCTTCTCTATCGAAGTAGACTTCTTGGCCTGGTACTCATTGCCAAATATCGCAAATTTCAATGGTTGTCGTGTCATTTATTTTGCTGTTTCAATTATTATTCTTACTTTTGCAAAGGTAATAATATAAATCGAATAATCAGACAAAAAGAACATAAAATTATGGCAAAGGTATACGAATTTCTTGCCAACGGCTTCGAGGAAATCGAAGGTTTGGCTCCGGTAGACATACTTCGCAGAGGTGGTGTAGACATCAAGACCGTAAGCATTACGGGCAGCGAATGGGTAGAAACTTCTCATGGCGTAACACTGAAAGCCGACCTGCGCTTTGAGGACGTGAAGGACTTCGGCGATGCCGACATGCTCCTTCTTCCAGGAGGAATGCCAGGCAGCACTCATCTCAACGAGCACGAGGGCGTGCGACAGGCGCTCATCGCTCATCACAAGGCCGGCAAGCGCATAGGTGCCATCTGTGCTGCCCCTATGGTATTGGCAAGCACGGGCATCCTCAACGGCAAGAAGGCTACCTGCTATCCTGGTTTTGAACAATACTTTGCTGCCGACACCGAGTATACTGGCCATCTGTATGAGGAGGACGGCAACGTGATAACAGGTGAAGGTCCGGCTGCTACCCTGCCCTATGCCTACAAGATATTGAGCTACTTCGTAGGCGACGAGGCTGTGGCAGAACTGCAGAAAGGCATGAGGTACACACACCTGATGAGCAACAAATAATTCTTAACTCTTCACTTAAATTATGGATTACGTTATCATTGTTGCCGGAGGCAAAGGACTGCGCATGGGAACAGAGACGCCCAAGCAGTTTCTACCTGTAGCCGGCAAGCCCATACTGATGCGCACTATAGAGCGCTTCTACGAATACAACCCCGACATCAACATCATCCTTGTGTTGCCCGAGAGCCAGCAGGAATACTGGCACCAGCTTTGCGAGGAGCATCATTTCGACATCAAGCACCAGATAGCCAATGGTGGTGACACCCGCTTCCAGTCATCAAAGAACGGACTGGCGCTTATTCCCGATGACGCCGACGGAGTGGTGGGAATACACGACGGTGTGCGCCCATTCGTATCAACCTCAGTCATAGACGAATGCTACGAGACCGCCCGCGAGGAATATGCCGCCATACCCGTATATGCAGTGACCGACACACTGCGCTATATAGACCAGCGTGGAGGAGGCAAAAACGTGATGCGCGACGACTATCGTGTGGTACAGACTCCTCAGACTTTCGACATTGCTCTTGCCAAGCAAGCCTTCAATCAGGGTTACAAGGCTCAGTTTACCGACGACGCATCAGTGGTGGAAAGCTTAGGATGCCAGGTAGCAATGGTGGAAGGCAACCGCGAGAATATCAAGATTACAACCCCCTTCGACATCAAGGTGGCAGAAGCCCTATTAGCAGAATAAGAACAAGGGAATTCTTCACTCTTCATTCTTCACTCTTCACTTAAAAAAATGAGTAGTATTTTAGACCAAGACATCATGTACCTGCCTGGCGTAGGACCCAAGAAGAAAGAGATTCTGAGCAAGGAGCTCGGCATCTGCTCGTATGGTGACTTGCTCGAATACTATCCTTATAAATATGTAGACCGCACCAAGGTGTTCCACATCAGTGAGCTGACACCGGAAATGCCCTTTGTACAGATAAAGGGAAGGATCCTCAGTTTCGAGGAATTCGACATGGGGAAACGCAACAAACGGGTAGTAGCCCACTTCTCCGACGGATTCGGAGTGGCTGACTTAGTTTGGTTTCGCGGCGCACAATACATCTACAAGACTTACAAGACCGATACCGAATACATTGTTTTCGGCAAGCCAACGCTTTATGGCGGACGTTTCCAGTTTGCTCACCCCGATATCGACGACGCACAGTCGCTGCAACTCTCCGACATGGGCATGCAGCCCTACTATGGCACCACCGAGAAGATGAAAAAGATGGGGCTTACATCGCGCGCCATAGAGAAGATAGCCAAGGCGCTGATAGAGAAGCTTCCTGCCCTGCCAGAAACCCTGCCCGACTTTATCACCCATCGTCTGCACCTTGTCTCACGCGACGAGGCCTTCCGCAACATACATTATCCACACTCTCATCAGGAACTGCAGAAGGCACAGGTGCGGCTGAAGTTTGAGGAGCTGTTCTACGTGCAACTCAATATATTAAGGTACGCGAGCGACCAGCGACGCAAATACCGGGGATACGTGTTCAACCGTGTGGGAGAGATATTCAACAGTTTCTATGCGAACAACCTGCCTTTCAGTCTTACCGGAGCACAAAAGCGGGTGATGCATGAGATACGCGCTGACATGTGCAGCGGCAAACAGATGAACAGACTTCTGCAGGGAGATGTAGGATCGGGCAAGACACTCGTGGCACTGATGACCATGCTCATAGCACTCGACAATGGATTCCAGGCCTGCATGATGGCACCTACCGAAATCTTGGCAGAACAGCATCTGCAAACCATCAGGGAGTTTCTGAAGGGGATGGACATCAGGGTGGAACTGCTGACGGGCATCGTAAAAGGCAAAAAGCGACAGGCCATACTCGACGCATTGGCTTGCGGAGAGGTGCAGATATTGGTGGGAACTCATGCCATCATAGAAGAAACCGTGCAGTTTGCACACTTAGGACTGGCTGTCATCGACGAACAGCATCGCTTCGGTGTGGCACAAAGAGCCAAGCTATGGAGCAAGAGCCTGAATCCGCCGCATGTATTGGTCATGACGGCAACCCCTATACCACGCACCCTTGCCATGACTATATACGGCGACCTGGATGTAAGTGTCATCGACGAACTGCCGCCTGGCAGAAAACCCATACAGACGCTGCATAAGTTCGACACCCAACTGACCTCACTCTATCAGAGCATCAGACGCCAGATCAACATGGGGCGACAGGTCTACATCGTATTTCCGCTCATCAAAGAGAGCGAGAAGAGCGATCTAAAAAACCTGGAAGAAGGCTTCGAGACTCTCAAGGAAGCCTTCCCCGACTACAACCTCAGCAAAGTGCACGGCAAGATGAAACCTGCAGAGAAGGAAACTGAGATGGAGAAGTTTGTGAAGGGCGAAACCCAAATACTCGTTGCCACAACCGTCATCGAGGTAGGCGTCAATGTGCCCAATGCCTCGGTCATGGTGATTCTGGATGCGCAGCGATTCGGACTCTCTCAGCTACACCAGCTCAGAGGACGAGTAGGACGAGGAAGCGACCAAAGCTACTGCATCCTGGTAACCAACTACAAGTTGAGCGAGGATACAAGAAAGCGAATCGACATCATGTGCGACACCAATGATGGATTCCGAATAGCTGAAGCCGACCTGAAGCTTCGAGGTCCTGGCGACCTGGAGGGAACGCAGCAAAGCGGAATAGCCTTCGACCTGAAGATAGCCAACATAGCACGCGATGGTCAACTTGTGCAACTGGCAAGACAGGAGGCGCAAGCTGTTATCGAGGCCGATCCGCAATGCAGTCTTCCCCAGTACGCACCACTATGGTCGAGGCTCAGAGAGCTGAAGAAAACCAACATCAACTGGGCTGCCATCAGTTAGCGGCAGCCCCCTCAACAGACAACACAGGCTATCAACATCAAGTAAAACAGAAGCAAAAATGGCAATAAAAGAACAAACATCTGAAGGAAACCTCTTCCCCGACATGCCCACCACGCCAGCCACTGTGCCTGTCTCCACACCCAAGAAGCGTGGTCGCAAACCACTGGTTCGCGAGCCAGAGCCACGGCCCGACCTGACCAAGGAGGAAATGAGAGAAAAGCTCATAGGCATCAAAGAGATAGAAAGCGTAACAGGCATCAGATACATCCGACTGCACGTCACCGCCAAGATGATCATCGGCATAAGAGAAAGCTCGGGCAAGGAATTTACCATCAATCTCGATGAACTCTATAAAGCCTATACACAGTGCAACCACTTCACAAGTCCGGAGGTAAAGAAGTACATCTTCATGGGACATTCACCTGCCGTAGCTCTGCTCAGATATCTGAAAAATGGATAAATTACAAAAGAACAGCGATATCCAACAAGAGTAAAAAAAAGGAAAAACGAGAAACAGAAAAAATGTTAAATTCAGCTTTTGACTTTTCATGCAACAATTATGCCAATTCGCCTATATATAAACTGCATTCGAAAGCTATCCGAGTGAAAACGAGCATGTTAAAGACCGAATAATTTATGTTAATCCATTAGGTTATTTGAATTATTTTTGGTATATTTGCAACGTCTATATAACAAAATCGCATCTTAGAGCACTTTGCATTGCGATTTTCCGTACAGAATTCTTATTGTTCTGTATGCTAAACGACCAACCTAAAAGAGTATTAATTTAGAATTATGAGTTTAAAAAGCAAGATAAGTAAAATCTTTGTAGGAGTATTATTGTCCCTCGCTGCCGTGCCCACTCAGGCTCAAGACCTTCTGGCACGTCAGGCACCGGTAGATCATCGAATGAAGTCGCTCGACACTTTAGCCATCTCTCATTATCGCCAGATGGAAGAGCGCGAGAACCCAGCCAGCGAGCTCTATGAAGATTTCTCCAATAAATACGCTCACAAAGCCACATCGCTGCCTGAGCATTTCCGTATAGACCTTCGTCATTTCTGTATGCCTACCCAGAGCCGCGTGGTAACCAGCAACTTCGGTTATCGTGCGCAATTTGGCCGTAGCCACAAGGGTATGGACATCAAAGTATATATCGGCGACACCATACGTGCTGCCTTCTCAGGAAAAGTACGTATCGTAAGATATGAGAGAGGCGGATATGGCAAATACATCGTTATTCGTCACAACAACGGACTGGAGACTATCTACGGTCACCTTTCTGCACAGCTCGTAGAAGAGAATCAGGACGTAAGAGCCGGCGAAGTGATAGGACTCGGTGGAAATACCGGTCGAAGCACAGGTTCGCACCTCCACTTTGAGACTCGTCTTTGCGGCGTAGCCCTGAACCCAGCCTTGATGTTCGACTTCCGCAACCAGGACGTAGTGGGCGACTACTATGACTTCAACCGCAACACATACGAGAACGAGGGCATTGCAGCCAACTCGGTTCGTGGAAAAGTGGGCAACGGAGGCTACACACGCGAGGAAGTCAACGGAGGCTCTGTGGGCAGATACGAAGCCAGCGCAAGTGGCGAGAAGCTTTACCACAAGGTTAAGTACGGCGAGACTCTCAGTTCTATCGCCGAGAAGCGTGGCGTCAGTGTAGAGAAAATCTGCCACCTCAATGGTTACAAGAAGGACAAGAAGCTTACTCCTGGACAGATTATCAGATATTCATAATTCTGTCATCATCCGACTGACTGCCCGGCATAACATAGCAAAATAAACTTTCATACAATAAATACAAAAGCAGGAGCTCCTCAATAGGAATTCCTGCTTTTTCGTACACTAAACATTCCCACTCCAAGGCTATTGGCTATAACTTTTACCGACGACCGAAGTGAGTGATAACTTCTTTAAATTCTATAACTTCTGGACTTCAGATTGATTGTGTTCTGACTTTTTAAAGTGTGCACAATTAACATAAATCTAACAGTTTGCTAACAAAAGGTATTCGCAAATTATTGTAACTTTGCAGGCGACAACGGAATTCAACAATTATTAAATTATGAAATATTTGTATTTAGTTTTATTGCTTTTACCGCTAAAGGTATTAGGGCAGGTAAAATTACAAGATGTCACGATAAGTGGTAAACAACCTAAGTTTGTAAGATTAAAGGGATATTATCGTAGTTATCAACACAATGATTCTTTGCTTAAGTATTACGTGGATGGTATCGTGGAATACTATATCAATCTAAAAAATGAAAAAGTATATTTAAGAAAATATGGCTGTCGTTATCTAAGAAATGAAGAGCTTATCAGCAAAGATAAGAAAAGGGCCTTTATGCTTAGCGATCAAGCAACATTTCGTCCGTGGCCAGAAGGAACAACTTTTATAGAGGAATGTCGTAAAAAGTATACTATTCAAGATTCTGCTAATGTTGGATATATCAAAAAAGACAGTCAAACAATAGGAAGAATAACAACTGATTCTATCCGTAAATGCTGTACGATAGAAATGGATATGGTGCCTACATATGACAAGCTTTCTCAAAATATATTTGGTTATTCACAGGAAATAGTAAGTGACAAATTCACGGAGGCATACCGATTAAGTGATGAGGATTATTATTCCTTTAAAAACTTGATTTTTCAGAAAACTGATCAAAGTTACAATTATTGGCATAAAAAGGATTCTCATAAACAGTTAATTCATGTTGTTACAGAATTGTTTATTACGGAACAAGAATATGTAGATGAAAAGAAGAAAGAATCAGGCATTAATCTGCAACCGCAAGAAGCTACTCAAGCGATAGAAAACTATATATCAGTCCATGGATTGCCACTCCTGTCGCCAGAAGAACAAGCAGAAATGAAGAAACTACAGTTTTATGACCCAGCCAAATTGTAAGAAATAGAAACTATCAACGATTAGACAATAGTTCGTAAACTGAGTTCACTTTAAAGTAAGACCTGTTTTTAAATACTTATATTTCACGAAAATAATCCCTGATTTATGCCACTATCAGGATTTATTTTCGTATCTTTGGCACCATCAATCAAATAGAAAGACTAACAAACAACTATGGCAGACATAAAATTACTTTTGGTGGAAGATGACGGGAATCTCGCATTTGTCGAGAAAAATACGTTGGAAGATGTCATTGGTGGTTATGAGATTATAACTGCCTGCAACGGTAAAGATGGTATCAAGGCTTGGGAAACATTCAAGCCTGATGTTATCATCTCAGATATTGACATGCCTGTAATGAACGGCATTGACATGGTAAAGCATATCCGTGAATTAGATGGCGAGACCATCATTATGTTTACCACCAACCTCACTTCGCCGTCCAAACTGAAAGAAGGGTATCATGTTGGTGTTGATGAATATATCAAGAAACCTTTTGTGCCAGAGGAACTTGATTGTCATGTCAAGGCATTGCTAAAACTCAAAGGAGGAATAGAGAGACGTAACGTCTCGAATTGCGTCAAGATTGGCAAACACATATTGGATTCAGAACACACATGTTTAAAAGATGAAGATGGAAAAATCTGCTTGAAATTGGGACGACAAGAATCAAAGACATTAGAACTTCTTGCCAAGAACAAAAATGCAATCATCAAGCGGGAGACCATACAGAATATCCTTTGGGGAAGTGACGAGAAAGATTTCTATCTTGCGCGAAGACTTGATGTTGTCATAACAAACCTTCGAAAAGATCTTCAAATAGACGCGTTTGTGCAAATAGAGACCACACGTGGGGTAGGCTTTTCATTGATAGAGTCCATCTAATCCTTCTTCACCCCCCCCATTGCTTGCATCTTGATCTGGCAAGAATATGGTGAACTCGGTATATTTTCCGAGTTCACTATCTACAGTTACCATACCATGATGTGCATCTATAACTTGGGAAACATAAGTCAGCCCCATTCCAAAGCCAAACGCGCCTCCTTTTTTTATCATTCTATTAGAAGCTGAAGCACGCTCAAATTTATCAAATATAATCTTTTGATCGTCTTTTTTTATTCCAAAACCATTATCCCAAAAACGAATAACAACACCTTTATTCACTTTCTCTGAAGAGATACGAATGGTGACGGCTTCATTGGAATATTTAATAGAGTTATCTATCAAGTTATAGAATATTTCTTTTAGGTACTCTATATCTGCATAGATGTTTGGGCAATTGAGTTGGTTCTCAAATGTAATAATCTTATGCTGGTTTGTTATAAAATTATTCTCTATTCTTGAAAGAATAGCAGAAAGGTCTACAGTCTCTTTATGTAGCTCCAATTTTTTAGACTCAGACTTAGAGATTGTCAGAATCTTATGAATTAATTGATAGGCATGCTGCGTTTCTGCATTGATTACATTTAGATATTTTGTTCTTTTTTCCTCATTATTTATAACTCTTTTATTATTTAAAGCTGTCAGTGATAATTGGATGGTTGAAAGGGGAGTCTTTATATCGTGAATCATAGAATAGGTAAACTCCTTCTTAACTCTTGCTGCTTCTTGCAACAAACGAATGGCCTTGTATAATTTTACGACACATAATAAGATAAACATTCCTATAATGAAGCTACTAAGTATGATTAGTCCCAACTGTTTAAAAAACAAATTAATAGGGTTTAGTAATTCTACTTGTATTCCTATAGACTTGTTGATTCTTGTAGGAATGTATTGAGACGAAATTTTATTGAAGATAATAGATGGCTGTGAGTTACTCTTAGCCACAACTGTTTTCTTGTCCGCTTCTACCTTATATATAATATATGCATAATCCCATCCTTTTGCCTGTATATTCTTCTGAAAGAACTCACCTAAGCTTCTATAATTTATATCTTTATGTGTGGCATTAAAAACTCCTTCTTCTATATATTCTATACCTTGAAATTTAGGCGTAGACAAATCTGGAGCACCTGCTATCCGAGTTTCAGCAGGAACGTATATAAACCTTTTATATACTTCTGAAAACATGGATTTAACGACCACTTTGTTAATATCTTCAACCATGTTAGTTTCTGTATATAGAACAGTTTGGCGAATCCACATTGCTTGAAGAAACAATACAGATAAAATTCCTACTATAGATACAAAAATATACTTATTTGATTTCATATTTGCAAAAATAATTATAAATCTAACATAAAACTAACAATTCTCTAACATTTAGCATTATTTAAAAATACTACTTTTGCAGCAGAATTTATCGCTTCGAATGGGAGCAAGTTCTGTTGGCTTACTTTAGTTAGAAAGCTTATTTCTAAGAAATTAAAAACATGGAAAAGAATTAAAATGAAACATAAGCGCAGCTATCAGGTATTAAGTGTAATAGGAATTTTGTTGGTATGTATTGTATTCGTTACATTACTACCACTTGCTATTCAAATTGTCTTCGAACTTACAACCCATATCATTGGTAGCTCTATGACTTTTAGTGAATGGAGTAAAAATGACATGGGAATAATTTGCACAGACATTATACCTTCTCTTGGTTTAATTCTTTTATGTCTGTGGAAGTTTAATGGGAAAAAGATAATAAGTCATAGCTGTTCTAATTTTTCGACAGCATACGTTCCTTATATTATAATATTAGGTATATGTATTTATTTTCCTATAGGGGTAATAGAAGATATTATATGTTTGCCAGATTACTTGGTGGATGATTTTGAAAAGTCAGTTTTCAATCCATACGAGATTTTGCTTATTTGCCTTATTGGACCCTTTGTAGAAGAATTACTGTTTCGAGGTGTTGTGTTAAAGCGACTTTTAATATATATGAACAATGTCTATAGTGCTATTATCTTGTCGGCAGTTCTATTTGCTTTGTTTCATGTTAATCCAGCTCAAATACCTGGAGCTCTCATATTAGGTCTCATAACAGGATATATAGTTTACCGAACAAAGAGTATTTTCTATAGTTTTTTCGTTCACGCTATATATAATTCTTTATGCTGTTTGCAATATTTTGCCATAGGATATGAGTCTAAGACCATAGATCTTGTAAATGGTAATTGGTATATATATTTGTTACTTGCAATATCAAGTTTGGGAATAGGATATTTTGT
>ERZ1034871.943-NODE-943-length-15799-cov-7.639863_pt1 | contig 15799 bp, 8 predicted proteins | sample MGYA00520631_ERZ1034871 | MGnify/ENA primary metagenome ERZ1034871 (study PRJEB33766, sample SAMN09781721) | gut metagenome | biome: gut microbiome | host: Homo sapiens | place: Madagascar | study: EMG produced TPA metagenomics assembly of the PRJNA485056 data set...
AATATATACATATTATCAGGTGAGATATTCTTGATAAATTTAGCTATCTCTATGCCCTTATTTTTCATTCATTAGTTCAAACTACCTATATCATCAACTTTAATATAATTTAAAATTGCAGGTGCTGCTTCCCAACTATTGTAATACCTTATTTTCGAATCATATACACATTTTCCTATTCTTTTCTTTAATTCATCGATGCTCTCTACCCCAAATAAAATCTGCATTTTTTTACAATATCTGCGAGATTTCATTCTTTCCCATTCCAGTTGTTTATTCTGAACATATATATAACATGTTGGAAACCAATAAATACCATACCAACTTTTTTCGTCTTCTACTAGTTCATAAGCATTGCATACCTGATATAAAAACAAATCTGCTTCCGCAATCGCTTCTGATGTGTATATTGGAAGCTTTTCTCTCTGATTACATATTACATCTCCCATCAAAGTGTATTTATTTTTCATATCTGATGTTGGTTTATAATGTTCTTCAATGGCACTACTATAGTGTCGAAATGCGGTATAATTAGCCTGTTTAATTACTCCTCCAAATAAACTTGTTTCCAAAAAATATGTATAAGTTAATAATACATTGATAGCTGCATAATCTTTAATATGCCTCATATACACTATAATGCAAATAAACAATTCCCACAAAAGTGTTTTATATATATCTATGTCATTTTCACATACTGAATTTGCATTTTCATCAAATGTTCTTATACAACATAATTTGTTATACATGTATTCAAGATTTTCCGCTAACACTTCTGCATAATTATCTTCCATTTCTGCAACTGTCTCTACAAAATCCAAATATATATCTCGAATTGGCTTCATATTTAAGAAAGTATCATAAACCTCTTTGGGTTTCATTTCACATTTATAATAATCTTTTAATGCATCAATATATGCTTCCTGAAACCTTGATATACAATTTCTTCTTTTATTTAAGATATTACTTCCATGAATCTGACGAATTAAATCTTTTAATGAAAAAAAATTTGTCTTTTCCTCCTCCAACCACTCTGGTTTTTTTTCTAATTTTGGTTTCACAAGCTGTGGTTTTTCATATATATTCCGAAGCAATTTTTCATATTGTTCTTCATATTTTGTTGCATCTGAAAGATCTATATATATCCTCGTTTTTATATAGGCTGGTAAGTACTCATTTCCCTCATCATCTCTTTCAGCAATGATTGGAATAAATTTTTCCTGTTTCATTTTTCCATATATTTCACCAGAAATAATTACAGTCTCATCACCAACTCCTCCTGTTCGATTATTTGCTTTTTGTGCATATACCCTATCACAAATTATAAGTACCTTTGTAATGTCAGGATCATTAACACATCTTTCCATAAATGCATACTTATCTTGCCCTTCTTTTAGTTCCCATTTATCAAGCACAACATCCACTCCATGAGAAATTAAGCGTTGGGCAAGCTCTAGTACAAGTCTATCACTGCTCCAAGAATATGAAATGAACACCTTTGGCATTTTATCATCCTGCAATCCTAATCCCCTCCATACCTTATTTTGACTCTTAACATTTTCTTTTCATTTTACCACCCGACATAAAACGACACAATGAACTTACGTGAAATCGAAAGTTATTTTTTACAAAAAAACACCCTAATAGAATGGATTCTAATCAGATTCTCATCTGATCAATCATTCTATTAGAGTGCTTCTACTTTAAAATTTCTGTTATGGTCTGAGTTCATTTCCAAAGCCGCCAAATTCAAACACTTTTTGTATCGGTGTCCTGATCTTCGATCCGGTCGTGAAGCTGCTCAAACTTGATACGGATATCCCTTAACATCTGATGATGGTGTATCCTGATCCCGATCGTGATGCCGGTCAGGACAAGCCCTGTCATGGCAATGATGATCAGGACTGTCTCAACCTTTACTTTTAACGGCTTTTTCTCAGTCGTAGATGGATTCTGCTTCCCAGCTGATGATGTTTCCGTTTTCTGCGTTGATCTCAAATTCATACTTTACCTCCGCATAGTAGGCTTCCCCCTCATAGAGAGATATGCCGTCGTCATAGTCCGGATGGATGTAGATGTTTCCGGCATCGATGCCAGGGATCCTGTCCATGACGGTCTGTTTTGCTGTCTCGATGGAAACACCGCCCGGTGCTGTCTGTGATGTGCCGGCTGCGTTCTGGGAACCTGTCGTACCATTCTGTGATGCACGATATCCCTTGTCTATCACTTCGGAGTCTGCCGAAAGGATGCGTCCGTCGGATGCATCCAGCTCATAATCGTACTCCACTCCGGCTGCGGTGAATTCCACCTCATATCTGGCACGGCCGTCATCCCAGTCCTGTTTTACCATGATGTACTGGATCTGTTCCTCTGTGACCCCTGCATTCCCGGCTGCGATGTTCTTCGCTTCCTGTTCCGTGATGCCGCCGTTCACCATTGTGGCAGAACCTGCGGTTGCATGTTGTGACACGCCTGCCTGTGATGTCCCGCTGCTGTCGTTGTTTCCTGTCTGTGCTGTATGATCTGTTGTGCTGCTGCCGTTTTGTGCTGTTCCTGTTCCACTGCTGTTATCCTGTGCATTATGATCTGCTGTGTTGCCGTTGTTCTGTGCCGCCGTGTCTGATGCATTTTCTGCGCTGGCGGAACCCTGCACGGTCCCACCAGCTGCTCCTGTAGTCCCCTGTATGCCCTTGGTATCCTGCATATTTCCGGTTGTACTGCCGCATCCGCTCACAGTTGACAGAAGTGCCACTGCTATAAGTCCTGCGGCAAGCATTCTTTTTTTATTTCTCACGTTTGTCCTCCCATTTCTCCATTGATTCAATGATGCGTTCCATCCTGATGGCTGCTGTTTTCTGCCAGTGCTTTTTCTCACACCTTGAAGATCTCAGTGTCTGCCTTTAACGTTTCTGCCGCTGCGCCTGCCTGTTCCGTGGTCTCTGCCACCTCGGAGCACCGCATGGTGATGTTCTGGATGCGTTCTGCCATGTCGGAGGTCCCGCTTGCGCCCTCGTTTGCTGCATTTGCAACGCCCTCGATCGCATTCATCATGCCGTCCATGGAAGCTAAGAGTTCCTCGGATGTCGCACTGAAATCCGATACAAGACCGTCCACAAACTCGGAATCCCGGTTGTAGGCATCCGCAAGGCTCTCAAAGCTGTCATAGCTGGCTTTCACATCAGTTGCGACGAAGTCTAACAGACGTCTGCTGTCCTTTGTGAGCTGGTTCACCGCTTTCACCACGCTGTCCGTGACCTCCTGGATGGTTGTCGCCGTCTCTCCTGATTCCGTAGCAAGCTTCCGGATCTCGTCCGCCACGACTGCAAATCCTTTTCCCATCTCCCCGGCACATGCCGCCTCGATGGAAGCATTTAAGGATAAAAGATTGGTCTGGTTGGTGATCTCCATGATCGCCTGTGCCAGGACCTCGATCCGGGATACCACTTCCACATCCTGCAGTGCCTGGTCGAGGCTTTCCTTGATCTCGCCGTGCATGCGCTGTGCATTGGCACGGTTCTCCGTGGTCTCTCTCTTCGCATTGATGGCACGGGTATGGATGTCATTGACACGCTCCGCACCTTCCTGTGCGCTCTCCGCGATGTTTTTGATCGCCCGGTTGATCTCCTCTGACATGGTGTTCATCTCCGTTGCGGATGCAGCGGATTCCTCCATGCTCGCTGCAAGCTGCTGTGTCGTTGCGGAAATGCCTTCCATCTCGCCGTTGATCTCATCCACGTTTTTCCCGATGGAGGAGACATGGCCGCTCAGGGACTCTGCATTGTCCTTCACGCTCCCAAGGTGTCCCGCAAAGCTCTCCCGGATCTTGTGGAAAGCTACCGCAAGGTTTCCGATGCTGTCTTTCCTCTCCATGTATCTTGGTTCCACATCCTGTGTAAAATCGCCCTGTGCGAGGGTGTCCGAATAGCTGCATGCAAGGTCGAGGCTCCTGATGTAATCAATGATGCCCACAGCACCCACAACGATCGTGACGGTGAGTCCTGCCGCCATAAGGACTGCCATTTTTTTCACATCGGAACCGATCATTGCCGCAAGCTGGCTCTGCGCCTGTGCCTGTTCTGTCCCGCCCATGAGGCTTACTGCGTATGCTGCGAGCTGTTCCATGCAGTTTTTCGCATATAGCACTGCCCCTGCACCGAGCAGTATCACAAAAACGAATACGATCTTTGTTCCAAATTTCGTCTTTCCCATAATTTATCTCTCCTGTTCCTTATATGATATTTAGACAATTGCTAAACTCCTCATACTCTTCTTTCAATTGTTTCATATGATTTCTGCAATCATCATCTTCCTGCCTCAGGCTGTGCAAGGATATCTTTTTTCTCCCAGTCTGCAACAAATTCCACGCACCTGTCTGCCGGGAGCGGCCTGCTGATCAGGTAGCCCTGTAAAAAGTTGCAGCCGAGCTTTTCCAGCTGTGCTGCCTGTTCCCTTGTCTCGATTCCCTCTGCCGTCACCCAGATGTGGTTCCTCTGGGCGAACACGAGGAGTGTCTGCACGATCGGCATGCCCATCTTCCTGCTCCCGATGCCCCAGACCAGCTCCTTGTCCAGCTTGATGCTCTGGAACTCGAAATCCATCAGCCGCACGAAATTGGATTCGCCCTTGCCGAAATCATCCATGACCAGGTTGAACTTCTTATCCTGCAGCCTGTGTGCGGTCTCCAGGAGCTTTCCGTTATCCGCCGACTTCCCGAGTTCCGTCATCTCCAGCCAGATCTTCCCGTGCTGGAGTCCGTACCGGTCCAGGCATCTGCTGATCTCCTCCCAGACAGTTTCCACCATGCAGGTCTGCGGCGACAGGTTCACGTTAATCCTCGTGATGCCGTGTTCCGCAAACCTCGTGAACCACCGGCAGCACTCCCGGATCATCCACAGGTCGATCTCATGCACCCAGCCGTGTTCCTCTGCCTCCTGCACAAGGCTCTCCGGGTCGAGGAAACCTCCCTTCCCGTCCTTTGCACGGAACAGCGCCTCAAGTCCTGTGATCCTGTGCTTTTCCACGTTGTAGATGGGCTGGAAATAAGCTTCCATCCCAAGACTGGAAATATCTTCCCAAGTATAAGCTCCTGTAATGCTCATGGTCTTTTACCTCTTACCTGTTTTTTTGTTCCATCTCCCAGCCCCCGCTGCCCAGATGACCTTTCCTTTTATCTCTTCCTTTCCAGCCGCACCGAGCATCCTGCTGTCCATGGACACCGGGCGGTTGTCCCCGAGGAAGAAATAACTTCCTTCCGGCACGGTGTACGGATAATCCACGCTGTCTCCTGTTTCCGACATGCCGTAGATGACATCCGTCTCCTGCACTTTTGCGCCGTTCCTTATCAGGTGTCCCTCACGGTCCACCCCGATCACATCCCCCGGCAGCCCTGCGATGCGCTTAATCAGGTATTCCCCGGATGCATCCTTTAAGATGACGGCATCCCCATAGCCCACGCCGTCCGGGAGGATGCGCAGGAAGAACACGATGTCCCCGGGATGGCAGGCAGGGCGCATGGAATTCCCATCCACGCGCATGATCCCGCATACCCTGAACACCAGGAGCCAGACCACGAACAGGATGACGGCGCGCTCTGAGCGCATCTTTCTTTTCCGTTTTTCCTCGCGGATCTTCAGGAGTGCCATGTCAAGGCTGTACTGTTCTCCCCCGTTCATGGCTGTTCCCGGAGACCGGTCTCTTCCAGTCCGTCTGCCTGTATCTGTCCCGGTCTCTGTGGCTTTCCATGCAGATCCCGTGTGTCTTCCTCCGGCGGACACCCTGCAAAGATGCAGTCCAGGCCTTTTTTCAAGGCTTCCAGACGGCTGCGGTACTGATGGTAGAGCGCCTGCTGCTTCTCCACTTTCTCCCTTGTCTTTGTCAGGATGACATCCATCTGCCGCCCTGCCTCTGCAAGGATCTCCTCCGCCTGCCGCCCTGCCTCTGCAAGGATCTCTCCTGCCTTCCTCTCTGCCTCTGCAAGGGTCTCCCCTGCCTTCTGGTCTGCCTCTGTAATGGTCTCCACTGCTTTCTGGTCTGCCTCTGCAATGGTCTCCACTGCTTTCTGGTCTGCCTCTGCAATGATCTTCTTCCCTGCTTCTTCAGCCTCTTTGAGCATGCGTTCCTTTTCGGCGCCGGCATGGTCGAGGATGGTCGCCGCAGTCTCCTTTGCACCGCCCAGGATTTCCTCCGCCTTTTCTTCTGCCTCCGCATAGAGCTTCTCCTGTGTGGGGATCTGTGCCCGCAGTCCTGCGTTCTCTGCCGCAAGCTGCATCTTTTCCAGATACAGTTCCCTTACTGCCTCCTCGTTCTTCTGCCCATAGTACTCCACCAGCTCCCTGATGTAAAGCACGACTTCCTCACGGTCATACCCTAAGACGGCTGTCCTTAACTTTTCTATTTCCTTAACAAAATTCCTGTCTTTCATGATCTGTCACTTCCTTATAATCCCTTTTTCAGGCACAACAGGGGCAGCCTGCGCTGCCCCTGTTGTGTCATCCTGCAAGTTCTCTTGAAAGTCTTGACTCAAACACTGCAAGAGCTGCCATGCAGCCGGCTGTGATGACTGCGCCGGCTATATAGATCGGAGTATCTGCCACACAGTGCCTGCCTGTCACAGCCAGTAAGATGCCCGCTGATATATAGGCTGCACACATCACCACCTGGGCTGCGATACATTTTTTCTGCGTCTTCTGCAGCGCTTTTCTTCTTTCAGGATCCATGGTCCTTATCCTCCTGTTCCCCGTATTTCTGCCATGAATGGGTCTGACAGGGATCTTTCCTGTCCTGCCCGCTCATGTCAGATGTTTTGTAAGTATTTTGGAAAATTTACATATATCATTTTGGTTCGTTGTTTGTATGTTTAGATAATAGGTCTTTCTTTTTTTATTGTCCGGGGATATGTGGATATCCCCGGGATTGTTTTTTCGTTCTGGTATCTTTTGGGGTTACTGTCTTACTCTCCGTCAAGTTCCTCGCGGATCTTCCGGATACGCAGGACTGTGTATCCTGCGATCACAAGGATCAGGATGATCGGATACCAGTGGAATCCGCAGTCTGCGAAGCTGATGTGTCCGTCTGCATCACTGCTGTCTGCCGGGATGCTGTCGTCTGTGTTTCCGCTTCCGTCTGCGACATCTGTAGTATCATCAGAACCTGTATCTGCATCGGTCTCTGTACCTTCTGTCACATCCTCACCATCCGTTTGGTCTGACTCGTTGTTGTTTCTGTTGTTCCTGTTGTGTTTGTTGTTTTTGTTTCCGCCGGACGCATTGTTTCCATCCGCTGCGGCGATATCTGTGGCATTCGTCTTGCCATCTGTGACACCAGTATTGGTTCCGTTCGTATTTCCATTGCTGTTTCCACCGCTGCCGGAGCCGCCGTTATTGTTTCCATTATCTCCGCCATTGCTGCCGCCGTTGCCGTTATTGCCACCGTTGTTGTCTGGTTTGCTGCCGTCACTGCCGGAGCTGCCGTTGTTTCCACTGTTGGAGCCGCCGCCGTTGCCGCCGGTGCCCGGGTTCTTGCCGTTTCCTCCATCGCCTCCGTTTCCACCGTTTCCGCTGTTGGATTCACCACCGTTTCCGCCGTTGCCACCGGTTCCGTTGTTGGAGTCACCGCCATTTCCGCCGTTTCCTCCGGTTCCGCTGTTGGATTCTCCACCGTTTCCGCCGGATCCTCCATTGCCGTTGTTGGAGTCTCCGCCGTTTCCTCCGTTTCCTCCGGTGTTGTTACCACCGTTGCCTCCGGTTTCGCCTGAGCTTCCTCCATTACCGCCGGATCCGCCGTTGCCCTTGTCTGAGTCTCCGCCATTTCCGCCGTTGCCTCCGCTGTTCGTGCCGCCGTTGTTATTGCTTTCTCCTGTGGAGCCGTTGCCGCCGTCTCCTCCGTTTCCACCGTTGCCGTTGTCGGATTTACCGCCGTCACCGCCATTTCCACCCGATGTTGTTCCACCGTTGTTATCGGTCTTTCCCGGCTGTGTGGTCTCGGTTCCTGTACCACCGTTTCCACCGTTTCCGCCCGGGTTCGTGTTATCTCCTGTTGCGTTTCCGCCGTTTCCTGCATCACCGCCTTTGACGGTTCCGCCAGGATTGATGGTGATGGTCTTATCGCCTGCGCTGACTCCGGTTCCACCGTTTCCACCATTGCCAGGGATACCGGCTGCGGAATCTCCACCTTTACCACCATTGCCGCCGGTTACAGTTCCACTGACTGTCGGAGTGATCTTGCCGTTACCATCGATACCGGCTCCACCATTTCCTCCATCTTTGCCTTCTGTACCATTTGCACCATTACCACCGGTCACGTTTGCATTGTTTCCAATGATAAGTCCAGCATCTGCTGTATCACCACTGGCTCCGATACCTGATGCTCCATCCGGATGTTTAGCAGAACCGTCCCCACCTTTGATCGTACCGTTTACGATCTCAAGATTCGTTCCCGGATATTCGTTGCTGTTAGCATCCTTGACAAATTCCAGTCCCGGTTTTGCCTCATTATTATCATCTGCCTTGTCACCTGTGATGGTCTTATCATTTAAGTCGATCTTGACCTCACCCCATGTGTCAGGAATCTCAACTGTGTGGTCGATGTCTTTCTTCACGATGACTTTGTAGTTGCCGTCAGCATCCACTACAACCTGTACATTGGAGTTTTCTGCTTTCTCTGTTCTGTCCGTGGCATTATTGCCTGTTGTGTCCCCGGCACCTCTGTCCTCAAACTGCTTTGCGATATCTTTTGCATCCACGAGGGCTGTTTTGCCGTTTACAGAACCATATTTCTTATGACTGATCTGATATGGTGTTGCTTTCTTCAGTCCTGTGATGGTTGCTTTTCCATCCCCATCCGTAAGTATGGTTGATACATTACCTGTCGGGGTTCCCTGGGCATCCAGCTCCTGATACTTATAAGTCTCATTTGCTCTTCCCTTGAAAGTCAGCGTATATGCTGTCTTTCCCGTAATGGTCGGATTATCATCCGTCACTTCCACTTCTACGCCTGTCGTCAATCCTGATGCTGCAATCATAAAGGTCAAAGCATCCACATATGTTCCCTTAGTCTTTTTCTTTAATTCCTCTAATTTTGTTTGTTCCACAGTCACACTATTACTGATGTCTGAACCGGAATGATCATAAGCAGTCACATTTGCGAGTGTCGCTGCCTCTGTGTCCGTAAGCTTTCTGACATCGTTCACATGAATGACAAAATCATCTGCTGCAATAACGCTTCCATCTGCCCCCTTGATCACGTTCATCCGGTATACCGGGATTAAGATCACGACATCCGCAGTCTGTGCAGTCATCACAGTTGTTTCATTATAGATCTTTGTGCTGTCTGTTTTATCAACCCATACAAAGAGACTCTCATTCTCAGCCTTTGACTTATCTGCTTCTTCCTGCATTTTGGTAAAGCTTGCTGCCGGAATCGTGTCTCCATCAATCACTGTAATATGCTCTGTCTTATTTAAGATATTGCCCTTTTGATCTTGAAAAACGATCTCATGCAGTTTTTCAAAGTCCACCGTAACATTCCATGCCTGATAAACTTTTGCGAATGTATGGGAATAGGTCTTTGTTGTACCATCCCATGTGATTTCCCCACTCTTGATTGCCGCATCAATATCAATTGCCACATTATTAACCGTAATGCTCTTTAATCCGTAACCATCCTCTGGCTTAATATTGACCTTCAATGCTCCATTATTCTTCACAATCGTCTGGTATGTACTGTTTCCTTTATCATTCCACGCCACACCATCATTTCCAGTCACAAGTTTTCCATGTGTCACTTTTACATCTACGGTCTGTCCCTCTTCAAATGTAATATTTAATGCCTGTGGTTTGCCTACCGCCCGTGTTGTGTAAGTATAGCTTGGTCCATTTCCTGTGAAAGCCTGATTGGATACATCGGTATCATCACTGCCATCCACGTTGCTCCAATATGCCTTTTTATAAGTAGTGGCTGTTCCTGTTGTATCTTTTAACTCCAGCTCTACTTTTTCATTGTTTTTCACAATGACATGCTGGAACTGGTCCGCACCTGATTCTTTTGTTACAAGCCCTGTATCTTTCACTTTTGCCGTACCACCTGTCACATGAACATGTACGATATGGGACGGTGTGAATACAGCTTGCAGTGTCACATCTGAAGTTGTCGGTATGTACTTTAATTCATAACTCTTTTCTTTCCAGTTAAACGTTTTTGCTCCTGCAAATAAATCTGTATTGTTTGTTGTCTCATGCAATGCTGTCAGGATAGAGAAACTTTCTCCCTTCTCCCCGGTAAGATCTGAATAATAAGGATTTGAAAAATCATTTGGCGTAAATATAAGGGTGAGTTCCTCATTGCGGTTTACATTGATGCTGCCATCCCGCTCCAGTTTGTATTCATTACCAGATGCATCTACCGCCTTGAAGCTTCCCTTTGCATTTGCTGTTACAAGACCTGTTACTTTTAAGGTTGTCATCTGCCGTTTTGCCGCAGCCTTCACTGTAATGTCTCCACTGACATTTGGAATCGTAACTGTAATGCTTCCTGCCTGATCTACACTGCACACATCTGCAAATGTCAAATTCTTAACAGTCCCTGTATCGCTTTCCTTCATAGTAACGATAAAGTTGTCCTGATCCAGATCATAATCTGCTTTTGGACTGATTTTTACAGTATAAGTTTTTAAATAACCAACGTCAGTCTGCTTCTGACCACTTGTAATCTCAGCATTGCTTCCTATGGTTACGATTGCTTTAAATGTTCCAAGATAAAACTTCTGATTGTTTTCGGTTGCAACATATTCAATACCATCTGCTGTGACTTTCTCTCCCGCAACAGCTATTACGATATAATCCCTGTCCGGATATCCTGCATTTTCTGCACTGCTCTGGCTGACTGTTACGCCGCCTGCCGGAGCTGCCCCTACGGCATGTCCAAAGATTGTACCTTGTGCGCCAGAAGGTAATTTTACATCTACCTTTGAATCATCTTGACGCCGCTTAACAGTTACGGTATCGCCTTCGTTCCCACTTCCATTCAATACTACTGAATTCGTGTTGTCCACCTCAATGGTTACCGACTGATCTGCTGCGACTTCAGCTTTTGTTACCTGATCATTATTTTTCATTCCCTGTGGAATGTAAACCATTGCCAGCTTATTTTGACTCAGATTCTGATACGAATAGGTCACTGCATCTATTTTTACAGTTCCATCCGCCTCTCCCATAAAATAAGGGGAGTCTCCATTCTTATCTACTGTTACCCATGAAGTGCAGTCTGGAGCTGTTACCTGATAAGTCTGCCCATCGGTCGGATTGAATACCTTAAGGGATGCTTTTGCAGAAAGCTCAAGTTTTCCGTCCTTCAAGGTCACAGTTCCATCTTCTGCAACATCAATCTTGGAATCCTGCTTTCCTGTGTAAGTTGTATTTTTATCATAGCTTACTAACTTAACGCCAGTTTTTAATGTTCCATTCGTTACTGCTTTTACAGTATCTTTGACAATTTTAATTGTATCACCACTTTGTGCTGCATTTAAAGCATCAGTAACAGTTGGATATTTTATTCCATTAATAGTAGCTTCAGGATCAACTGGGGTTACATCTTTATTTAGTGATTCAAAAGACTTAGTGGAATCTCTTCCACCTGGATCTTTTTTCCTTGCATCTTCATATCCTCCAAATTCTATAGCAAATGCAATTGATTGATCATGTTCATCATTCATTTTGAACCCCATAGTCTTTTGCATTTTACCAAAGAATTCTATGCCTTGTGTGTTATTTGGTTCTCCAGAATACCAAACATCTGGTTCTACAAGTTTAGTAGCTTCTGGTCCACACGTCCAATAATATCCATGATTTGTAGTTAAAAAGTTATCAAATTTAAAATAACCACTTATTGAATCTTCATCATTGATTTTTGTACCTGAACTATTTTTAGTAACCCTTACTCCTGCAGTCCAAATGTCTGTAGCGTTAAAAACATTAGCAAGTTGCTGCGCTTCAGGATATGACCTAATAGTTACTAAATATCCTTTTCTACCTGCCAAGACATATTTTTTAGAATTGTTATATGCATCAGTCCAACTAACATTTTGAGGAACAATCATATAATAATGTCCATTTGTCCATTGTGTCAATTTTGAACCACTTGGTATATTATCAAACCCTTGCGTTTCATTTCCATCAATAGTAATATTGACATTCATATTGCTTCCTGTTTGTGGTGTAAATGTAATATTTCTAATGGATGTTTGTAATTCATCTGCGGATTTACCACCATCGAATATCCATGTTGCAGATGAACCCTTAATATCTGTTAAATTTGGTTCTCCAAAATCATTTGGTTTAGTAAATGAACCATTTTCAACAGTAACCGTTAAAAGTGTCAACTTATCAGCTACATTTTCAATCTTTGCATGTGGATACTTAAATGTTGTATGGCTATCAGCATCCCAAATTGCCGTTCCTAAATTCAAGGAAGATCCATTGGATGCTGCCTTTGTCACTGTAGATTCCTCTACAAATACATTTCTGGTGAAATAGATTGCTTCCTGCGATGCAGTTTTTACTTCAGAAGATTTTTCTGCCGTACTATTTGTGGTATCTTCTCCTTTTGCAGACTTTCCAATACTATCAAGGAGATAGGTTACTTCATATTCTCCTACCATATTAATATCAAAATCTCCAGGATCAGAAACCTTTACTTCATAAAGGTCTTTATCATAAATAATGCCTTCGGTCAGATCATACTCTTCCTGTCCCAACTCCAGGTAGAGATCCGGTGCTTCATACAAAGCGTTTTCTTCCACGGCTGCTTTCACAGTAACCGCTCTCTGAAATGTGATGACCTGATTTTCCTGCGTGTCATCCTGTCCATTTCCCTGTGTCTCTTCTGTTGTCACAGGCGTAAGGGAATAGGTCACTTCGTAGGAGCCGATCTTGTTAATATCGAAGCCTCCAAGATCCCCTACCGTTAACGTATATTTTACATCATCATAGAGGATCTCATCTGTCAGGTCATAGCCTTCCTCCCCCTGTACCAGCACCAGTTCCCGTGCTTCATACATAGGTACTTCGTCCTCAGAAGCCGCTGCTACATGAACCGTTCTTGTAAAGGTGATGACCTGCTTTTCCTGCGTATCAACGGTATTGGTGTCATCCCCTTCCGGTGTCTGATCCGTATCTTCCACCGTTGCCATGGCATCTGTCGTTTCTATCGTTTCTGTGCCTGACACTGTCTCGGTGCTTTCTATGTTTTCTATGCTTTCTACACTGTCTGTGTTCTCCACACTTTCAGTTACATTTACACTGCTTTCCTTTTCCGTCAGTGCGTATGAAATCTCATAATCTCCCGCCACATTGACATCAAAGTTTCCTGTGTTAGTGACGGACAGGGTATATTTTTCACTGTCATACGTGATCTCTTCCGTCAGGTCATAGTCTGTTACGCCCTGTGTGAGCGTCAGTTCCGGTGCATCATAAGCTTTGCTCTGCTCTTTTGCACCTACGCCGTGGATCGATCCGATGAGCAGTGCGGCTGCCATCACAAATGTCAATGCACGGTTTGCTTTCGTCCTTCTCATAAGTTTCCTCCTTAATTTTTATTACATAAAGAAAGCTCCACAACATAATGTAGATTATGTTGTGTGGAGGAATGGCTCCTTTGCCCTGTTACACCGGGATTTTGAACAGATTTATAAATTTTCTGGTTTTCAGCAGTCATCTACAAATGTAGTGGAATTAGAAAAACATGATTTTCAGTTGTAAAACCGTGAAACACTGAAAAATCAGGCGTTTACAGAAGTCTGGTCTTATTTTTGTGCAAAAATGGCAACAAATTCCTAGAGAAGTACTATGAAATTAGTGCTTCTTTTACAAAAGTGGAATTTTTTTGTCGAATTTTAGCATCAGACTATTGACGTTTCTCGGATTTTTTGATAAAAAAATAGTACTTGGAAGATATTGGTAATAATTACCATGCTTTCATCCGAATGCATTCACAACATAATCTACATTATGTTGTGTCTTTTTATTTCTGTCGTTCAGACGACCAGATCCAGACGCTCCAATTTTTTGACATGGTCTTCCTCTGTGGTCGCCAAGTAGATCCTTGTGGTATTGATGCTGCTGTGTCCGAGGATATCCGCAAGATGGCTGATGTTTTTATGTATGCTGTAGTAGGTGCGCGCAAAGAAATGGCGGAGGTTATGCGGAAATGCTTTCTCCAGTGCAACGCCTGCTTTTTCGGCGTTTTTTTTCATTTCCGTCCAGATGTTGCTGCGGTCTACCGGTTTTCCGTTTTTTGTGATGAAGACTGCGCCGCTTCTGATGCCTTTCTTTTTGCAGTAGTCGAGCAGTTTCATTTTCAGTTTGTGTACGAGATAGATCTCGCGGTGTTTTCCTTTGCAGGATATGCTGATCTTTCCGGTGCCCACTGCCTCCACCGTGACCGATGCAAGTTCACTGATGCGCATGCCGGTGCTGCCGATGATCTCGATGATCATGGCAAGGCGGAGGTTGCCATTCTCTTTTGCAGTTGCGATGAGTTTTTCGTATTCGGCGCGCATCATCTCTTTTTCCTGCGCATAGATGTGGTTTGGCTGGGTCTTGAAGATCGTGACGAAACAGTCGTGCCAGCCTGTGTATCCGAAGAAGCCGTTTAAGGCGATGAGCATGCTGTTGGCGCTGGACGGCATGTATTTGGCTTCGAGATGTTTTTTGTAGCGGATCACGCATTCTTTGGTGATGTCTTTCTGTTCCTGTGTCTGCAGCCATGCGGTGAAGGTGCGGATGTCGCGGATGTATTTGTCGATGGTATTCTGGGATTTTTCCTGTGTATAAATATGATCTTGATAGGATTGTATGGTATTTTTGTCGATTGTCCTCATGTTGTTTCCTCTCATGCTGTTCTGATTTTCTGCCCACGGATCTCCGGGGAAACCGGGGGATAGTTACAGTATAACGGGTGATTGTGATGAGGACAATCGGGATGGGGGAATTGGAAGAAATTGGCAGAGTTGTTGGCGGATTGGGAATGGTGTTTATCCATATGAATATTTTGGATTAAAAGCACGTATTGCTCTCGCTGTTTTTCTCATAGGTGCAATTCTGCCTTCATCTGTAATAATAAGATAATTCCATTGACCATCACTGATTAAGGTAATGCATCATATATTTTCCGTCAGCATCCATTTTGACAATCGAACCATTAATCTGCTTTACCATCTGTGCACTCTGCCAGTTTGTAAGCAATAAACGATTATTATATTCGATAACTTGTTCTTCCACATAATCATAGACAACAATACGTGGATATACAGCCTCTTTACTTTCTATCTGATATGATCTGTTGACTGCTAATCCAAAAACAAACTTCTCTCTTCCTCATTAAGAGATAGTGATTCAAATATTTTTTGTGATTATTTATCCGTTCTATATGATATAATTGATTTATCTGCAAATAATTGCTCTGTCGTGTATTCAATTTCATTTCTTTTAAATATCCTTTGAAGTCTGGTTTCCGATTTTTTCAGATTTTCATTCATCGCATATGGAATACATTTATTAATAAACCAATCATGTGTATATTCAGCTGTCCACTTTTTTATGTCATCAAAATTATTCATTTTATCGACTTCATTTCCTATATATCCAGGTGACCATAATACATCGTAATAACTACCATTTTGGCGAAATTCTATATATGCATGTATCTCCCCCTCTTGATTCGAATTAAAATTTTTTTGTAAATAAAAGCGATCAGGCAAGCTGATAATATGAAATATATTATATTCATCATTCAAATCTTGATCATA
>ERZ1034871.956-NODE-956-length-15648-cov-9.239915_pt1 | contig 15648 bp, 8 predicted proteins | sample MGYA00520631_ERZ1034871 | MGnify/ENA primary metagenome ERZ1034871 (study PRJEB33766, sample SAMN09781721) | gut metagenome | biome: gut microbiome | host: Homo sapiens | place: Madagascar | study: EMG produced TPA metagenomics assembly of the PRJNA485056 data set...
CACTTTTGATGGAACTCCAAAAATATAAAACCGAAGGCATGCAGGAAGGGATCGAGATCGGCATGAAGCAAGGTATGGAGAAAGGCTTGGAGCAAGGCATGGAGAAAAAAGGTAGAACAGTGATCATGAATCTGCTCAAACTGAACATGCCGATCGACAACATTGCTGCCGCGACAGAAAGTCCGATCCCGTATGTGAAAGAAATTGCGCGAGAAGCAGGATACTCTGTCTGAAATAAATACCAGAGCAGTGAGCCGAAAGGTTCACTGCTTTTGATTATGACTATATGTTCTTTCTGCGTTTTGATGAAACAGCCTTCCTGCGCTATGTGGACGGGAATGCGCAGAGGGTGCATTGACGAAAGAAATCAACGAAGAAGTGATCCGGATCAAAGAACATAAAGAAATGAGGCGAGAATATATGACACTTTTGATGGAACTCCAAAAATATAAAACCGAAGGCATGCAGGAAGGGATCGAAATCGGCATGGAGAAAAAAGGTAGAACAGTGATCATGAATCTGCTCAAACTGAACATGCCGATCGACAACATTGCTGCTGCGACAGAAAGTCCGATCCCGTATGTGAAAGAAATAGCGCGAGAAGCAGGATACTCCGTCTGAGAAGAAGCCACGAATGAGTGAGAGCAAAAAGTCAATAGAAAAATCCCCATGGGCTGCGGCATGTGTCATGCCATAGCCCATGGGGATTTTTCTTACAAAGACATAAAAAACATCCGGAAAAGGCTTCCCACCTGTGCCCGATGCAGGCGGAGCTCGGAATCGGTGACGGTCGTCCATAAGCACCGAAGTGCGGGAGGGCCTGTGCTATCGTCGGAACCCGGCCTCGCAGAGGACAGGGAAGTGGAAAAGCCATGCTTCCGGATATTCATTTTTCTTACTTGTCAGCCTAAAATGGGCATCGGCAGCAGGCTGTACGCTTCCGCTGACCCATCCGATGACGCACGGTGCATATGGCAGATCTGCCCCTTCCGGTGCGGCCCTCCCTGTGATCTCGTAGCGCTTAGAGAATTCTGGAAATCGGAGAAACCGTCCATCCGGGGAACATGTTCAAATATGTCCATGCTTCATAACTATATGGTACTACGTTCTAGAGAAAAATGCAAGAGAGAAAAGACGGATAACGCAATATATAGTTTATTTCATGGATTATACGAATAACGAAGATACCATTTTCGCAGTAAATACAGAGATTCAGATGATGTATACTGCCCGGTGGGTGAGCAAGATCGGATGATCTGTTTTTCATCTACGGCGAGAGATTTTTATGATACTATATAGAAAAGCTCTTACATATCTATTGGCTTCTCAGAAAGGGAAAGGCAATGACACCTATGACTGAAATTGAAAAATTAAAAGATGGCGTGTACGAGAAAGTCATGTCGCGGCGCTTTGCTGAAGTGCTGAAAGAGGCACTGGCCGAGGATCAGGTGCGTGCAGAAGAGGAAGATGTGGATGCTGAGGAAGCCGTGGGCTACCTCTCTTCGTATTTGCAGCAGGTGATACGACTCTGCCTGAAGGACATCGCGGACAGGGATGAGGAGAACAGCGTCGACCACCAACTGGCACTCACGAATGAACTCATTGCCTCCCTTGCAAAGAAGACAGAAGAGCTTGGAGGCGGTCAGGAGGTGGCGAATGTACCATTTCTGCTGAAATCCTTAGAGCACAAGAAAAATACACTCCTGCCTCGCCGGTGGGAGCGGCCGGCGACATCACTCACGCGATCATTCCTTTTCACCAATTCTAAGAAGGATGTCTCGATGGTACACGAGCTCACAAAGGAGATCGCATCCTCTGACCGCATTGATTTTCTGATCTCCTTCATCCGTTTCTCCGGCCTTCAGCTGATTCTCCCCGCACTGCGCCTTTTCACAGCCCGCGGCGGACACCTGCGCATCGTGACGACGACATACATGGGAGCGACGGATCCGAAGGCCATCGAGGTGCTTGCGTCTCTGCCCCATACAGAAGTACGCATTTCTTATGATGTGAAAGAAACCAGACTGCACGCCAAATCATACATGTTCTATCGGGAAAGCGGCTACTCGACGGCTTACATCGGTTCATCGAATCTTTCCCACGCTGCCATCGCAGAAGGGATGGAGTGGAATATGAAAGTGACGGCACAGGACCAGCCGCACATCATCGATAAAATGAGCGCGACCTTCGAGACCTATTGGCACTCCGAGGATTTCACTCCCTACGAGCCTCAAAAAGATGAGGAAAAACTCCGTCGCGCTATCGATAGGGAACGCGGGCGGAGCAGCGGGACAGATGCCTTCTCCTATGCTTTTGACATCCAGCCATACCCCTACCAGCAGGCGATACTGGATGCACTTGATACAGAGCGCCGCGGCAAAGATCGCTGGTACAATCTTGTCGTCGCCGCTACAGGCACGGGAAAGACAGCGATCTCCGCCTTCGACTATCGCCGATTTGCCGCCTCGAGAAAAGAAGGGACGCGCCTCCTCTTCATCGCTCATAGGGAAGAGATCCTGAAACAAAGCCTCTCCTGCTTCCGTCAGGTCATGAAAGATCCCAATTTTGGTGCGCTCGCAGTCGGAGGACATCGGGCAAGTCACGTGGAACACCTCTTCATGTCCATTCAGACACTGAACAGCCAGCGTTTCTTTGAAAAAATGGATCCCTACTACTATGACATGATCATCGTCGATGAATTCCATCATGCAGCGGCAAGATCCTACCAGCACCTTCTCACACACTTTCATCCGAAGATCCTCCTCGGCCTCACAGCTACGCCAGAGCGTATGGATGGGGGAGACATCCTCTCCTATTTCGGCGGACACATCGCCGCAGAAATACGCCTGCCAGATGCCATCGAGCGGCGCCTTCTCTGCCCTTTTCACTACTTCGGCGTCACAGATCCGGTGAGCCTTGCGGAGATCAAGTGGACAGGCGGAGAGTACGACGCGAGCGAGCTCGAACGTCTCTACACCGCAGAAGGCGCACTGGCCAGCCAGCGCGCCCGCGCCATCGGAGACGCCCTCCTTCGCTACACCGCAGACATTCGCGACGTGAAAGCACTCGGCTTCTGCGTCTCGAAGAAGCACGCGCATTTCATGGCAGACTACTTCAATCAGCACGGCATACCTGCCCTCGCACTCGATGCAGATACACCGGCAGCAGAAAGAAATGCAGCGCGGGAACGTCTCGCAGAAGGGGAGCTTCGCCTCCTCTTCGTCGTAGACCTCTTCAATGAAGGCGTCGACATCCCGTCCGTGAATACCGTACTCTTCCTAAGACCGACGAACAGCATGACCGTCTTTCTCCAGCAGCTCGGGCGCGGCCTGCGCCTTTCGAAAGGGAAAGACTGCCTCACCGTCCTCGACTTCGTCGCACAGGCAAGCCGCAAGTATGACTTTTCCCGCCGCTTCGCATCGCTCCTCGGCAAGCATCACGTCATCATCAAGAAAGAGATCCAAGAAGGATTTCCTCACGTACCGAAAGGCTGCGCCATTCAGCTCGAAGAGCAGGCACAGAAATGGGTACTCGAAAACATCGCCAGCCGCCTTCGGAAAAATGAATACTACATCGAGATGGTGAAAGAACTCTACGCTGCCACCGGCAGCCGGCCGACACTCTCCGATTTCTTCCGCGCGACCCAGGTAGAGCCCGCTGTCTTCTACAATGGCACGCGCACCTATACGCGCCTCCTCATGGATGCGGAGATCCTTCCCGCGCTCCCCGTGACCGACCTAGAAGAAACCCTCCGCAGATCCATGAGCCGCACCCTCACCATAGATTCGCCGCGATGGATCTCCTTCCTGCGGCGTGCCTATGAAAACCTACCGATAAACCTCACTCCCATGGAAAAGAAATACCTGCGCATGTGGGCGATCACCCTCTTTCCCGATGGGCAGAAGGACAGCCCGAAAGACCCCGCCCTTGCCATCACCCGTTTTGCGAAAGAAACAGCCCTCAAGGAAGAGATCAGCGAACTGCTCGACTTCCTCTATGACCGCATCGATATCATTCCCCCAAAGGCAGAGCTTCCCTATCCCTGCGCCCTCGAAGTCTACGATAGCTACACGCGCGACCAGCTCTTCGCAGCCCTCGGCTTCGCCAAGCCTGCCAGCATTCGCGAAGGCGTGAAATACCTCGACCATACGAACAGTGACACCGTCACACGGCCGACAGACGTCTTCCTCGTGACACTCAATAAATCGCAGAAAGAATTCTCCGATACCACCCTCTATGAAGACTACTCCATCGACCGCCACCTCTTCCACTGGCAGAGCCAGTCCACCACCACGCCCGAGTCCAAGACAGGTCAGCGCTATCTTTCTCAAAGAGAAACCGGCGGCATCGTCCTCCTCTTCGTCCGAAGCGCCAAGCAGGACGCCTACCGCAATGCCATGGCCTACACCTTCCTCGGCACGGCGAAGATCGTCTCTCACGAAGGTTCCCAGCCCATCAGCATCATCTATCGCCTCGATCATCCCATCCCAGCGAAATATATCACAAAGACCGATAGCAGCGGCGTGCTGTGATAAAAAAAGGATACGGTGTTTTTTCTCTGCCTTAACACTTGCTTTAGAAATGTATGGCTGAAAAAAATAATGATTTCATTGAGCAAAGTCTGACACGATGAATGTTTTTGATGTCTCTCTGTGTTATAATAAAACTGATTAGAGCTATTTATATCTATGGGAGGCGAAAGAAATGAAAAAATTCACGCAGTGGAAACGGCGGAGTTCTCGTTTCTTTGGCATGCGTCCTAAAACTGAATTGACAACCTGCGAAGGTAGGGGGGGGTAACAAAGTAATCTCCTCTGCTTTAGAGAGCCCATTTTCTGATGCGAAAGCGTCGGAAAATGGGCTTTTGACGTGGAGCAGAGGAGATAAATATGTGGTGCAAGGTTTGTAATCTTGAAACAACAGAAAAAATTTGCCCCACTTGTGGTGCGCTTACTGAGAAAGATATTGATAGAGAAGTTTTTTGGTGTGAGCATTGCAAGATACCTATCATTGTTGAGAAGAAAGAGTTCGATCATAAAGATTGTCCGATTTGCGGGGATACAATCAAATATCTGAGCAAGGATTTACGACCAGTTTTCCCTGAAGAGCGTTTATTGGTTGAGCTTCTTTTAGGAATTCGTCCTTACGAATGGATGACTAAATCCGTATGGGCGGAGAACAATCGATACTTTGTTGACGGAAAGGTTATTTCCATAGCAAGCCGTGTATATCGTGATAGAAACGCTGAAGTAATTGGAAATATTTTAAGACAATACTTATCGGCTGATAATCGGAGCATACGTGGGTTTAATAATAAAAACGCATATGCATCATTCCAGAAATATATGGATTTATTTGTGCAGGCGAATCAGGAAAGGCTTAACTATATAAAAGATGAAGCGGTGCGTTTTATACGGTCTGCTGCCCAACGGTTTGATGAAGAACAGATCGTTTTATCGTTTTCAGGTGGAAAAGATTCTACGGTTACCGCAGATATTGTAACCAAGGCACTTGGAAATCCAAGTTTGGTGCATATATTTGGCGACACAACATTGGAGTTTCCGTCTACCATTTCCTATGCAAAGCGATATAGAGCCCATCACCAAGATGCTATTTTTAAAGTAGCAAGAAATAACGATCAGCAGTTTATGGATGTTGCATCGGACATAGGCCCGCCTGCAAGAATGATGAGATGGTGTTGTTTTATGTTTAAAACAGGGCCGATTACGCGAATTTTGAATCGTTTTTATCGAAATAAGAAAGTACTTACCTTTTATGGAATTCGTAAGGTAGAGTCTGTAAGTCGAAGCAAATACAGGAGAATGGAAGATACCTCAAGTCACATAAAAATTCAGAAACAGGTAGTGGCATCACCCATCTTCTTTTGGAAAGATTTGGATATTTGGCTCTATTTGCTGTCTGAGAGAGTGGATTTCAATGATGCTTATCGACTTGGATATGATCGGGTGGGTTGTTGGTTATGCCCTAATAATAATATTCGAGCACAATTCCTTTCGAAGATTTATATGCCAGAACAAGCGAAACGGTGGCGTGATTTTTTAGTCAATTTTGCAAAGAAAATAGGAAAGCCGGATGCTGAAGAATATGTTGATTCTGGGATGTGGAAGGCGCGGCAAGGAGGAAATGGGCTTCGAGCTGCAGAGGATGTAAAGATCAAATTCACCAATTGTACATCTGAAGAACACGCGAAGATTTATAGTCTGGTCCGCCCCTTTACGGATGAATTTTTGAATATGATGGTTCCATTCGGCATTCTTGCTCCTGAATTGGGGCGTAAGCTGATACATGAGACATTGGTTTTGGATTCACGCACGAAAGTTCCGATTTTATCTATACAGCCTTTTAATCAGAATGGATTTGAATATGCTGTAAAGATTCAAACGCTAAACGTGGAATCCCATGAAGATTTGCAGGCAAAGGTAGCTTATCAGGTTAGAAAATATAATGCATGCCGTAAATGCTTAAAGTGCGAATCTGTTTGTCAGGCGGGGGCTATTTCTGTTAGAAACGATGGATATTATATCAATTCAGATCGATGTGTTCACTGTCTAAGATGTGTAACTGCTAAATATATTCGTGGCGGTTGCATGATGGAAAAGTATCTTTTAACAAAGCAGGAGTAAAAAGCAGGAGTAAATTATGAAATTTCGTGGTCATGAAACATTCTTTATCCGAAAAGGATGGCTAAACAAAGGAATCAAAAACGTAAAGAAGATGCCGGGATTGTTTTCTGACCGCTCGGTCAATCCCATGGATGTTTTGGGAATAGGTTCTGTGATGGTCAAATCTCTGCGATATTGGTTGCAAGCTACTGGGCTAACGGAAGAAGTTCGTTCTAAGCAAAGAACGCAGCAATTTACCATATTCGGGAATATTATTGCAAGAGAAGATCCCTATATTGAAGAATTGGGAACGCTATGGCTTTTGCACTATAAATTGAGCACTTCAAAAGAAATGGCTACTTCATGGTACTATTTTTTTAATATCTTCCCATTGCGTGAATTCACGAAAGATGATTTTATTGCTGGGGTAACTAATTTTGTGCGAGCACATGGGGAAGAAGTATCCAATCGTTCACTGGAAGATGATTTTAATTGCATTATCAATACCTATATACCCCGATATAAGCTAAATCCACAAAAGGCTAAACCAGAAGATAATATGGACTGTCCTTTAGGGGAATTGGGATTACTTGATATTCAAAACGTTAAAAATCGTATTTATAGAAGAATGATCCCGAGAAAGGATTCTATCGATCCAGCCGTTTTGGTTGCTTCCATTCTTGAGAGCGCAGGAGAACGCACAGAGGTATCCCTTCAACGCATTTTAAGCGGGGAGGGATTTCCAGGGAAATTATTTAACCTTGATACGATCACTTTGATGGGCATTTTAAGCTTGGCCGAAGCGCGGGGCTACGTAAGGATTATTCGCACAGCTGGCTTGGATGTGGTGCAGATTTCTAAAGAACTGACAGCCCAGAAATGCGTTGAAAATTACTATAAAAATTTACGATAGCCGATTTACCCGGCTATCTGATTGGTGGAGATTTTTATGAATGATTCATTGATTATGATAGAGAAAGGATTTCAGACATCCGTCAATATTGCTTATGATCTGAATAATCCGCAAAAGATAAAAAGCTTAATTCCTACACGGGAGGCCATCGGGCTTTTGGAAGACATTATACTCAGTACAGATGAACGTTCTACTCGTAGAGCCCGATTTTTGATTGGTGCTTATGGACGTGGAAAATCACATATTGTACTGGTGATTTTGTCCATTTTATTTTCTAAGAAAATCAGTCTGTATCATTCGTTGCTTGAAAAGATTCAGAGTACTAACCCAGATTTGTATGAGTATGTGATGCAGTATCTGCATTCGAATAAAAAGCTGCTTCCTGTGGTAATCGATGGGAATAGCGATAGCATGACGCAGTCATTTTTATCTGCACTGTATAAGACTCTGCAGTATAATGGCTTGTCCGATCTCATGCCAGACACACATTTTAAGGCAGCAACTCATATGATTGAGCTATGGAAAGAAAAGTTTCCTGTGACTTATCAGGAATTGCAAAAGTTGTTGGAACAGCCTGTTTCTATTTTTGTGGAAAAACTGACCCAGTATGATGTGGCTAGCTACAAGAAATTTGTAGAATTATACCCTGCATTAACAGCAGGTAGCGAGTTTAATCCTTTTTCCGGCTTTAATGTGGTTGAAATTTTTGACTATGTCAATCAGAAATTGGCCGAAAAAGGATATAGCGGGATTTATGTTGTCTACGATGAGTTTAGCAAATATTTGGAAGCAAATATCACAACCGCTTCAGCGGGAGATGTGAAAATGCTTCAAGATTTTGCTGAAAAATGCTGCAGAAGCGGACGTCAGCAGCTTCACCTGCTGTTGATTCTGCATAAAGAAATTGAAAACTATATCGACCAGCTACCTAAGCAGAAGGTGGATGGCTGGAGAGGTGTATCTGAAAGATTTGCCCATGTTGTTATGCAGAGCGATTATAAGCAGACGTATGAGGTTATTTCTCATGCTATTCGAAAATCTCCTCAGTTGTGGCTTGATTTCCAGAAAAAGAATCAATTGCGCTTTGAATTTCTAGAAAACATCTATACACATAGCACCTTGTTTAAGGATTGTGATCAGGGGGAGATTAGACAGATCATCTACGGTGGATACCCATTGCATCCGGTGTCAACTTTTATACTGCCTAGACTCTCAGAGTTGCTAGCGCAAAATGAAAGAACGATGTTTACCTTTTTGGCAGGTAGTGACTATTATACACTTCCGCATGTTTTACAGAAGAATACAGCTGATTTTCCATTGATTACTCCTGACGTTTTGTATGACTATTTTGAGCCGCAAATGCGGAAAGAAGCATATACAACCGATGTCAATCGTTTATATAAACTCACAGCGCGTGTTCTGCATGAACATTCTTTGACGGAGCTACAAGCGAAAATAGTGAAAACGATCGCATTAGTTTATGTCCTTGGTCAATTTGAATGCATTGCGCCCACTGTTGATATGCTTTTTCATGTGTACTGTGAATATGACAAAGTAGATATAGAGGAAGGCATTCAGCAGTTAATCAAGCAAAAGTGTATCATTTACCTCAAGCGAAGCAATGCTTATCTAAAAATTAAAGAAAATGTAGGCATAAATGTTTTCGATGAAATCAGGAAGACAGAGCTTAGAAGAAGCAAATTTACTACAGCGGATATTTTAAATCAGATCAACTTGGAGCCCTATTGCTATCCAACCCGCTACAATGACGATCATGCCATGGTTCGCTTTTTCGCTTTTCAATTTATAGATAGCAACAAGTTGGAAAACATTTTGGATGAAAACAGTGCTGATGGTACCTTATATGCGGTCATTCCATCTAGAGAGATGGATGTAACAGACTTGGAGAAAGTGGTTATAGCTGCTTCACGAGGGAGGACAACGACTGTTTTTGCGATTCATCGGCCAGTGAAAAACTTAGCCGCTTTATGTAGAGAATTTGATGCGGTTAGCTTTTTGCGTAGGCAGGCAGAAGAAGATCAAGCGCTTTTTGATGAGTATGACATCATTTACCAGGACTTAATGGAAGTGATGCATGATTATATTGCTGCTTTTCTGCATCCTGAATATGAAAAAACTGACTATTTCTATGATGGAAAGCAGGAGCGACTTTACCGTAAATCCAATTTTAGTGAGCTTTTATCGAGTATTTGTGAAAAAGTGTATCCCGAGACGCCCATCATCAATAACGAAATGCTCAATAAGAATGAATTGACATCGATGGCTATTCATAGTAGGGAAAAACTGCTGAATGGCATCATCAGGGACTTCCAGCGACCGGGCTTCGGACTGTCTGGATCTGGACAAGAGATTTCTTTTCTGCGCAGCTCATTGGTGAATACTGGAATACTGAAGAATCTGGAATCGGTACCAGAAATTTGTTTGGTACCTGAAGATACGCAAATATCCCGAGTCTTCTCCATAATCTGTGATTTTATCGAGAGTGGACTGGGGAAAAAACGACCCTTGAAAGAATTGTATGATTCTTTGACAGGGAAAACAAATGGGATCGGTATGCGAAAAGGCGTGCTTCCTATTTTCTTGGTTATTGCAATGAAAGCATATCAAGGGCATGTAATTCTTTCTGACAAATTGGGCATGGAGTGCCCTTTTGAGGCAAATACCTTTACAAGAATTAACAATAATCCTGAAAAGTATTTCTTGCTGTTAGAGCAGTGGGATCAGGATAAAGAAAAATTTATTGGTAAGATGAAAGAACTCTTTTCTGATTATTCACAGGAGCAGGCACACATGGATGGGTATGGCAGCATTGCACAGTCTGTGCATCGCTGGTATCTATCACTTCCTAAATACGTGAAGGAAATCAAGAAAGCCTATAAAGGGAAAGGACATTTTGAAAATGTACCGGTGGCATACACTAAATTCATAACCTTGATGAATCAAACGGGGATAGGCGCACAACAAATTTTGTTCGAAAAAATTCCAGCGATTTTTGGCTATGAAAAGTTTACTCTCGATGTATTTGATGATGTTAAATCCGCGAAGTTTTTCTTTGATTCCGTTGAGATTTCCCTATCTGATGTACTTATTCAGGAATCGAAAGATATACTAATGCCGCTTAGTAATCATAGAGCATCACTGCTTTCCATCTGCCAACAGTGGTTTGAACAATTGCCAGATTCTGCTAAAACATTTCTGTATCCAGATAATGCAGAACGACTTTTGCAAGTGGTTTCAGAGCCAGGAAATGATGAGTATGCTTTAATAAATCGTTTAGCGCACGCAATGACCAGCTTACGAATTAAAGACTGGAATAATGATACGGCTCTGATTTTTACCGGCAATTTGAGAAGGTACAGCCGATCCATCTTAGATTATGCAAAAGCACAGGCTGATGTTGCAACTACCAAGAGACAAATACTTGCAAAAGACTTTTATGAGGTTTTGTTCTGCGACAGCAACGGGAAGCAGGAACGAAAAACTTTCAAACGAGAAGTTTATAGCAAGAAAGCCAAATTACTGTACAACGATATTGAAAGCTCTATCGAAGAAATGGGGCAGTCCATTACTCCACAAGAAAAGCGGCAGGTACTGATGGATCTTTTGGAAAAACTATTGTAAGGAGGAAATCGATGTCTGTTTACTTTGATAACGCAGCTACAACATTTCCAAAACCAGAAGAAGTATATCAGTTCATGGACACTTTTTATCGTGCGTATGGAGGAAATGCAGGACGAGGGCAGTATATGTTAGCCGCCGAAGCTAGCCGAATGATGGCGGAAACGAGACAATTGCTACAGCGCACTTTGGACTGTGAGAATAAGGACATTATTTTTACGCCTTCAGATACACTGGCGCTGAATATGATTATTCAAGGATCTTTTAATTCTTCCATTAGAACGATTTATATATCACCGTATGAACACAATTCTGTCACACGTATCCTGCACCATTTTGCTGATAGTGTGGTAGTAAAAATTTTGCCAGTCAAGGATGACTTTACATTGGACTTTCCTAAAATCGTGGAACAGTTTAATGAAACACACCCGGATATGGTGATTATGAGTCATGTTAGCAATGTTTGTGGACTAATTGCACCGATCGAGCAAGTTTTTTCTGAAGCCAAAAAGTATCATGCGATCACTGTGGTGGATATGGCACAATCGGCAGGACTGATTTCTTTGCGCGCAGGATCCGATGATATTGACTACGCTGTTTTTTCTGGGCATAAAACCTTGTATGGCCCCTTTGGTATAGCTGGATTTGCAAAGAAAAAAGGAATCGCTCTTGAACCAATCATTTTTGGAGGAACGGGAGTTGATTCTGCTAATCAGGGTATGCCTGATATTCTTCCATATCGATACGAAGCAGGAAGCCAAAATATTCAGGCGGTGGCTGGACTTCATGCAGCGCTGACATGGCTTGCTGATAAAACTGACATAATGGATGTGGAAAAAGCCAATCACCGGAAGCTGCTACAGATTTTGGGGCGACACTCTAATATTCATATTGTGGGCCCTAAAAACCGTGAAAACTGCATAGGCGTGGTTTCCTGCGTGTTTGATGGATATAGTCCTAACAATATGGGGGATGTTTTTGATGAACTGGAAATCGCGGTTCGCACAGGACTGGAATGTGCACCTTTAGCACACAAAACGCTTGGCACATTTCCGGCAGGCACGGTTCGATTCAGCGTTGGATATTTCACAAAAGAAAATGATTTTGAGGCACTCGAGCAGGCTTTGACATATATTGAAGAAAATAGTTAAGGTGATTCTATGAGTTTTGCTGAGCTACAAATTGAACCTGAATATCGATCATTGACAACTGACGTGGCAAAGAATTTTTATATCCCTGTTCTAAAAGAGGCCATACTTTATCAGCGTGCTGTCGGTTTTTTTGCATCGTCTGTTTTAGCGCAAATTTCTGAGGGTGTAGAAAGTTTGGCTGAGAACGGTGGGAAAATCCAGCTTATTGCATCGCCGCACCTACAGGCACAGGATATGGAGGCTATTGAAAAAGGCTATCAGAAGCGAGATACGGAAGCCGTTCAAAAAGTAGTGCGTGGTGCATTGCTTCGAGAATTGAATGCTCCTGCCAATGATACGGAGGCGAGGCACTTAGACCTATTGGTGAATTTGATCGCCTACAGCTGCCTTGATATTAAGATTGCCATGGTGAAATCGAAAAGCGCGATGGGAATGTATCACGAAAAAATGGGAATCATGGAAGATAGAGAAGGTAATCAAATTGCCTTTTCTGGTTCCATGAATGAATCTGGGAATTCACTTGTGAATAACTATGAAGCAATTGATGTTTTCTGCAGTTGGAAAAATGATTTTGAGAGAAAAAGGGCAAGCGCAAAGTCCAATGCTTTTCGACGAATTTGGAATAATGAAGAACAACAGATGGAAGTATTGTCTTTTCCAGATATAAAAGAAGAGATGATTCAAAAGTACAGACTGACTAAAGGAAATCCAAGAAAACCGAAGAAAGTAGTGAAAGAAGACATAGTGGTAACTCAGTTTGCTCCACTCCCGACGACAGAGCCTAAAATTCCCGAGACGGTACACATGCGTGATTATCAAAACCAGGCCTATGAGAATTGGGCAAAACAGAACTACTGTGGAATTTTTGATATGGCAACCGGAACGGGGAAAACATACACGGCACTCGCTGCAATCTGTAAACTCTATGAGAAACTTGGAAAAGACTTGGTCGTAATTATCGTGTGCCCCTACCAGCATCTTGTTGAACAGTGGAAAACAGATATAGAGGCTTTTGGAATGAAGCCAATTGTTTGTTACTCTGCATCAGAGCAAAAGGACTGGAAGAAACGTTTAAAACATAGAGTGAACTGGTATCAATTTGGGTCTACTCATCATTTTTGCATGGTTACAACAAATGCGACTTTCTCTACAGAATATGTACAAGATTTACTAAAGCGATTAAAAGGTAATACTTTATTGGTAGTAGACGAAGCGCACAATCTGGGATCTGAAAATTTACAACGTGCTTTACTGCCTAACATGAAGTATCGCTTGGCGCTTTCTGCTACGATTGAGCGACACGGTGATGAAGAGGGGACGCAAGCGCTGTTTACTTATTTCGGAGAGAAGTGTATCGAGTACACCTTGGAAGATGCCATTCGAAATGAAATGTTGACCCCTTACTACTACTATCCGATAGTTGTCATATTGAATGAGGATGAACTGGCTGTATATACGGAGCTGACAAGAAAAATTGGACAAATGATAGCAGCATCCCCTAAAAAACACGGAAAGGTAAAATTGTCCGAAGCTGCGAAAAGTATTTTAATTAAACGTGCACGACTCGTGGCGGCGGCATCAGGAAAAATAGAAGCGTTACGGGAAGCTATCGAAGACTACAAGGACAAGAATCATATGCTTGTGTACTGCGGGTCTGCGAGCATGAAAGACAATGACTATGTAGAGGGGAAGCCATCAGATGATGAAATGCGTCAAATCGATGCAGTAACACATCTTCTTGGAAATCAAATGGGTATCAATGTGGCCCAGTTTACTTCTCGAGAAAATGCACAAAAGAGAAAGCAACTCATTTCCAGCTTTGATGAGGGGGTTTCCATTCAAGCTTTGATAGCTATTCGTTGTTTGGATGAAGGCGTGAATATCCCTAGCGTTGACAAAGCGTTTATTTTAGCAAGCAGTACGAATCCCAAAGAGTATGTACAGCGAAGAGGACGTGTACTAAGGCTTTATAGAGGAAAGCAGTTTGCAAAAATCTATGATTTTATTACGCTGCCGATTGCGCTTGACGATATTAGCTGTTACGCAGAAGAAGACATCGCGACAGCGAGATCTCTAGCAAAGAGGGAATTGGCACGAATGATTGATTTTGCAAGAATTGCCGAAAATCCTTTTGAAGTGGATTCCTTAATTTATGAAATCAAAAACGCTTATGGTATTAAAGAGGATATTTTGGAGGATGAGTGTGATGAATGAAATTAAGCTAGATGAAAGAGTTCTGAACAATATTAAAACTGGCACAATTAAGAAAGAGAAAGCTTTTCTTCATAAACGAATGAGTGAATCAGAGAAGGTAAAAACTTTGTACAGGATGATCAAAGAAGAGGCTAGCAAAGGGAAAAAAGATAATTGATTATCAGGAGGGAATAAGATGCTGATTGAGTACTTGAAAATGGTTAATTTTCGCCAGTTCAAAGAGGAAACCATAATTAATTTTTCCTGCGATCCGGAGCGAAATGTAACGGTAATTTTAGGGAATAATACATGTGGGAAAACAACTTTGCTGCAGGCATTTAATTGGTGTTTTTTTAATAAAGTTGAGTTGCCTCACAAAGACATGCTTTTAAATTATGAAGTGGGAAATAGCATGCCGGAAGGGATTCAGAGCGAAGTTTCAGTTGAGATTGGTCTACAGCATGGCGGCGTACATTATCATATTAAGCGAAGAAGAGTATTTCAAAAACTAAACGGAAAAGTTGTGCCACAAGGTCAGTATGTCGATATGTGGTACAAGGAACCAGATGGTCAGAGTCAGCCTATTTTAAACAATCAAATCGCAGATAAAATCAACTCAATTTTACCAGAAAAACTGTCTTCTTATTTTTTCTTTGACACAGAACGAGTTTTAGCGATTGGGGAAGGGGAGGATTTATCTGCCGCTGTAAAAGGTTTACTGGGATTGTCTTTGTTGGATAATATAGTGAAACATTTGGGAAAAAGAACAAACGCTTCCTCTGTCATCGGTCAGTTTTATAAAGAACAAGCGCAATTTACTCCTGACGCAAGCGTGAAGAAAGCGATAGATATAATCAATGATGATGAAGAGAAGAAACGTGTCCTTAATTCTAAAATTGAAGAACATAAAAGTGATCTTGAGTCTTATAACAAACGGCTTACGCAGTTGAACCAGATCTTGTCACAAGCAGACGAGACACAAAAGCTTCAAAAACAACGTGATGGCTATGAAAGAATGTTACGAGACAGAAAAAACGAGCTCTCAAGAAAGAAAGAAGACCAGCGAAAACTTATCAATAAAGAAGGGGCTTCTTTTTTACTGCAGCCTTTAATTGGTAAGGCTTTGGCT
>ERZ1034871.961-NODE-961-length-15612-cov-38.084914_pt1 | contig 15612 bp, 17 predicted proteins | sample MGYA00520631_ERZ1034871 | MGnify/ENA primary metagenome ERZ1034871 (study PRJEB33766, sample SAMN09781721) | gut metagenome | biome: gut microbiome | host: Homo sapiens | place: Madagascar | study: EMG produced TPA metagenomics assembly of the PRJNA485056 data...
GTTATAGCTTTAGTTTTGGCTTCAATTTTTGTTAGTATCATATTTATTGGGATTTTTATTCTTGTTTATAAATGGTTAAAAAAGTAATTAAAACATATAAAGCTATAAATCAAGCTGTCAGAAATGGCGGCTTTTTTCAATAAATAATTTCATGTTTTTTCATGTTTTGGAGGAATTCAATGCTGACGACGAATCAAGAAAAAGCCGTCGTTATGCTATTCGACGGAAAAACTGTTAAAAAAATAGCGAAAGAACTGAAAGTTACAGAAAGAACGGTCTATAACTGGAAGAAAGATCCAGAAGTTATATCAGCGCTACGGAAGATGTCTGAGGATTATCTCGGAAGTGAAATTCCGAAACTGATAAAGAATCAAATGAGGCTAGCTACTAAATCGAAGTCGGAAATAGTCAGATTTTATGCAACAAAAGATTTACTGGACCGTGCTGACTTTGTACCAAAAGTAGAAAATCAAGGAGAAACGGATGCTCAAATAGCTTCTGAGAAATATGATGAACTTATTAGGGAAACCGCAAAAGCCCGCCTTGACGCACAAGCAAGCGCTGGTGATGAATGATTATTTTAAGAGTAACTTTAAAATGTTAATTTTATCTGGTGCTGTTCGTTCTGGGAAGACGGTTGTTAATAATCGTCTTTTTTCTATGGAGTTGAAAGAAGTTAAAAAGCGGGCTGATAAATATGGCGTTGACAAACCAATGTATATTTTAGCTGGTGTTTCTTCTAAAACGATTCATAATAATATTTTGAATCCTTTACTTAATGAACAACCTTATCTTAATATCAAATGGGATAAGAATGGTTCATTTACTTTGTTTGGAGTGACTGTCGTACTCGCATATACAGGGAATATTGGTGGCGTTGGTGGAATCCGTGGTGGAGAATACTGGGGAGCTTATGTCAATGAAGCATCTTTGGCTAATGAGAAAGTGTTTAAAGAAATTACGACACGTTTATCAGCTCCTGGAGCACGTCTTATTTGTGATACAAACCCAGATAACCCCAGTCATTGGTTAAAAAAGGATTACATTGATAAAGCAAGTGACCCTAAAAAACGTATTAAGGTTTATAACTTTACTATTGATGATAATGAGTTCCTTGACCCTGATTATGTTAGTACTCTAAAAGCACAATTTTCGGGTGTATTTTATGATCGAGCGATTAGAGGACTCTGGGTTTTATCAGATGGAGCTATTTATTCTAACTTTGATAAAAAGAAGCATATTGTTGAGTTGCCTCCAAATGCAGTTTATGGTGAATCTTGGGTATCTATTGACTATGGAACTATGAATGCTACTGTATTTAAGTTGTGGCGGAGGCACGAGCGTATTTGGTACTGCACTGATGAGTATTACTATTCGGGGCGGGATAATCAAAGGCAAAAAGAGGATATAGAGTATGCGGATGATTTGGAAGAATTTTATCGTCGTAATAAATTAAATAAGGGACAGGCTCGAGTGATATTGGACCCATCTGCTGCATCATTCAGAACCACGTTGAAAAAGCGTGGTTTTTCTGTGAAATCGGCTCGTAACGATGTTCTTGATGGTATTCGTACTATGATGTCTGCAATGAATGCAGGGCTAGTAAAGTGGTCTCCAAAATGTAAATACACAATTAAAGAATTCGGTTTATATATTTGGGATGAATCAGCGAGCAACAAAGGAGAAGATAAACCAGTCAAAACAGATGACCACTGTATGGATGCTGATAGGTATTTTATTTATACGATACTTCGGAAGACGATACGATAAGGAGCACGCATGGGAATTATTAGAAACTTAATTAATCGACTAAGACAAGGGGGAGCAGCGTTGGGAGTCATTCAAAGTTTAAATAAGGTCACAGATCATCCAAAAATTGCAATTAATTCAAAAGAATATGATCGTATTGCAGACAACCTAGTTTATTATGAGGGGGAATTCCCAAAAGTGAAGTATAGAAATACTTATGGGCAGGAATGTACACGCCCTTTCAATTCATTGAATGTTGCCAAAGTATCTGTGCGACGTCTTGCCTCAATTATTTTCAATGAGCAAATGAAATTTGAAATTAAAGAGAATGAGGCAGCTAATGATTTTGTACATGATACTTTAACAAATAATGGGTTCTTGAAAAATTTTGAGGAATATTTAGAAAGTTGCTTAGCTTTAGGTGGTTTAGCTATGCGCCCATATTATGATGGGGAAAAGATTGATATTTCATATATTCAAGCACCTGTTTTTTATCCTTTACAATCGAATACAAACGATGTAAGTGAAGCGGCGATCGTTAGTGTAACAACTCACGCAAGGGGGGATAAGCAGTATTATTATACTTTAATTGAATTTCATGAATGGGAAGGTGATACCTATGTTATTACGAATGAACTTTATGAATCAACAGAAAAAAATGTAGTTGGAACTAAAGTAGCTCTCAATACTATTTATGAAGACTTACAAGAACGTGTTTCAATAACTGGTTTAAGTCGTCCTCTGTTTGTTTATCTGAAACCATTTAGTAAAAATAATAAGGATATTACGAGCCCCTTAGGTTTATCTATTTATGATAATGCCAAGAATACCATGAATTTACTTAATGAAATTTATGATAAATTCAAGTGGGAGTTCAAGATTGGACAAGCACGTATTGGTGTTACTGACGATATGTTAACTACTAAACTTGATGAAAATGATAATGTCATTCAGTATTTTGATACCGACCAGAATATTTTTGTGAATATGGGTGATAAGCAAGATGGTGGAGCAGTGGGAAATCTGACTGTGCCGATTCGTTCAGAGGATTTTATTGCCGGTATGACAAGTTCCCTAAAAGTTTTTGAAATGGAAATAGGTTTGTCAAGTGGTACTTTTTCTTTTGATAGTCAGGGATTAAAAACTGCGACAGAAATTGTTAGTGAGAACTCAATGACGTATCAGACTCGAAATAGTCATTTATCAAATGTCGAGCGTGCGATTAAAGAACTAATTATATCTATCTTAGAACTTGCAAAAGGAATTGTAGTTGAAAGTGGAAAAAATCTTTATTCGGGTGAAATTCCAGACTTTGAGGATATTATTCTTAATTTTGATGATGGTGTATTTCTAGATAAGACAGCTCAGTTAGATTATTGGACTAAGGCAGCTGCCGCAGGTTTTGTATCTAAGCAATATGTTATGAAAGAGGCGCTAGATTTATCTGATGAGCAGATTGAAACCATTCTTGAACAAATTAGAGAGGAACAACGGCCACAATTTGATAGTTTAGATACTCAAATATACGGTAGGGAGTAAGTATGTCTAAAAAGCCAATAATTGCAAATGATGATCAAATGACCTTGATGTCCAGTAAGGTTGCTGATATCTATCAAAAAATGGCTCAAGAGTTAATGTTGCAGCTTATTAAGAGAATTAAGGAGCGAGGAACAGCAGACCTTGAGAGAGAACCGTGGCTTTGGCATTTGGAGAAATTAAATTCAATGCATATGATTAACGAGCAGAATATTAAATATATTCAAAAACAAACTGGAATAGCTCGAAGCTTACTGGATAAAATCATTAGAAATGAAGGTTTAAAAGTTTATCAGAATACATATCAACAATTAGCGGAACAATTGGAATTTGACACTTCTCCTAGCGATGTTAAGCAAGTGCTTGAGAGTTATGTCAATCAAGTATTTTTAGATCTTGATAATTATGTGAATCAAACATTACTTTCTTCTAATTTCATGAATAATGCTGTGATGAAAGTATATAAATCTATTCTTGAAGAAGTGGTGGCTAAAGTTTCTGTTGGGATATTGACACCGGAACAAGCAGTTACTGAAACAGTAATGCAATGGGTTGATAGAGGGATTCCTTCATTTTTTGTAGATTCAGCAGGGAGAATGTGGAACATTGATACTTATGCTCGTATGGTTATTAATTCTACAACTTTTCGTGTTTATAATGACATGCGAACTAGAGCAAGCGAGGAGTTAGGAGTGGATACTTTTTATTATTCTATTCATGCAGCTAGTCGTCCAGCTTGTGCGCCAATTCAAGCGAAAGTAATTACCAAAGGTTCAGGTTTTTATTCAGAAGAGTTAGGGTATCATGTAGATTCTCTATCTGCTCATGGCTGGGGAAAACCATCTGGAGCTTTAGGTATAAATTGTAAGCATTATCTCACTCCTTTTATTATTGGTGTGAATGAGTTACCAGAACTTCCAAATCAACTTAAGAACTTAACAGAAGAACAGGCAATTGAGAACGGTAAAAAGCAAGCACGTCAGCGTGCTTATGAGCGTTCAATTAGAGATAACAAGTTTAAGCTTGAAGCAGCAAAAACTTTAGAAAATGATGCACTGATTGAGAAGTATAGAAATCTTCTTGCAAATAACTATGTGGGATTAAGAACTTTACTTAAAGAAAATGTTTTCTTATTCCGTGATTACGCACGAGAACGAGCATTTAAAGTCGACTAATTAGTCGACTTTTCTTATGGGATTTAGCTCAGTTGGTAGAGCAACGGTCTCCAAAACCGTGTGTCGCAGGTTCGAGTCCTGCAATCTCTGTTCGCATGAGTACGGCGTTATAGGCTCAAATCCATCGAGTTCGTAACTCGTAAAAGAAACGTAGGAGGAATACTATGCAAAGAGAATTCTTAAAAGGCCTAGGACTTAGTGATGAAGTTGTTGACAAAGTTATGGCAGAAAACGGTAAAGATGTCAATGAGATGAAGTCACAGCTCAACATTGCAACGAGCGAGCGTGATAGCTATAAATCTCAAGTTGAAGAACGTGACACGCAAATTTCTCAGTTGAAAGCTAGCAACGCTGAGAATGAAGATTTGCAAAAACAACTTACTGATTTACAAACGCAAATACAAACAAAGGATGCTACTGCAGCTAGTCAACTGACTGAAGCAAAAAAAGAATTCGCTGTAAAACTTGCTTTGAAAGATTCAGGCACAGTAAATAGTGATTTGCTGTTTGGTCAAGTAAATCTTGAAAATGTCATTCTTCAGGATGATGGCAAACTTTCAGGACTTGATGATCAAGTAGCAACTTTCAAAGAAACCATGCCTTATTTATTTCAAAAAAGTGAACCACCAGTACCAACGGGGAAAATCACAGTGAGAGGCAATCCCGACCCAATGGGTACAGGTGGTGAAAAATCAATTATTCAAAAAATTCAAGAAAGATTAGGAGACTAACTATGGCATTAGTATTAGATTCAAAAGATTTAGCAACAATTGACCAAAAATTTAAAGCAGAATCTCAAGTATGGGATGTACTGACTCAAGGTGCAAAATCTGTTACCGCTGCCGACTTTGTCGGAGCAAATGAAGTGCGTATCAATAAAATGTCTGGATTTGCGGAAGCAAAAAAATATAACCGTAATGGTGATAATGCTCGCAATAAGATTAGCATTGAGAAAGAAACAGTTAAATTGACTCATGAAGATTGGTTTGGCTATGATGTAGATCAATTGGATCAGTCAGAATCTGCAGCTCTAACAATTAATAATATTGTCGAAGAACACAAACGTTTGATTACTGTGCCACATCGAGACAAAGTAGCTATTCAAGCACTTTATGACAATTCAAATAAAATTGTCAAAGAAGCTTTGACTAAAGATAATATTCTTGATGCTTATGATGCTGCGGAAGAATATATGACAGATCATGAAATTCCTGGCGGATATGTTATGTTTGTGTCTGCAGGAACTTATCGAAAACTCAAAAATGCATCTGGTGTTTCGAAAACATTCACAACTAACGAGATGTCAATTAATGGAATCGATCGTACAGTTGCACAAATCGACGGTGGAGTTCCAATTATTAAAGTTGCAAAAGATCGTTTTGCTGGAATTGCTGATGAAGCTCTTTCTCTTAACTTTATCGTTACACCATTAACAGCTGTGGCACCGATTGTAAAATTCGGTACAATTGATACAGTCCCAGCTTCACAAGACCGTAGCGGTTATCGTGATACAATCAAAGGCTTGGATTATTATGATGCAATTGTCTTTGAAAATGCTAAGGATGCTATTTATGTATCAGAAAGCCCAAAAGCGTAGCCCCTACAGGAGTAACGTTAAATAAAACAGCGTTATCCCTTGAAGTGGGGGGAACAGAAACATTGACAGCAACAGTTGTATCTAGTGATGCAACAGATAAGTCTGTTCAATTCTCGACAAGTGATAAAACTATCGCAACTGTAACGCCTGTTCAGGGAAAGGTGACAGCAGTTGCTGCGGGGATAGCCACAATCACTGGAGCTACCACAAATGGTAAAACAGCAACTTGTACGGTTACTGTAACAGAAACTGGAGGAGGCTAAGCTCCTTCTTTTAATTTAGGAGGGAGTTTATGGCTTATCTAACTTTTAAAGAATGGAAAGAATTTGGCTTCGCTGATCTTGAGGAAAAGGAGTTCGAGCGACTTGAAAAAAAGGCTGCTATTGCACTTGATAATGAGACCCGATACTTTTATCTAAAACATAATTTAGATAGCGACAGCGCCATAAGGCGGCTTGCATTTAAGCGTGCAATGGCACTCACTATTGAACAGATGTTTAATACAGGTATCACTTCTCTTGCAGATAAGCTAGCATTATCAAGTATAAGTCTTGGACGAACTAGCATATCAGTATCAAAAGATAGTCTTGCGAAGTTTAGTTTGGTTCCAGTTGAAGCTATACATTTGCTTTCAAGTGTAGGATTACTGTATAAGGGGGTGCCGTATGTTTGATGTTCCAAAACTTTTGCTACAACAATCAGTTACAATCTACAAAAAAATTAACATTGATAAATGGGGCGAACCTATTTATGGTGAGGGAATAAAGATAGATAATGTCAGGATTGATACAGAGACGACTTTTATCGGTAGTCGCAATGATAGAAAAATTGTGAAGACAGATATTTTATTCATATATCGCTCAACACAGCCAAAAGGGTTAGAATTTGATGATTCATTCTTAGAAGCAAAAGTTGTTGATCAATGGAGTAATGAAAGTTTAGTGAAAAAGATAATACCAGTTCATGAACCAAATAACACCAGAATTTATGGATATGAATTGGAGCTTGGATAATGGCAGATGTGAAGGTAAAAGTAAACTTGAGTGGCCTAGAGAGGAAACTAAGCAAGGAGAATCTCACAAAAGGTAAACTTGCTATGGCCAATCAAATGATTTTGGATATGGACAGATATATCCCTATGAAATATGGAAGTCTTCGAGCTAGCGGATATGTTACTCCTGGTAGAGCGTGGATACGTTACAATGCCCTTTCTGCTCGAACACAATTTTATGGAATAGTGAGTCATCCATGGGGAAGATCTGGACCATCTGTACCAATCAAAAAATACACAACCCCCGGTACTGGAAAACGCTGGGATTTAAAAGCAAAAGCTAAGCATGCGGATAGTTGGGGAAAAGTGTTCTTGAGAGGAGCAGGACTAAACAAATGACAAATGATTTTATTGAACGTCTTGTGGACACAATTAATAGCATTGAAGATCTCGGTATAGTTGCAAAAGCTGATTATCTCACTGAAAAAGAAAGTCTTGGTGTTTATGCTTTACCGGGCGGAAGTACAATACAAGAATTTATGGACGGTGAGAAAGAAGTTCAGCTTAACTATGAGATTGCAATTAAAACTAAAAAACAACAATTAGCTCATAACACGATGTGGTTGATTGGAAATAAACTTGGGGAGTTTGGCTTAAGAATTGATTCTGAAAATTGTTCGTATGAATTTGAATCAGTCACAGCAGAGGCTCCATCTCTGAATGACCGAGATGATCAAGGGTGGTATATCTATCTTTTAGACATCAAGGCAAATATTATTACAAAATAAGGAGATTTAATTATGGTACGTCAAAAAAATGCATTGCGAAAACACTTTATTGCAGATTACACTTCAGGTCAAAACACACCACCAACTGAAGATTCTAGTTGGTTGCGTTTGGCTAAAAAAATTACAACTATATCTGATAATTCAGAAGAACAAACTGAATCAGAAGGCGACTATGCAGGAGATGGTACAGAAGTTGAAGTTTTAACAGGACGTTCTGAATCATGGTCTGCGGAAGGTACATACGATCCAGGAGATGCAGCTCAGAAACTTATTGCAAGTAAAAAGCGTAAAGTTACTGATGATGAACGTTTAGTATGGCATAAGATTGAAGAAACGAATGGTGACGTTGTTATTGGTCTTGCTAAAGTTCTCAATATTATTGCAGGTAGTGGTGATGCGACTGCTTATGAAGAATTTAAATGTGTTATTAACTTTACGGAACAACCAGAAGTGAAAACGGCATCCTCTACTCCCTCTCAGAAAATAACAGAAAAGGTTAATAAAAAGTAGAGGAATCGTAAAAGATATTTATTGGTTTGACTGAGAGAAATATTGAATGCAAAAGACTAGGTTACCCTAGTCTTTATTTTTATAAGTATAAGGAGAAAAAATGCAAGAAGTAAAAGTTCAAAAGCGCAATGGATTTACGATGAATATTGAAGGAGTACCGCTTTTCTTTGCGACATCACAGGAAAACATTGAACGATTGCTTTCACTTGAAGATAATGTTGATGGTTTTATTGGCGAGTTAAAGAGTAAATACGGTAAGAAAGCAGAAGAATTTGATAATAAACTAAAAAATAACGAAGAAGTTGATCGCGAAGCGTTCTCAGGACGTTTAAATTTAATGCAAGAAGTTACTCGTGAAGCTTTTGATTACATCTATGGCGAAGGAACTTTTGCGCGACTTTATGCTCAAATTTATGATGTTGAATTTTGGCTTGAAAATTTTGAAGCAATTATTGAAGCGACTGTTCTAGGTATTGAAAATGACGGGCAAATTCGAAAGAAACGTGCTCAAGAAAAACGTTCGAAATATTTGAAAAAGAAAAATCAAAAGCGCAAAAAACGCTAAGAGGTAGCTTATGTTCAAATTAAACGAACCACTTCTGGATTCGATTGAGTTTGACGGAAAAATTTTTAATCTTGATATGAGCTTTGATAATATTTTGGATGTTTTTGATGTAGTTCGAGATGATGAATTGGAGCCAGAAGAAAAGATTTATACTTCTCTTTCTCTTCTAATTGGTGAAGAACAAACTGAAAATCTTGATATTTATGAAATGACTTCTTTATTTTCACAAATAAAAGAGAAGTACATTCAAATGGAGAGTTCCGATCAAGTATATGACTTGGAAGGGAATCCTATGGAGCTACCTGGTCAAAGTAAAAAGCCAGATTTTTCTTTAAATTATGATGCAGAGATAATTTTTACAAGTTTTATGCAAGCATATGGCATTAATTTGCATGATGAACTTGGTAAAATGCATTGGCATAAATTTAGAATTCTTTTGCGTGACTTGCCTGATGATACCAAATTTAAGCGTGCCATTGAAATTCGAAACTGGGTGCCATCAAAAGGAACAACCAGCGAAGAAAGAGCCAAAATGCGTGAACTTCAAAAAATCTATGAATTGCCTGATGAGGAAGGAGGAAGCGATTAATGGCAGATGGTACAGTTACAATAGATATCTTATTGAATGACGGTTCTGTAGTTAAAGGTACAGCTAATGTAAAAAATGCATTTGATGGATTAAAAGGAAAAGCAGAAGGAACAGGCAGTGGAATAAAAAAAGCATTCACTTTTGGTGCTGCTTTTTCTTTAGCTCAAAAAGGAATTTCTGCTATTGGTGATGGTATAAAGGTATTTGGGAAGGCTTCTATTGGTGCTGCAGCAGATTTCGAGCAAACGATGAGTCTGGTACAAGCGAATTCTAATGCTTCATCAAAAGAAATGGAAAAATTAAACCAATTAGCAAAACAATTGGGGGCAGATACAAAGTTTTCTGCTGGTGAAGCTGCAGGAGCAATTCTTGAGTTAAGTAAGGCTGGGATTACTCCCGCACAAATAGAAGCAGGTGCTTTGAAAGCTACCATGGATTTAGCTGCGGCTTCTGGGATGAATCTTGGAGATGCAGCTAATGTTACAGCAAATGCTTTGAATACTTTCCATATGGATGCAAGTGAAGCGGTGCGAGTAGCGGATGCTTTAGCTGGTGCAGCAAATGCTTCAAGTGCGGATGTAAGTGATTTGGCACAAGGTTTGGCACAAGTTGGTCCAGTTGCTGCACAAATGGGACTAGACATTAACGATACTGCTGGGGCGCTTGCTATGTTTTCTCAAAATGGTATGAAAGGTTCTGATGCAGGTACTTCTTTAAAAACTATGTTGATGAACCTTCAACCAACTTCTAAACAGCAAATTGCCTTGTTTGAACGGTTAGGTTTATCTTCAGCGGAACTTGTGACAGAACAAAACGAGCTAGGAAATGCGTTCATTAATTCCGATGGTTCGTTCAAGTCATTTTCTGAAATATCAGGAGTTTTAAATGATAAGCTAAAAGATCTTTCGGCAGCTCAAAAAGCGCAAGCACTTGAAACTATTTTCGGTTCAGATGCTGTACGTGCTGCAACTATTGCAACTACAGAAGGAGCTAAGGGATTCGATAAGTATAGGAAAGCTACTGAAGAACAAGGTGCAGCTCAAAAGATGGCTGATGCTTATATGAAAGGATTTAGGGGTACGCTGGAACAACTTCAGGGGGCTCTTGAAACTTTAGGAATGAGTATTGGCGAAAGAGTTCTTCCGCTTTTAACGCAAATGATGGCAAAAGCCTCCGAAGTTGTTGACTGCTTAGCCAATAATATTGATGTTGTTATATCTTTTGGAGTAGCACTTGCTGCGGGTGCAGCAGCTCTCACAGCTTATTCTATTGTTTCTATGGTAACAGCTTCTATTGCTGCATTTAAAAAAGCGAATGAAGGAGCTACTGTTGCACAATGGGCATTAAACGTGGCAATGTCAGCTAATCCTGTAGCTATTCTTGTTTTTGCTTTATCTGCATTAACAGCTGGTTTGGTTTTCTTTTTCACACAAACAGAAACGGGAAAAAAGGCTTGGGAAGAATTAAGTACGAATTTTATGAATTTTGCTTCTAAAATTCTACCAACTGTAAAAACTGCATGGTCTAGTGTAACTCAAGCTATGCAACCATTTATAAGCATGATAAGTGGTGGAATAAGTAGCGCTATTTCTTTATTTGTTAGTTTGTTCAATCAAGCTAAAGGTTCAATCAGTGGTTTCAAAGTAGATGCGATGTCAATCGTTAGTGTTATTACAACCATTGGCACAGTATCACTTGGGGTTACAGGACCAATTGGTATTGCTATTGGTTTATTGGCAAAATTCGCGGTAGCATTTGCTCAAACAGGTAATGCAAGTAAAGCTATCCAAATGGTTGCTGATAATATTACAAATACAATTAATGCAGTGGGAACTTTGTTGCCAGAATTTATTCAAATGGGAACAAATCTTATAACTAATTTGATAAAGGGCATGTTATCAGCATTGCCAAATATTATTACCACAATTACTCAGGTTATTACCACTTTAACACAAAGTATAGTGCAACATCTTCCACAGATAACTCAAACAATTATTCGGTTAATCAATATGGTGAGTACAACTTTGAATACCTATATCCCAGTGTTTGTAAAAGCAGGAATTGAAATATTAAACTCTCTAATTACGGGAATACTTCAGGCTTTGCCACAATTTGTAACTGCAATTACACAAATAATTTCAAATCTTACAACTGCATTTTCTAATGCTATTCCTCAGTTACTTGAAGTTGGTACGCAAATTATTGATGGATTGGTGCAAGTATTACCTCAAATTGTAAATGCAATGACTCAAATTATTGAGGCATTTATTTCAGCTATTGTTCCACTTTTACCTTCTCTCATAGAGGCAGGTATTCAAATAATTACCGCTTTAATAAATGGTTTAATTGCCGCTTTGCCTCAAATTATTCAAGCGGGTATCCAACTTTTAATGGCTTTAATTCAAGGTATTATACAAGTATTGCCTTTATTAATAAAGGCTGCATTGCAGATCATAATGGCACTTGTTAATGCCATCGTTCCTTTAATTCCAACATTAATCAGAGCAGGTATTCAAATTCTGATGGCTTTAATTCAAGGCATAATTTCAATTTTGCCAGCACTTATTGACGCAGCAATAAAAATAATTGTTGCCTTAGTAAATGGTTTGATTCAAGCATTACCACAATTACTTGCAGCAGGTGTTCAACTTATTATTGCTTTAGTTAAAGCCATTGTACAGTTAGCACCACAACTTTTAGCGGCAGGTGTCACTATTTTTGCGGCATTAATTCGAGGTATAGGCAGTTTGCTAGGTCAATTGCTTGCAATGGGTGTGAGGTTACTTGGACGATTAATTAGAACGATAGGTGGATTTGCTGGTCAAATGTTAGCAAAAGGAGTACAACTCATTACTAGTATCATAGCAGGTATGGGAAGTATGGTGGGCTCTGCCGTGGCTAAAATTGCAAGTTTAGGAATTCAAATAGTTGGGAAAATCGGTAGCTTCGTAGGGCAAATGCTTTCTAAAGGAGCGCAGTTAATATCAAATGTTGCCAACGGTATCGGAAATGGTATTGGGGGAGCAGTTGGAAAAGTAGCAGATTTAGGACATCAACTTGTTGATAAAGTTAGCGGTTTTGCTGGAGAGATGTTATCAGCTGGTGGGAATCTAATCGCAGGTTTTGCAGATGGTATAGCAAACGGAGCGTCAAAGGCTATTCAAGCCGCTGCGAATGCTGCAAAAGGAGCGGTAGATAAAGTGAAAAGTTTACTTGGAATTCATTCACCTTCTCGTGTTTTTCGAGATGAAGTAGGTAAATTTATTCCAGCAGGTATTGCTGTAGGTATTGATGCAAATTCTCGTGAAATTACTAAATCTCTTACTGATATGCAGAAAGAGATGCTTTTGACAATGAATCCTGAATCTTCGCTTAATATTGGTAATGCTAGAGGACTTAGACAAGCTGGCCAAGTTATTTCTAATACATTTATGCCTCAATTTGTTCCAGTCAGCAGTACTTCAAATACTTTTAAAACAACTATTATTGCACCAGAAAAACCATCGGAACGTGAATATGTCCGATTACAGAAGAATACATGGCGTGACATGGCCAGACAAATACCTTAAGGAGTGTGTATGAATAAACAAGTACAGGTGACGTATACCAATATTAAAGGAGAGTCTTTAATTTTAGGAAAATTTCCACCTTTTCGTTTGCTAAATTATTCAGGATTTGGAGCTTTAGAAAACGATATAAAAAGTGAAAAAATGTATGCAGTGGATGGTGAAAGGAAAACATCTTCATCTTTAGAGGTTAGAGATATAGAACTTGAAATTCTTTTACAAGCCAAAGATTTTGAAGAAGAGCGTCTATTAAAAAAAACTTTAATATCTACAATGAATCCAAAACTTACAGGTACGATTGAGTATAAAGTTCTTAATGAAGTGTATGAAGTGGATGTTGAAATTGTAAAGGGATTTAATCCGTCTTATAAAAAAGATACGGTGCAATTCAAGGCTTTAGATCCATTTTGGAAAGACACAAGTACTTTGGAGAACACTGTTTCTCTAGGACAAACAATAAATATGTTTAATTTTCCTTTTGAAATAATTCCAGAGTTTCAATTTGCAAGTATTGAATCTGGAAAGGTGGTCGAAATCAATAATCCAGGTCATGCTCCTGTGGGATTTGAACTTTTAATTGAATGTACAGGAAAAGTTGTGAATCCATCACTTTTGAATATTTATACTGAAAAACATTTTACTTTCAAACATACATTTGAATTTAGCGACAGGATATATATTAATACCAAACGAGGTCAAAAGAAAGTGCTAGTTAATGATGAAAACGGTATGAGTCTTAGGAAACTTCCTGCAACATTTTTACAACTTGATAATGAAACTACAAATTATTTAATTTTACAGGCAGAAAGTGGAGTGGAAAATATGAAGGCTGAGATTAAATTTTATCCAGTATTAGTAGGTGTATAATATGAGAGAGATTTCGATTGAAACTTTTACGCATGTGGAAGGCTTTACCTATGAATCATCCGGAATATTAGATGAGTTTAAAAGTCTAATCGTCAATTGGCGTGCTCGTAGTTATAATGAGTTTACTTTGACAGTGTTACTTGAAAATTACACTATTGATTTATTAAAAAATAACAGCATCTTATTGATCGATGACTGTTTTTTTTATGTGGATTCCGTACTAGTAGACAGTAACACAGCAGGTTTAGTCAATGTAAGAGGAAAGAGTTTACTAGGTAAAGCTACAAAGAGAATTGTCATTCCGCCTTATAGTACAAACTCAAAGAGACCAGAACTCATTGCTCATGAACTGCTTGATAAAAATATGATTACACCAATACTATCTGATCGTAGACTAGATTATTTGAGTTTAGCTAAAGCTCCGAATTTTGGAAGTGATCCAATTTCTTTTCAAAATAGTTATGGTGTGCTTGCAGAGGAAGTTGAACAACTTTGTGTCGCTTATGATTTTTGTGTTCGAGAAAACGCTAAAAACATTGTAACTCCCGAATCTGAAATTGAATTTTACAAAGGGCGAGACTTAAGTGGAGATGGCGGTGTCGAATTCCGGTCAAATTTCGATAATTTAAAATCAGAAGGATTTGAACACAGTATTTCCGATTGGGCGACTGCTGCTTATGTTTTTGGTGAGGGAGAAGGAGCAAAACGTAAGCAAGTTATCGTTATTCAGGATATGTCAACAGGGAAACCCACTGGTCTTGATGTAAATGAAATTTATGTCGATGCTAGGGATTTGCAGCAAAGCTACCAAAATGAAGCGGGGCAACAGGTAACACTTACGGATGAGCAATACAAAGCACAGCTTATACAACGTGGAGAGCAAGCTCTCTCTCAGCGTTTAGAAATTCTCAATGTTAGTGGCGAAATTGATTTAACTAATCAAATGTTCGAGTATAAGGTTGACTATGACCTAGGGGATCGTGTCCGAGTAACTAGTGACTTATTCGGGTTGACAAAGACATCTGTTCTAACAGAAATGGAAGAGGTATGGGATACAGAAGGTTATCATTTAACACCAACCTTTGATCAAGAAAGCCCAACAATATTTGATAAATTAAGAAGAAAGTGAGTAATAAAAATGGCAGAATGGAGTTTTCCTTTTAAAAGCAGTAATGGTGACCGCATGTATAGTGATGCGGACTTTGCACAATACTATGCAAATTTTTTTACTACAGGAATTATTGCGACGGTGGGTTCAGGGTTACAAGTTAAACAAACGGCGAAACCCTCTCTGAACATTGTTTTGAGCATGGGAGCAGCAAATATTAAAGGGAGACATTACTTTAATACTTCTGATAAGAATTTTGTTATACCTGCACCATCTACAACTCAAGCACGTACAGATTCACTTGTTATTCGGTTGAATTTGAGTAATCGTTCAATTTTATCTGTGTATAAAACCAATAGTACACAAGTTGTTCAGTCAGAAGATGTGTTTGAATTGCAGCTCTGCACTATAAAGGTTCCGGCAAATGCAACAAGCATTTCACAGGCTAATATCACTGACAAGCGAAGTGACAATAAAGTATGTGGTTTCTCTACACCATTTGAAAAGTTGGCTGTCGGAGATTTAATGGCTCAATATGAAACGCAAGTTCAGGAGTGGTTTAACCAAGCTA
>ERZ1034871.975-NODE-975-length-15516-cov-8.952914_pt1 | contig 15516 bp, 17 predicted proteins | sample MGYA00520631_ERZ1034871 | MGnify/ENA primary metagenome ERZ1034871 (study PRJEB33766, sample SAMN09781721) | gut metagenome | biome: gut microbiome | host: Homo sapiens | place: Madagascar | study: EMG produced TPA metagenomics assembly of the PRJNA485056 data set...
GACCTTATATCGAGATAATTGATTATATTTGCCTAAAAAATAGGAGGCATAAGCCTCGGTATAAAAAATAAGCGTATGGAACAAGTAGGTTATAACAATATACATCTAGCTATCATGGCAATAGAGAAGGGAGCAAAAATGATGAATGTTCCTTCTAAAAACATGTATATGCGTTTGAAGAAGCAAGGTCTCATCCATAATTTCCTTTTGCCATATTATGAGGAACTACATACCCAAAGTTCAGATTGGGTTGCAAGAACTACGGTTGAAACACTCAAAAACTGGGAGGTGGCACAATGAAATTATTCCATGGATCATACATGAAAATAGAATATCCAGAAATCAGTAAAGGGCGTACTAAAGTTGATTTCGGGCAAGGGTTCTATTTAACTGGTATTAAGTCGCAAGCTGAAAAATGGTCTAAGGTTATTGCTATCAGAAAAGGACCTGCCTTTCGGCCAATCGTCAATATGTTTGAATTGAACGAAGATTTGTTTAATCAGTCAGATTTTCGTATCAAAAGATTTAAAGAATATAATATAGATTGGCTTCAATATGTTGTGGATTGTAGAAGAGGAGGTAATTTGCAAAAACAATATGACCTGGTTGAGGGTGGTGTAGCCAATGATAATGTAATCGACACAGTAGAGGATTTCGAAAATGGCAGAATTACTGCGGAACAGGCATTGGGACAGTTGGTGTATAAGCAAGTGAACCATCAAATCTGTATTCGCAATCAGCAAATTATCGACAAATACCTTCAATTCGTTTCATCCTATCAAATTCAGAAATTATGAGAGACTCTGTACTTTGGCGTAAACAAAGCCGTATCGTGATGTTATTGGCAAAGGAGAAGAATATTACTCCAGAGCAAGCTCTTGATATCTATTATTCTTCAAGAACTGCCCAGCTGTTGTCTGATTCCAATACGGGGTTGCAACTCATGAGCGATCAATATGTGCTTGAAGACCTTCTTGAAGAATTGGAGAAAAGAGAAGTATCTGAAGCTTCCTGAATGTCATAAATGAGCCCCAAACGCCAGTAACCAATTGGGTGGCGCTTGGGGCTTGCTTATATTAAAGTACCAAGTCTAAACTATCAACTTTAAACTATCAACTTTAAACCCTATCCCGGTTCCCCCAGATACTCCACGATAGCCTTCACCTGCTTGGGCGAAAACGATTTGCTCGTCTTGCAGTATCCCATCATCTGCAGCTCCTCCCATAGCGGGGTGCAGCGGCGAATCCAGACCATCAGATGGTTGACAGCTGTGCGAGGGTAACTCTCGGGAAAGTACATCAAGGCAAGTTCCTTCTTGGTGTACGTACGAATCTTGAAATCTTCTATCATCATAATCCTTCAATTTATCATAATCCTTCTATTTGCTTAAGGAATTACTAAACTCTATTTTTTCTCTTTCAGATAATACTCGCTGAAATCCTTGCTCTCCGGTGGCAACTGGTGGTGTACCAGCTGGGGCAGAATCTCCTTGAGCTGCAGAAATAGGCTTTCGCCCGGCGCATCCCTGTCGGGAAACATGTGCCACTCTGTGTGGAGCAGTTCTCCCATTTCCGCCAGCCATTTCTTATCTTCCGGCTTCAATAGCGTGGCAGAAGGAATGGCTATCGCCTTGTGCCCGGCAGAGAGCATCGCCCAGCAGTCGCTGCAGCCTTCGGTGATGAAAAGCTTCTCGCCCGGCTTCAGCATCTTCACCACGGGAAGATTATAGATGCTGCATCGGGCACCATAGGGAAAGCGGAATCGGGGAGCTGTCGGCTCCGTCTGATGTGAACCTTCCACCCCGTGTGAAGGAGCATCTGTGTCATCTGTGTCATCTGTGAAACCTGTATCATCTGAGTCATTTGTGAAATCTGTGTCATTTGTGAAATCTGTGGGCGATTTGTCAGCAGCAAGCCCCTTCGCCTCCGTGGGCATCTTCTTGTAATCCAGATTTCTGTTTTGAATCCCGATCAGGTTCCCCTCCATGTCGAAGTAGGGAATCTGCAGCCAGTTCACCCCCTTTCTATCCGTCCAGGAAGTCAATCTGCACCATCTCGCCACTCTCTCATCAATCCTTCTTTCCTCGAAAAGGAATCTCCTGGCCGCCCCGTTGAGCCAGGGATGCTCAAAGAATCTCGCATACTTCCCGGCATCGAAGGAGGAGGATAGTGATGCCTTCGGAGATGCCTTCGAAGAAGTTTCGGAAGAATCTTCCGAAGAAGTTTCCGAAGATGCTTCCGAAGAGGAAGAGGATAGGGAGATGGGTGAAGAGGAAGAAACCACCTTCGGATGCGAATCTTCCAGATAAACCCCATTCACCTCCGCCAGCCATCGGCAGGCCGAGAGGAAATCCTTCCCCAGGTATTTCATCACCAGGTCGATGGTGCCCACGGAATCCCCCATGCAAACATAGCAGCGGCAGCTGTTCCTCCTCGTGTTGAACGAGAGGCTGGCGTGGTGGTCGTCATGAAAGGGGCAGAGCGCTTTGTGATGCTTCACCTTCATCCCCATCTTTTCCGCGACCTTCTCTATCGGAAGGTCGCGCAACTTTTGAATCTCATATTTCTCCATAAATCCTAGAACTAAATTCATTATTGTTCATCAATACTCATTTATGTTCAAATCATCATTTTGCCTTGCCCTTCACCTTGGCATGCGGCGACCCCGTTAGATACTCCTGCGTCTTCGTGTAAAGCCCCGTCTGGTTGCAATAGGTGATGAACTTGCGGTTCTTCCATACGTCGATTTGATGCTTGGTGCCCTCCTTGCTCTTTCCAAGGCTCAGGCGAAGTGCTTCCAGCTGCTGCTCGTTGAAAGAATGTTCAAGACTGTCGAGCATGTTCTTAGGACCACTTCTCTGCACCTCTTCTTCCTGAGCATCGTATCCCTTGAACATGTCGCCAAACACCTTTACCTTCGACCACAGGTCGTAATAGCAGAACCATACCACGAATTCGCCGATGGAGCGCGTCCACGTCTGGTCGTTCAGAATCCAGAGCACAGCCCCCTTCTTCCATGCCGAGAAAATGCTGCGGTGGGAAAGTTCCCAAAGGGTATCGTCATCGGCAAGATCGGCAAGCCTTGCCATTTCTTCTGCCAGCTGGTCGGCCACTTTGTTGAGTTGTTTCACCACAAAGGTACCCTTGCAGTTGTCCAGGCGAAGCAGATAGGCGTCCAGGTTCTTCAGAAATTCCTCGTCATACGAACCCTGTCGTGGAATCCTGCCGCTACGCTCGCCACGAGCCTTGTAGGCAAAGGGAATGCGTCCGAAGAAACCATTGGTGATGTCTTTCTTGTAGAACAGGCGGGCTGCTTCTGGGGTAGAAGTGAAGGTAAGATTCACACGGAGCACGGGATTACCCGTTACGCCATCAGCCGTGGCGCGCAAGGCACCTGCTCTCTGGCAGTCGTAGATGTTTCTCACCATCTGGCTCACCTGCTTATGGCCACCGCAGATTCTATCCGCCATCTCCACCTCGGGCAGGTTGATGTATTGGGTTCTCTCGCCCAGCTTCTCGCATGCCATGGCATTCTGTATGAAGGCTGGGTTGGTTACGTCGGCAGGCGGAAACCAGAAACTCACGTCAGGGCGCTCGGGTTTTTCCTTGTTGGCACCCTTGGTCTTCATCTGTCGCTGCCAATCCACCAGTTTCTTGAACTCAGTCTCATCATGTTTGCGAAAAGTGCGCATGATGGCCTCTACAAGATGACCTAATTGTGCCTTTCCGATACCCGAAGGGCCTATCAAATGTCCCATCTGACCGCACATTTCATAGAATTTGTTGTCGGAATACATGAATCTTACGTCCGTGAGATGGGCTGCCAAAGCCGGAATTGCCATCGGAATGAGCACTTCTCGCATGTCTTTTGATGCCTGCGAGATGGCTAATTTCACGAATTCCGTGCCTTTGCTGGGTTTGGGCATCGCCGGAGCGGTGCTGCTGAAAATGTTGTAACTCATTGCTTTCTAGAGAATTAAATTAAAATATTACTTGTCGTTGGCTGGTCAAAAATCTCAGTCTCAGTCTCTCAGTTGTTTTAAATGTGCTATCCATCCCTTTATATTATATATATAACTAATTAATTATCAATAAGTTATAAACGCTTTAAAAGCGGATAAAGGGTTGGATTGTGACTTTTTCCTAACTGAGACTGAGATTTGAGAGATTTTCTATCCCTGTCCGCTTATTGCACACAGCTCCTTGGCTGCCAGCAGGCAGAAGTCCTGGAAGGTGAATTTCTCCGTGAACCGAGGTCGGTTGAAGGTTGGATAGAGTGTACCGTCGTTTTTGCGGTTCACGTTGATGTATGTACCTTCATACACGTGCGGATTTCTCTGCACCACCTTATCCGTCTTCTTCTCGGAGTCGTTCTGCACGAATGTGAAGTGGTCTTCGCCGTCGTGCGTGATGGCTCCGTCCAGATACTCGCCCATGCCCAGGCATCCAGGCTTGCGGGTAAGCAACTTGAGGTTGATTCCCAACTCTGTGTTGGGGTAGAAATTATGATTAGACATAATTATAGTCTTTCCGGCTATGCCCTCCGTTTCGATGAGAGGGGGCCTCCATTCTGCATCAGTCAAAATCGAAACAGGCTTCGGTCTTCGCTTGCCCAGGTCTGATGTGGTTTGGTGCTGCAAAGGTCGGTATTTTTTGAGAGATAGACAAGAAAAAAAGTAGATAGTAGATAAATGAAAAAAGTTTATATTTTTAGGATTCTTGATATTAAGATAAGTTAAAAAGTAGATTGATTGATATCAAAGTAGATTTTATAAAATCAAAAAGTAGATAGATTGGCTGCTGATAATCTACTTTTCACAAAAAGTTAATCTAGTATTCATAAAAAGTAGATTGTCACGGCAATAAATCACAAAAAAAAGTGTATCAGCTATGCGAGCTAATACACTTTTTGTATGTTTTGAGCCATTCGACTCCCAATAAAATCTACTTTTTTAAGCACTAAAATCCATCAGTTCTGCATTATTGCTATTTGCAAATAGCACATTGATGCCGGATGAGAAACTTTTTACGATATCAGAACTCTTGTCGTATTCCATACTATGTTTGCTTACTGCGGCATATTTTACGGGTTTGTAGATTCCGTTGTAGTGCTCGATGAAGTATTCTACTGCCTGCTTCACATTATCAGGCAAAGCCCATTGGCTGAAAATATATTCATACATTCCCATCAGCTTATGCTTGAAATCTGCTGGTAGCAGTTCGTCGAAGTGGCTTATTACATATCTAATTTTCTTTATGGTTTTCGGGTTGTTGCCCCAAAGCACCTTCTCTTTGATGGTAATATCCTCAGTTTCTGTCACAGCTTCGATAAGGCAGAGATGATCCATAGAAGCGCAGTTCTGCTTATGGAATTCTCCTTGTGCAAATCCTTCCTCCGAAGCATAGTGCTGGTACGCCTGGTAAGCGGGAGTTGTTGCTTTGAGATACTCTATCGTATCTTCAGAGATGAGCATAATCGCATTTTCCATACGTTTGTATGCATTCTGTCTGTATTTATCCAATATGCATTTACTCTTAATAGGATCCTTGCGTATAGCCAGTTCTTCTTGTAGAATTTCTGCACAGATATCCATACATTCCTTTTCTGCCTTGAAGAATTTAATCATCTCGTTATACAGCCCCTGTACTGCTGGCGGAAAGCTTTCCAGTTCAAACAAATCTGGCTGGTAAACTTCGTCTCCAAGTAATGAAGCATCGATTACCGATTTGGGTGGAATATTATACATTTCGCATTCTGCAACCGAAGGATGCTTTCTCGGGCAGAATTTCTTGAGGATGATTTTCAGAGGAGATAAGTGGCTTCTGATATGTCTTAGAACTTCGCTTACAGAATTGTAGTAGTTGTTATGGTTTGTGGCAAATTGATTGTTGAAAGTGGGTTCAAACTTTTTCAGTCGTTCCAGTTCTTTTTCCATCTTGTCACGAGCCTGGGCTATAAATGCAGAGAGTTGTTCTATTTCGTCTAGATCCTTATGCTTCATTTCCAGGGCACAGGTAAGGCGATTTGCTCCATCCTTCTCAAAATTAGAGACTATTTCCTTTATCTGATTGAGTCGGTCTAGTGTAGGCTCGATATCAGAATGGTAATATGCCTTGTGGCATTTTTCTTTTTGGTCTGTTGTCATATATTAGGAATTCCTTTTATTTTAAATATTTTTTTGTTATACTCTCTCTCCACTTCTATCAGTCCTTTGGCAACGAGCATTTCGAGATAATCTCGTGTTCTTGAAACTTTGAGACCTGTGGCTTTAGAAATGGATTTCAAATCTGTTTTTCCGCTATTGACGATAAAATTGACAATCTCCTGCTGGTTGTCTCCGATTGGGATTTGTTCATTCGGTATGACGCTTTCCTTGCAGGTTTCATCATGATTCATCGATGCTAACAACTCGAATACCTGATGCATCTGGGTATAGGCAATCTTATCTTCTGGCGTAGCTTCGCTTAGCCGGGAGAGTTCCTTGGCGTAACTTAGAGCCCGCTGAAGGTCGCCGTTTTCCGTGAGATAATTGTAGAGCTTGTTCTTGCGGAAATATCTTACGGTCTTTTCGTAGCTAGGCATGTAGCGCTGAAGCTCAGGAATGAGCTGCTCGTAGCTGTCGTAATGCTTCACGGATAGTTGAGGCAGGAAATGTAGCAGAAACCAGAATTCCGTGCATGGATTGGTCTCCACCCACATAATCTTACGGCTGCTCTTCTTGCGTATCTTGGAGTAAGTTTCCATTTCTTTTGGATTCTGCAACAGGCGATCCATATCAACAAGGCAGATTACATAGTCAGTTTCGCATTTTACATACGATTCTGCCAATTTTGCCATGTGAGGAATATCGGAATGTTGGGGAAAATCGGGCGCTACCTTAAAGGGGTAGCGGCAGGCGATGCGGAGCGAGTCAAAGTAGAACCATTCCGTCTCGCCCTCACCTATGATAGCTATACTTTTCTTTACTGCCATATTCTAATCCTCCTTATCTAGATAAATACTTCCAAGGAATGGTAAATCCACCAGCTTGCCTTGCTTGTAGGCATTATATGGATTCATCGTCTTGTGCAGGCCCAGCGAACTGAGACGCTTCAGCTGGGTGGCGCCTTCACGGCTCTTGTCTGTAAACCATACCACATCCCGGCGGATGTAGTCTTCGTTCAGCAGATTGATGTCGTGGGTGGTCATGAGCAGCTGGCTAGAACCCTCGCTGTTGGCAAGAAACAACTTGATGAAGTAGGAGAGAAGCTCATAATGGATGCTCGTTTCCACCTCGTCGATAGGGATGAAGTTGTTGTGGTGGAGCACATAGTAAAGCACCACCGACATGCCCAGAAATCTGTGGGTACCTGCCGATTCCAGACGCTCGTGTAAAGTATATTCGCCGCCGTCGCCCGTATGCTGGAAGAGAATTTCATCATGCTTAAGCGTGCCACGGCGAAGCATTTCTACCTTAGCTTCCTCTGGGATGGGAGCACTCTTGATGGTTTTTTCCATTTCCGGAGTGATACTCTCTTCGCGCTCATCTAGTGAAAGGTCGGTGATATTGAAGTCGCTCGCTTTCAGCATCTGTAACAGGAAGTGCTTCTTCTTGTCCTCCTTGTCATGGCGCAATTCGTCTTTCACATTGAAGGTCAGGGAGTCGCGCGGGCTCAGCGTATCTCGCATTCCCGAATAGAAGAATTCTGCCACGATATTCAGTCGTGATGTGGCTGCATTCGATTGTCCGAAGGCGGCCATAACCGTGCAGTTGTTGGTAGTATTGCCGGCAATGGCTCGCTGGGTGGCTTTGTTAATGCCCGATTTGCTGCCAAAGGTAACTTCCGAGTGGTCTGTTTCCTGCTGATAGCTGCGGTTGTATAGCTTGGTAGGGCGTGAGCTTGTATAAACCATCAGCATCTCCTCGTAGATTCGCTTTTCGTCGAATTCTAGGCTTAGGACGTATTTTTCCCGGTTGAGCCAGAAGGTCATCTGCATAGAGGAGTGTTCCTTGCGGCTGTGATTATCCAGAAGAAAAGGAACGTACCCCATTCCCATATTCTTGTTTTCCGGCTTGTCGAGCATGGTGCGACGGAAGAATGCGAGGGCATCGAGCAGGGTGGTTTTGCCGCTGGCGTTGCTACCATACACGATACCAATCTTGAGGAGCTCAACACCTTCTGCCACTTCGTATAGGTATTGGCTTCTCATCTTGTCATCATTAGTAGGAAGGAAGCTTAGTGTTTGCCTTTCCCTGATGCTGAAGAAGTTTTGTATTTGAAATTCCTGTATCATAGCTATTCTTTTTTTATTTTGGTGCAAATATACGATAAAAAAGCAGAAGTGCAAAATTAAAATTCAGTTTTCGTGAAAAATTCACGTTATTTAATATTAAAAGCAGCTTTTTCCGTAGTTTTTCCTGCGTTTAAGAGTTTTTTTGTTGGCGAAATGCTGTTTGAAAGTAGCATAAAGGCTGTAGATGGTAAAAAAACATTGATATGAACGCTAATCTGCATGTTAATGTTTATCAAAATATGATAAAGTTTCGTCTTTTTTTGTTATCTTTGCAACCTAATTTATTCATAACATGGCAGAGTATTCAATCAATCGAATAAGAGTTGTCTTAGCCGAGCAGAACAAAACAAACCGTTGGCTGGCAGAACAAATGGGCAAATCAGAGATAACAATAAGTAGATGGGTACAAAATAGAATACAACCATCATTGGAACAGCTTTTGCAAGTTGCCAAATTATTGTCAATCAGCCCTAAAGATTTAATCAACGACATTAACAATAGTAGCACAGAAAATGTTTAGATATATAGAGAATAAAGATAGAACATTCCTTTTTGGCGCATACAGAGGGGAAAAGTCGCAGTTGGACTGGATATTGGGAGAAAAAACTCAACGATATGAGAAACTTTACAATATCCGTTTCAACCAAGACTTGTTTTCTCAAAGAAATGGTGGAACTCTTTCAAAAGTTCTGCCCGATTACATATTGATATACAACACCCAAAATCCCCAGGAGGGTTACCATCTGTTCCCTTGTGTAAATTCGGCAATCAAAGAACAAGCGGAGATGGAGCAATTTGCATAACGAAATAAAAAATTATAGGTATTCTAAAAAAGGATGCCTTTAGAACATTAAATGAACACCTTAACAATATGGCAAAGAAAATATCCAAAAAGAAATGTCCTGGTTATCAGTTTTTCATAAAACCGACCATTGATGCCTTATATCAACTTGGTGGTTCTGGTGCAAATTCTGAGATATACAAGAAAGTTATCAAAAATACGAATCTTTCAGAAGATGTTATAGACGAAATGCATAGTTTTACTATGACAGAAGTCGAATACAAACTGATGTGGGCAAGAACATACTTGAAAAACTATGGTGCTGTGGAAAATAGCAAACAAGGCGTATGGGTACTGACTGCAAAGGGCGCAGCTTTGGCAAAACTAGCAGATTTGGATGTTAAGGAAATTGTGCGTTTTACCAACAACAAGAATGGGGCAACCAAGAACAATGGTTCAGAAAGTGATACACCCACCGAGCCAAAAGGATGGCGTGAACAAATTACGGATATACTTCTCGGTATGAGTCCGTATGCTTTCGAGAAATTGGCTCAAAGGTTGTTGAGAGAATGCGGATTCTCTGATGTTGAGGTGACCAAGAAATCGGGCGATGGTGGCATCGATGGTACCGGAAAGTTGCGCATTAATGGTATTTTTAGCTTTAACGTCGCATTCCAATGCAAGAGATATAAAGGTGCAGTTGGTGCGCCAGAAATTAGAGACTTTCGTGGTTCATTAAGTACAAATATTGAAAAAGGAGTTTTGATTACTACAGGCTCATTCACACGAGCGGCACTTGTAGAAGCATCAAGTGAGGGTAAAAGGCTTATTGACTTGATGGATGGCGAAGAGCTGATAAACAAGTTGGCTGAATATGGAATCGGATTAAATGAAGTGAAATCGTATGAGGTTGACATGGATTTCTTTAATTCTTTAGATGATAAATAATGAAGGATTCGAAAACATTAATAGAAAATTTTGCCCAATCTCTTGTTGGTAGGTCAATTAAGATAAGTATAGAGTTTGGCGGCCATAAAATAGTTTGGCCAAACAATGATATGGTGGTGGAAAATATCATACAGGATTGGCTTGAAGATTGGCTCCGCCAGAATTATATAGAGTATGTGATTAATGAAGACCATTCGCTAATTCCGCCTTATGTATTTCTTGACCCACAAGACAAGAAGCACAACCTTATGGAAGTAAAAGCATTCAATTATGCAGCAAATCCTGGGTTTGATATTGCGGATTTTCGTATGTATGAGCGAGAAATCAAAGAGAAACCGTGGATGCTTGATGTGGACTACCTTGTTTTCGGCTATGACATGAGCGAAGATGGTGTGGTGACGGTTAGAAACCTTTGGCTGAAGAAAGTATGGGAAATATGCCGTCCAATGCAGTCTGGTTCTGGCAAGAATAAAGTAATTTGGCCATTAAACTTGCAAATCAAACAAGGAGTGGTTCACAAGATTCGTCCTGCAAAGTGGTATGGGGTATCAAGGAGTTTCAAAACATTCGAATGTGTTGAGGATTTCCTTTCGGCTGTAGAAGAGACTGTTTACAAAAACAAAGATACCCGTGATGATGGTCCAAGTTGGCTTGATGGTACTTTAAGAAACTATGAGACATTCTATGGAAAACAACTTCGTGTGCCACGGTGGTATGAAATAGAAAGTAAGTACTACTTGAAAAATAAGAAAAAGTAATCGTTTGTGAACATTCAATGCTGTTTTCTCTAAACGAAAGCAGCATTGGATGTTTGTCAAAAAGAAGGATGGTACTATCGGTATCTTGAAATACATTATCAGCTAAAGATAAAAGGGCAAAAGCATTACCTTGTCAATATATGGTATGATGCTTTTGCCCTTTCTTTCTGTATGTCTTTTATTCCACTTTCTTTTCTTCCGTTTTATTTATTCCACTTCCTCGCACATTGCCATTTCTGCTCCCCGGTAAATCACAACGAGCTGATGAAGCTTCGTGGTCTTCACGGATTCGCGCACGATGTCGCTATCGGCGTAGCGCCTTATCTGGGCAGAAGCTTCCTCGAAGAGATGACTCAACTGCTCATCGCTGGTGCCCGATTTGCAATATTTCAGTTCCACGATGTAGGAATCTTCCATGTCCTTATAAATGTCGCAAAGGGGCAGCAGGAAGATGTCGGCATAACCGCCGTCGTTGTCGAGTTCTGAGATAGGACGGTAGAACTTGCATTGGCTCGCCATCGCCAGGGTGAAGCCATGAACGTAAGCCTCGCCCTTCTGCTTGTCACGCTGGGAGGAGAAGCGCTTCAGGCAATCGGCTATGTAGGCAAAGTAGGGCTTGAATGCGCCTTCGTAAGCCAACTTACTCTCCAGCTGGGTCTTGTCGTATTGCTCAAAGGTGAGGTCGTTCTCCTTGTAGGTATCCAGCAGATAGGTGTACATCTGGTCGCGCACCACCTCGTTGGGAACCACGAAGCGGGTGTTGCCCTGGTAGGTGCCGTCTATCGTTACCATGCCGAAATAAAAGAGCAGACTCAGGAAATTATCTGGATCGTTGATGCGTTCGGCAGGGAAATTCTCCATCAGGGTTCCCGTGGTGAATCCCTTGGTCACGATATCCTGTATGATGCTGGCATCATGGGCAAATTCCCTGTCGTGGCGGATGAGCATGCGTATCTTGTCGTAGTCGATGCGGATGTTGGTTTCCAACATGCTATCAGGAATATCGTAATCGTTGCGGATATAATTGTCCACAAAATTGAGTACCATTACAGAGTTGTACATGGTTGTCTTGCCGTATCTTTTGATGGCGAAGCAATAGTTGTCATACCATGGCTTCATCACTTCTATCAGTTCATCCACGCTATGGCGGAATGGCAGCACGCTGGCGTAATAGGCCAGCATCTGGCGCACTTCCTCCTCGGTGAATCCCACCATTTCGTTGAATTCCGGTGATAGGGAATAGTTGGTGCCGATGTTGAAACCGCTGGTCAGATCGTCCATTGTTACGGGACTTACTCCTGTAACGAAAACTCTGCCCAGTGAATCTCCGGCGGCTCCCTTGATGGTGTCGAAGAAATGGCGCAAATATCCCTCGCCGTGAGTCTGCTCGCGGTATCGTTTTTCATGCTCCTTGTGGGCAAGAATCTGATTGGTAAAGTGGTCGTATTCGTCGATGAAGAGGTAAATCTTCAGGCCTGCTTCTGCACATTGGTCGCAGAGAAATCCTAATTGGGCAACGGCGTCTTCCTTTTGGTTCATCTCTTCCTTTGTGTCCGGTGGCAAAAGGTTGGCGTATCTGTTGCAGAAGGAATTGAACTTGTTGTTGCAATGGGCATCAAGTCCTTTTTTATAATTATCCAATCCTGCTGAAATCATGGCAAAATTCAGGTGAAGGATGAGATAGCTGTTGCGTTCGGGGGTAGGATTCTCTCCGATGTAAAGCTTGCCGAAGAGGCTTTCAAACTTATCCTTCTTGTTGATGTCGTAATAGTTTTCGAGCATGGAGAGGGTAAGGCTCTTGCCAAATCGGCGAGGGCGAATGAAGAAGAAATACATGTTAGATTCTTCTATTTTCTCAATGAATGGGGTCTTGTCAACATAGTAACAATCTCTTTCCATTACATCTTCAAAGTTCTGCATTCCGTAAGGGATGCGCTTGCGATAGATTCGCTTTTGTCTTTCTATTTTTGCCATAATCGAAACCTGCTTTTTGTTTGATGCCGCAAAGTTAAGATTATTATTTGGAATACGCAAAGTTTTTGGGGCTTTTTCTTGGTGGTTTATCAAAAAATGAGTAGTTTTGCGGACGTGAATCAAATAGACAATGGATAAGATTATGGATAAGATAACGAATCAAATTACGATGCTGGGTACGGGAAATGCTACGGTTTCTCAGATTTATAATACTTGTTTTGTGCTCTAGATTCCCGGCTCCCTGATGCTGGTGGATGCAGGCGGAGGAACTGGGTGTGAAGAATCTTATTCTTTATCATACGGAGGAGAAGACGCTGGATAATCGTAAGGAAAATTATACACGTGAAGCTGCTGAAAACTTCAAGGGTAGAATCTTCGTTCCGGATGATCTGGAAGTGATAGAGCTATAGGGTTTTTCTTTGTCCCACAGATTTCACAGATTAACACAGATTTTTTGTTTGGATATTTGGGGATTCTACTCCCGATTATGGCAAGAATGAATCTGTGTAAATCTGTGGAATCTGTGGGACTTTTGAATTAATGAATTAATGGGGTTATTCACCAGAATCCGGTAGGAGAATCTTGGTTATTTCCCGCTCTCCGAAATCAATCATGGCGTTGAAGAGACTCACTTTTTCCGCCATTCTGAGGTCTTCTGGTGTGAGCTCGGCTTCCTCGATGATGCCGGCTTCCAGGAGCTGGGCTCGCTTGGTTCCATGGAGCAGGGGATGCTTGGGGGTGAGCCATCTGTTGCCATCAAAAAGGGCGAGATTGGTGAAGGAGGTGTCTGTGATCAAACCGTTTTTTACGATGATGATTTCATCGCAATCGCCCTTCTGCGCCACCAGGGCGTTGAGCGCACTTCGGTCGGTGCTCTTGTAGGTGTAGTCGATGGAATCATCCTCTACTACTTTTAGGGAATGAATCTCCTTCATCTTGTAGGGGGCGTACTCGATGGCTTCCACGCCCTGGGCGCCATAAACCACTCGTGCCTTGTAGAAATCCATTTCTTCTTTCGGAGAAATGAGGGATGAAAGATTTATATCTGCTGATGCGATGGATGGGAAGGATGTAAAGGATGGAAAGAACCTGCGGATGGTTCTCTCCATTCTTGCCTGATGATAGGGCAGGGCCAGCGCCTTGCCGTTCTTGATTTTTATTGTTTCTACAAATTGCTGTTTCATAATCTCTTATATATTTTTTTCTAAGACGAAAGGTGGTTTTAAAACGGAAGATAGATTTTCTGAATCACTTCCTCGTATTCCCTCTGGCAATCGCTCTTCGAGGTGATGCCGCCGCCTGCCTTGAAATACAATTTTCGGCTTGCCTTCGGCTCCTTTCCTTCGCTTGCCTTTCCTTCCTTTGCCTTGAAATTCTTTTCTCCATCTGCTTCAAAATCAACCGGTGAAGTTTCTTCCTCGATGAATCTTATCATGACGGCGGAGTTGAGTTCGCCCTGATCGTAGATTCCCATGATGCCCGTGTAGAAGCCGCGGTCGTAGCCTTCTGCCTCTTGGATAATCTGCATGGTTTTATCTTTCGGGGCACCCGTGATGGAACCGGCTGGGAGCTGGGCTTCGAGGATTTCGCCCAGATGATGTGGGTAATCTTCGGGCAGGCGACCGCTGATTTCTGAACTGGTTTGCAGAATGTCGCCCTTGTTGGTATGCAGCACGTCGATGTAACGGTATTTATCTACTCTTACATTCTCTGCCACCCGGCTTAGGTCGTTCCTTATCAGATCTACAATGGTGGCGTGTTCTGCCGCCTCCTTCCGGTCTTCCATCAGCTGCTTTTCGGCATTGGGGAGTGATGCATCCAGGGTTCCCTTCATGGGATAGGAGTAGATTCTTCCGCCCTTGATTCTGACGAAGGTTTCGGGAGAAAAGCAGACGAAGGGGGTGAGATTCTCTTCTATGTTCTCTTCTTTCAGATGAGCTTTATCTTCTGCTTGAGTTCTCTTTCTTCTGAGCAGCAGTTTATACTTCCCTTTTGCACGATGGAAAATTTCTTCTAATGAAAGATTGCAGCTCACGGGAACCCGGCAGGTGAGATTCGTAAGATAGCTGTTGCCCGCCATAATGTTGCTCTTCACGATGTTGAAGCTTCGCTCGTAATCCTCGTAAAGTGGGGGTTCTATCTGCCAGGTGGTCTCCGAAATCTCTTCCTCCGAAATCTTTTTCTTCCAAGTCTCTTCCTTCCAAGTCCCTTTCTTCCAAGTCTCTTTCCAGGCATGAGAAAGGTTTCCTCTTCCTTCGAAATCGAAGAGGCATTCTTCGGGATTTATATCGGATAGCAAGCGGATGAAGGCCTTGTCTCCCTGATAGTTAATAACAAAGAGAAAAGGCTCATCCTGGCTTGCCAATCGATTGATTTTATCTATGATTTCCTGTTTCATGCCTGCAAAGATACTGCTTTTCTTTGGAAGGGCAAAATATTGGTTACAGATTTTTGTTTGATGGGACGCCTTCTCCACACGCCCTGAAAGGGCAGAAGCTCCTAGCCCAGGGCAACACCCTGGGGTTTAGCAAGATTTTAGCAATGCGCCCTGTAAGGGCAAAAGCTTTAAAATGCGGCGATGATAAAGCTTTTGCCCTTACAGGGCGACGTTGTTGCTTGCATGTTTACCCAGGGCGATGCCCTGGGCTAGGAGCTTCTGCCCTTTCAGGGCGTGTGGCGCATATTTAATAGGCTTTTCCTGCCTTTTCAATAGGCTTTTCCTGCCTTTTTAGTACGCTTCTCCCTGCTCTATTTCTTCCTGCGTGATGCGCTTGCGGTCGA